>Ga0307389_10000002_pt1 | contig 15130 bp, 2 predicted proteins | sample SouOceMePS1033R3_FD_203178 | JGI IMG/M metagenome (GOLD analysis project Ga0307389, IMG submission 203178) | Metatranscriptome of marine eukaryotic phytoplankton communities from South Atlantic Ocean - PS103-3.R3 (Eukaryote Community... | ecosystem: Environmental > Aquatic > Marine > Oceanic...
CTCCGAGTCTCGCTCACTTCCCACGCCCAAGGGGCTTCGGCCCCGGCTTCTGCTCATTATGTTGCCGAACTCAAGTTCTTATAACGACCATGCCATTGTTGCGTTGATGCCAATACTAGTGAGAACATCGGATGACCTGCGCGCCTCCTATGTTCTGCGAATTTAGATAAGGCCGGTGTCACATTTGAGTGAGAAAAATTGCAACACCAGAAAGGATCCACGTGTCGGCATCTTCCTTGATCGGTAGCTGGATTTCAAAAAGAAACTGTCTGCGAGTGGCATCACGGTAGACCGGCAACTGAAGACTATTCATTTTGCAAGACAACGCCACTTTGGAGTACCCGATGACAAGAGGAGGCATCGGAACAATCTCAGGGGCATCTCTAGAAGTCTCCTTAAGCTGCGTGCCGCTCATTTCTGCACCTTGCATGATGAGACTTTTAATGATGACCAAGGTGGGTGACACAATCAAGCTCTTAGACCACGCGGAAACCAAATCGAGAACATCCATGGGGCAGTGTGCTTGGCGAGCAGTCAGTTGGCACAAAGAGTTCAGGAATGTTAGTGGTCTAAAAAGGTCATTCAGGTCCAACTCATCCCTCAACAAGGAGCCATCACGGACTTTTGGTGACCAGGATTTGATGCTGACTGCCTTGTGTACGAGCAGCGCGAGCCAAGAGATAGGTTTCTCTGGACCATCCCACAGGTTGCTCCAGGTACTTGGGACATTGCCCATCATCACACATGTCGCAGTAATCTTGATGAATGGAGTTAGGAGAGCTGTGCCGTGAATTACCTTTTTCAGAGTAGCCATCTGAGATGAAACATGCAGCAGAATGCTTTCTGCTGCTACAAGTTCCGTAGCAACAAAGCAAGCAATTGGACCGTTCAGTTCGACGGTGTCCAAGGCCCCAAGAAAAGCTTTCTCGTTGAGTGTTGGATACTTGGTTGTCAAGTGCTGCCAGTGGTCCAGTAGTGGCCCCAGCTTTGAGCGCCAAATCTCACGATCAAACAGCAAGGACTTACTACCAATTACATAAAGCTGACGAAGCTGGTCACTCACGCGTGAAGATGCTGTGCGCTGTAAAGATTTTTCGATGTTGTTTGGAAGCCCGAACAATGCTGGGGTGTCCTGAGGGCTTAAAGTAGATACCGCAGAAACAGCAGCCGAGTATGTGCAGGGAATAGGAACCAACAAGTCTGGGGTAAGAGGTAGCCGGCCCTCAATAACATCACGAGTGAATATTCTGCAAAGGTATGCTTTTAGGACACGTGCATCATGCAGGTTGTCGATGCGTCCACCATATATCGCATCTTCTATGAGACCATGGACGACATCAAGGTCGACTTCACCGGATTTGGTAGCAGCTGCCGCAGCAGCATCCATGACGAAGGCTCCAGCTCGAAGATCTCCTACCGAGAACTCGTAGAACTTACTCCAGCCCTGAGGGATGTATGTGCGTCGCTCTTGTAGGATGGCATGTAACCATGCAAGGCAAAATAAAAGCTGAGGGCGGTGTCGAGATTCACCCATATCAAAAAAGTCACGCCCCCAGATTGACAGTGTCCTCTGCATATTTCGCTTTGTTCCTGGAGGTGACTCAAAAGTAACTTTGAGCGATTCCTGAAGTAATACGTGCGGAAAAGCTGTATGGGGTTCTGTTGTGAGCCATAGTCGAAAGTCTTCATGCGCACTGAGTGCAGCAAATGCCTTTTCCAGTAAAGGAAGCCAAGCCACAACTAAGTGCAGATTCTGCAGGCAAAGCCAGGCTCCTTCTAAGCTCGTCTCTCTCAAAAGTGACATTGCCAGATCGTGCGTACCTCCACCCATTGCTAGGCATTTAAATCGATTCCTGCCAACGGCACTCGCTGAAAAATCAGCCAATTCCTTACTTGGATCAGCACCGGCTGTTGTGATAAGGAGAATTGGTAAATTGGCCTCTGTTTCCTGCTTGTGGAGCTGGTCAAAATTCAATGATGGAGGCGCAAGTGCTGAGATCTGCAGGATTTCACAAGCAAAAGCATGCAAAGTAGTTGCCAGCCTATCCGGACGGAAGCATTGCGTAATTAAGACTCGCTGGAATGGCGTGCATTCGCGCATTATTTCAACTGGAAATTCCCTCTCACACTGTGAGGATTTTGCCCAGTGGTTCCACCTCGTAGTGTCTTCAAGGCTCAGCTTGTTCACAAACGCGCCAAGTTGCGTACTCATGTTGGAGAAGGCTGGCATTCGATCGCGCCCTGCCCAACTAGGAAGATCAAGTAGACGACCAACACATATTCCTTCTTTTGTGGGAGTGAGACTAGCAAACAGCTCCCATTCCCCTGTCTGAAAATGTTCCTTGTGCATTCCGTGAACAACATGAAGTGCAAACGTACATCTGTCTGCTTTAAAAAGGCTACGACTCACATAAAAGAAAACAAGGCGCTCAATAAGGGGTGTGAGTTGCTGCAGGCGCTCGGCGAGTGTTGCGTCTGTGTCGATGGATTTACCCTGAAGGAGCCCTGCCCTAAAGAGTTTCAGGAATGATGCAAGAGAAAAATGATACATGCTATTGATTGCAGCTAGACTGCGCACTAGGAAGTAGAGCTGACAGCAACCACTGCTCAGGCCTCTATATGCTCCGCGTTGCTTGTCCAATTCCACCGATACCTCTGCCGATGCTGCGAGCGCAGTTTTAATTTCCCGTGACGCTTCCTTTGTTTGCGATAAAGAATCAATCAAGAGCGAATTTTCGAGAAGATCACCCTCCGCAGTGGCAAGAGCTTCAAGCAGAGTCGTTTCAAGTGCCGCGAGTTTAATCTTGTAATCTTCTTCCTGCTTGAGCATCTGCGATTTCTTGACCTCCAGTTCAGGCTGTTCGTGGTGGATAGACATGCCGAGGAGCTGACCTCTAAGTCCGGACCGAGTTACTGTGAAGTTGATCAAAGTACAAAGGGCAGTCGCGTCAGGGGGGAGATCTGGCTGTGGGTTGCGCGTTGCTAAGATAAGACGAAAATTTTTGTTGTAGTCAAGCATCTTACCACCAAGACAAATGACGCAGCGAGGACCTTGCATCAAAATATCTTCCCGGATAAGGGGGTAAAGCATGGGTTCAAGTGTGTCAACATCAAAGACAAGAAGGGTTTTGCCAAAACGTACGGCCAGTTCCACTTGATTTGTGAATCGTGCGTCTGCTGATGGGATGGATTCTAATGGTCTAGCTGGATCCGTACCATAGTAAGCCTGAAGCCAACTCGTGGCCGCATCAGCGGGGTCAATCACAAAAGGCACGCGGCTGTGCGGATTATGTGCAATGACAAGTGCATTCTCTTGAGAAAGAGGGTCATCTGGAAGCCCTAGTTGCTTCCAGGCAAGAAGTTGCGACTCTGTTGATAGGAGGTGCTTAAATGAGAAGTCTGTAACGTCAACATACAATTTCCAGGCATTTGTCGCCGCCTCACGCGCATCCTCGGGACAACGTGGCAGATATGTAAGAAAGCCGGCAGCCAAGAGCAGATGACGAGGAAGAGCCGCTAACTCTAGCCTCAATTCCCTGACCTGGTCCTGCCATCGTGCGTGTTCGTCGGAAAGCTTGGCTAAGAGATTTTGCGCTTTGGCAAGTGTCCCCTCTGCCATCATTAATCGTGCTCGAAGCTTTTCAGCTTCGCGGGTATGTTCTCCGAACTTGGATTTCAAAGCTGTCACTCGATCATCTATCGACAAAATTTCCTCCTCACATCTCTGTAGACGATGATTACACTTTGCCAGAGAATCTTCGGCTTGTGACAACTCACTCTCGAGCGGCTGAATTTTTTCTAGCACTACACTATAACGAATATTTGCCTTAACCCATGCTGCCAGCGGAGCTGCTGCCACACTCACACGAGTAATAGCTGCCTGGTCAAACGATGATGCCTTCTGTTTCAGCAGGCGAGCAACATCTTTCCGCATCTCACCTCCTATGCGGCGTGCGTCGTAATTTAGTATTTCATCTTTGACGCCACGGTTTCCAAGAAACTTTTTCATTGAAGTCCAAGAAACATCTGATATACCCAAGAGTTTCAGTACCGCGCCAAGTACATCTGCAATCGGCTCTGGCGGCATTTTTAGTGATCGTATCTCATTAAGATGCTCTGCTTTTATCTGTCCAACTGCTGCCTTGGCTGTTTCTAACACAGGTTGAATTGAGCTCAGTTCATTCTTTATTTCTTCCTGACGATTCATGGTATGTTCCTCTTTCTCCTTGACTTCCCTCTGCAGTTCATGCACCTCAGCACGACGGTTTGTTGCTTCAGAGAGCGTTTTTGTTATCATCTCCATGGCATCATCCGCACTTCTTTGGGCATCGTGGAGCTTTTCCTGTTCCAGCTCTGCGTCATTCGAGAGCGAGTCCACGGTCATCGATGCCTCTCCAATTTTTTTTAATCCTGCCCTTAAGTGCTTTAGCTTAGTCTGAATGCCGAATTGCATTTGGCTGTAAAGCACATTCCAGTTCTCAAGGAAAACCATAAATTCGCGTGGAGATGCTAAATCGGCAGATTCGTGGATTCTTATCAATGCATCCAGAAGATTTTCATCCACGTCGGCTTTTGTGCTAGGCCGTTCTTCCAAAGCTACATCCTTATCGTCCTTGCTTGCTGTTTTACCACCTCGCATGCTCGTTTTCGAGTCAAGCCTTTGGATTTCTGCAGCATCAGGTGAACTGCTGTCCGCCGAGAGGAGTGTTTTAACTCCATCAATCATAGCTGGCACGGATCTCATACTAGACCTGCTCCATTTGCCCATCCAAAGAATTGTACATCTCGTGAAGAGAGCGGGATTAGATTCACAACGAACGTCAAAACTTTTACTAGTTGGATCCATTGCCACGCAAATATGGATAAATCGGCGTATTCTTTTTGTAAAGTAGTCGTAAGGATTTATTTCTGTGCCCTCGTCCATCATTGCTTCGCGCATGGTAGCATAAAGGGTTTCAAGCTCCTCATTGCTGAATAGTCCTGGGACTTCGCCAGATGAGAGCATAGAATTTACAAGTTCAAGAACAGCCTCACAGGAAAAGTGGTGGTCCTCTAAATATAGAATAGAGTGACCCATTTCCGTTGCAACGCTATGAAACACTGGTTTCAGCTCCGAACGGAAATGCCTCATAGCATCTTCTTCAGCAGAGCGAGTCAGAGATGGATTGTAAAAATCATAACCATGCATATGTGATACGATTTTGACTGCTGTTCGACGCCCAACACCACTTCGTCCGATGAGCAGCAGGTTGCCGCCAGGATTAGAGATGACGCGATCCACTCGAGATATATGCTCGAGAATTTGGGGAAACAAAAGCATGTTAAGCTCAGCAGTCTCGCGCTCGTAGTGTTCGACTCCTTTTTGCACGTAGGACTGAAATTCCGTTCGAGTGGTGCGTACAAGCAATGGCGTGTTCAGACTATCAGGACCACTAGATTCAGAGCGTTGTTGTTGGTTGAGGTATTTAGTGTGACCACCTATGGCTGCCAGGCCCATTGTTGTAAAATGTATATCAGTCAGCGAGGGAATGAATTGAAATTTAGACCGAAGGGTAGTGCTCATAATGCTATCCAGTTTTGATTCACTCTCCTCGTCAACCATGCGGTCTCTGAAGATCCTGGATCCCTCATACGAAATTACATCAAGGAGGTCCTCACCGCCAAGATCGTACTGGGAGAGATTATTTACCCACGCAGATAAATCCCGTGGCGTAAAAAGGTAATGCCTTGCATCGTCGACCAGAAATGTTGCCTTGATTTTTTCATATATTTCAACAAGAGTCTTTGCAAGCTTAGCGCATTCCTCTAGCTTCATAAAGTTTGCCAAATTTGAAGCAACTTCCGCTCCTCTCTCAGCTATGACTCGCCTGAATGCTATCTTTAGTAACTTCTCATAGATAGTCGAAAGTTCGTGTGTCTCAGGGTAGTCAAGGTAGTATATCCGGACTATTGCCGTGAATCTCGTGCTGAGCGGGTGTCTGCCAATCGTCGTTGCCGGGTTCATTGATGCAACAATTTGGATATCTTCTATGCGAAGAAACTCGAGGCTTGCATCGTAAAAACCCCCAAAGGTTACAAGTTGTTGCAGGAATGCAACCAGCATACAAGTACCATACATGTCCGGTTTGGGAAGATTGAGATTTTTTAGATAAAGAACAAGTCGTTCACAATCACGTGGACGGTACACACGCCCATCTGAAGCAGAGAACAAGCTACAGCGCTGCTGAATCTTAGCAATTACATGTGCGACCTTGGTCTGAGCAGAGCAATTGATTATTGTGACAACAACTTTGCGCCGCTGCGCAAAAGCGTGTTGAATCATAAGTTCCTTGCCGCAGCCTTCATTTCCCACTATAATAAATGGTTCGGCAGCTTTAATCCATGGTTTTAATTGAGCCATGGTTCGTTGGGTTAAAGCTGTCTGAACTACACTTTTCAGAGTCAGCTCCTTATCTGCACCCTCGGAAATGCCTCCGCATTGCGAACTGTAACTAAATAACTTCTCGCCTGAAATGTCAACGTCACAGTCTAGTGGAGCGCCGATGTCAGGTGGGCGTTCCCTGGCCCAGACAAATACTTCTTTCGCAAAGCAAGATCGGTCTGAGGCCGAGAGATTGCCGCCTAGACCCCGGATGATTCCAACTACAAAAGAAAGCTTAGTGGATACTCCTGAAATGGACGACAGTCCGTTCAAAATCGTGCCTACAAGTGTCGTTTCTACAACAAAAGAGCACATGCGTACAAGATAGTCCAATGCTTTGTAAAAGATGTCCTCAAGCCAGGCTTCAAGACGACTACGGTTGGCGTTATCTTGGCTCAAAAGCCACTTTGATACGACTCGTTTTTTATTGATGTCTTCATCGGCGAGGAATATCATTCCCATCCTACTTATTGTTGCGGGAGATGCAAAACGAAGGTCATGTGTCTCGAATAGGAAATTCACATTGCCACCGAAGGAAATTCTTTCGCCACTAGGTAGTGTCAGCAAGTGATTGTCATCGAGAACCGAATTTAGAGACTCGATCCATTCTGGGTCCACATCTCCATCGCAGACAATCCAGGAACGCACCTCAGCTGGTTCCTTGACTACATTGCGCGCTGCGTCTGTCAGTACACCATCAGTCCACTCACGGGTGTCCAAGTCCATCTCGCCAAGAAGTTGCTGTCGTGGCATACTTTTAGGATTCATCACATGTACCTGAACAGCCTGACCACGTTCAATCAAAGCCGCCTTGAGGACACGCCAGACTGTTGACTTGCCACATCCAGAAGGACCAACGACAACACAACCCATTCGCTGGTCAAGGGCCTCTTTGAGCTGCAGCATCTTGCAAATTTGTGTCTCGTCTGGACTCAGGGAAAAGGCCTTGCTCTGCATAACCTTCCGAATTGCTACTTCCAACTCCCCACCAGCCACATCGCTTGATTCCACACCAGGAAATATGTCCCCAATTAGTGCTAGAAAGCAAGATGTATCGCTGAATGTTAGCTTCGAAAGTGTATTAATGCGCACTGCTTTGATGAGCAGCTCTGCTTCCATCCTTACACTCACCTGCGATACTTCTCGCGCTCGTACCGCAAGTTTGCCTCCAGTATTCAAAACAGCTTTTAATGCCCTCAAGCCCCAGTCATAATGGCGCTGCCGACTCAATAAATCCTTGCTTAAAGTAAATAGGGACACAATTTTTTTGGCAAGGCTATGTGCCTGAGTGAATCCTTCTGTCTGTAAATAAACTTCGGCGATCAATTCATTGTCCGGTTGACCCATGGCAACGGGACGAAAAAGGGCCTTGAGGTTATCAGGAATCTGGGATCGTCCCCCATAATCCTTACCGGCAGGATTCAAAGTCACAAATATGCCAGCATTAAAATCGACATTTATTTCTCTGCCCAAAAGACTCAAGATTGGCGCGCGTGCCTTAATTGCGTCCTGAATTACTTGGATCTGCTGTGAAATTGCGCTGAGTTGGTCTTCCTTTAGCCGGTTGAATTCATCAAAGCATCCCCAGGCACCACATTTCACCAAACCTATAAAGATGCGCCCCATACTATGAAAGTCGATGCCTTCATCGCAATTTCCTTGAATCGTTGGTACTGACGCCTGAATTACTCGTCCCTGGGCGTCTCTTTGTGCTCGACGCACAACTACAAAATGATATTTTGGAACTTTAACACACCACGTTTGCCCTGTATATTTAATGGTTCGTACGTCTGATGAACTTGCCAATCTGTTCCTCCCTGCATGATCAATTGTTGTAAGTGAGTGTTCACTACTTCTAGAATGAATTGTGGCATCCAAGCACCACATATCTGTGAGATAAATGACACACCGGGTATCTGAACTTGGTGAGTGGGACTCACCGCTGTTGGAACCATCATAAGTGAAATGCGTTGAGCACCCGGCATGTAAGGCAAGACATACGAGTTGATCACGAATTCTATCTCCGACAACTTGGATAATACGTTGAGTCCCACGATGATGGCCATAGGCGACGCAGATGCCGGTAAGGACCGCTCTTGCTTTTGGTCTCGTGAGGTGAAAGACCCAACGAGGTAGCTGCCTTAACAATAGTCCAGGGCGACTGTCATCTGGCTTGTTGTTTTTTTCTACAAATATTTCCCTGTTGTAAGCACAGGTCGGGATATTGTTCGCATTGATTAATAGCCGCTGTGCTGGCTCAGCATTCTCGTTTGATAAGAATGAGGCCGCGCTAGTGTAGTTATTCCCCTCACGAGTTCGGATAGCAAAAGGGTGGTAGTATACCAAAGGCATTGAAATGTAATTAGGCATCAGGTCTCGCAGTGACTTTCCTACCATGTCCAATATCTGGCCTTCCAGGTCGCTTGGCAGTTGGCGACGGGAGAATAGCAGACGCACTTGATTGTAGTGGACATCACCAACAAAAATGCTAAAATATACACCAATCCATCGCACGTAATCTTCACGAGAGGTTCTGCAGGCCTTGACATCAGTGTATTTGCCAAATGTTCCCAATGCCTTGATTTGCTCGACGTTGGAAAGTTTGCCTGAGTTTGTCACTTGACAGTGCCCAACAAAATCGTTTTGCTGGCAACATCTCCCGTACTTCATGACAAAGCAGGACAAATAGTGCAAGTCATCAATGTATATGTGCCATCCTCTGCCAATTACAATGATATAAAATGCAACCTCCAAGAGCGTTAACCGTTTTTTTAGGAATTCCATGTCGGTCTGCTTACATGCGCAGCTACAGAGAGCACAAGCCCCTTCATTCTCACGAAAAATAATGAAACTACTGTCGTGCCAGAAGCCATAGAACTCTAGGAATGCCACCACCCAGTTTTCATTTCTAGGGTCAATGCGAAGTGACTTAAGTTTTGCATCAATATACTGTGCCGATGATGAGTTCTTTGGCACATCGATGCCCTCCTGTGCGCTAGTCATAAACTGAAGGCGTGTGCGGTTTCTGGACAACTCAACAGCACTTTTCTTTATGTACCATTCTGGCTGCTGCACTCTTGAAGCAAAGGGCTCTGCACGAAGAGTCTCCCTCTCCAGCAGACTGTCTTGCACTACCATGTTGTGCTCTGGAGTCACCACAAGGGATATGCCACTTCCCCACCATTCCTCGCCAGAAGAGGAGTTACTGACCTTGTTAGGGCATATGAACTCAACCATCTCCTTGTTTGTTTCCTTTGTCTTTACGAGGTGGGTTAAACCCGCATATAGCAGTTTCTTGGATGTCCATTCGTAGGTTGCAAACATCAAGCCTGAGCCATGAAGAGCCTCAATCTCATTGAGAAACATAAAGCCTCTGTTTGTCAGGAGCTGGTGCGACTCATCGAAACAATTGAACACCAAGACCTGCCTACCAAAGGCATTACCAAGAGCTTTAACAGATTCAGTCTTTCCAGTGCCAGCTGGCCCATACGGGTTGCCACCAAAACCCATGTGCATTCCCTGTACTAGTGTCAGGTAGCATCTATCTGTCAATGGTGTGTGAACAAGTTTCGCTGCATTTCCTTGATATTCATATGTGTACAAAAAGTCGCCATCCGACATACAAACATTTGCAATATGCTTGCTGTTTCTCACGTAATATCGCAGCTGCTTGTGCCAAGCCCAGTCGTGCACGTCACGACATCTAGCGGAATCCAAATGTTCTAAAACATCCAGATTATGTACTATGTCCATAACAAGGGCTTTGACCTTAATCTGCACGACTGGCATTGCCGATAGATCCTGTTTCGTAAGAGCTGCAAGTTGAGACTTGACCTTGACAAGCAAATCAGTGAAACCCTTCCCAATAGATGCCTCAACACTGTCGGTGAACTGCACTAATTCTCCGATGCACATGACTTGCGAAGGGTACATTTCAAAGTTTACTTCGCCTGTCTTTGTCAATGATAATAAGTAGGAACCCAGTAAAGAGGCAAGAGTAGATTTCATCTCCTCAGCAAAGGCAGAGAGCCAATCTTCGACCCGATCAGAGGTTGCCACAGCATTATCCAGGTCAACTACCTCCCCGGATGCAGAAACCATGCTTTGGATTTTTGTCATTGTTTCATTGAACTGTACTGTAGTTGTACCCTGGAACAGTTTTTTTAAATGCGCCTGAATCACTGCGGGATTTTGGGCCTGTCCCAGAATCTCCAGGAGATCATCATCCCCAATAAAGTAAAATCGTGGGAATGTGGCCCTTTTTTCTTCCAAGAAATTGCACAGTGCCTTTTGACACCGTTCAAGTTGCTCCAGCATTGTCTCCAAGGTTCTTCTGATGTCGTGGTGCACGTGAGGGTCAACCAAATTGAACAATTTTTGATCTACTTCCACAAGGCACATTATCTCTCGGAAATCCTCATCCACGCCCCGAAAACGCTTATTCTCAGTTGGAAGACCTCCCCGGGCGAATATAGGCTCAAGATAAACCCATTTCCTCTGTACTGTATTAAGCGCATGAAGAACGAAGTCAAGATTGGACATTTTAGTGTCGTAACTTGCGCCGATGCTTTCAAAAGCACGGTAGAATTGGGACTCTTTTAGAGAAGAGAGTAGAGATTGCTTGTCGCCCAGATCCAAGAACATCCTTCCCCAATCTTTGACGAGCATAGATTTTCTGCCTTGCTCCTTGTACTCTACAAGACTCAATTCAGCGGTCTGCGACCACACGGTGAGCTCTTGGAGAGCGTCACGGACCAGTACTTCACCTTGTGCCTGAGCCTGGAGCTCCTTGACAAATCCAAGAAAAGCGGGTTCTAAAACTTTGTCCAAGGTAGTGACAAAGTGGCCAACGGTCAGTGACTCCAGTCTAACTTCCTTCCTGAGACCAAGCTTGCCCTGAAGCAAGGCACTCCAGTGCTCATCCTTAAAATCTTTCCCATGACAGTACTTTAGGGTGGTTGCTGCTGCCTTGATGCGTTCTAATTGTGTTGAGAGGTGCAACATGACAGCATTGGCCTGCCCAGCAACAATTCTCTCTTTGACTTTGTCTCTCCAACTCATTGCCAAGTCATGTAGTAGATGCATATTGCCCCGAAAACTGATCCAGTCCTGTTTCTCAAGCAAATCAAGCTCACTGAGGTAATCCCTTAGCAGGGACCAAGAAGTTGATGACATTGTGATGTCTAATTCAATCACCGACAGCCCATCAAATCGTGGCGGTACCGGCATATTGAAGCTAATAAAATTTTCTACTAGCTCGTCAGCTCGATCTTTGAAATCTTGCAATTGGGCCTGCCACTCGTTGAGCTCATCGAAAGTTCTACGAACGTTATCAAGATCCCAAAGGTCAAGGCCTGTAGGTCTAAGTGCCCGCCACCGCTCCGCAAATTTATCTATGGCTTGATTTTGTTCGATCACGTGTTCCTCAAGTCGAGCTTTGAGAGCGCCTTTCTGAATCTCAATCATCTCATTGAAGGCTTCCATTTGATCAGTGAATGCTGTCCAGCGAGCTGAAAGACTGCTTGCTTTACCAGAAAGGCCGGCGGTATCAATATGAGTTCCAGCTGCATGCAGACCAAGAATTGACCCAAGGTCCAGGAGCCCCCTGCTCTTAGCTTGCATGTTGTCTCGACGACCATCAATCTCCCGCCAATTCTTTTGGGCGATGGTGATGTCTTCAACAGACTGGGGCCGCGAGGTCAGCATTTCCGTGGACTCTGTTAGGTATGTTTTGACCTCATTTATATCATCGGTCATGGTTCTCTTAAGGACCAGCAGCAGGGTCTCGTAGGCACGTTGAAAATTGTCTTCAAGACTTTGCTTTAGAGGTCCCAGGCTCACACATATACAATCAACCTTGATGAAGTCAGGTAGTCTCTCTGCCTCTCGGCGCTTGTCTCGAAGCGCTTTGAAATTTGTTTCAAACAAAGTTGGTGAGCTGCAGCAAAGCTCGATCACAGCATCGAGGTCCGCCGTGGCACATAGACTACTCCAAGACTCATATTGCTCCAGTAGATTACATAGTTCAGCAAACAATAACTCCGCCTTGACGTAGACGCGAACTAGTGATTTTGTATTCGATCCTGCCATTTTGGAGTACACTTCGTTGCTACCATTAAGCCCTTTAAATGCACCGGGGGCTGATACAAACTTCTTTAGCTCGTGGTAGTAGATGGAGCGGATCTCCTCGACACCAGGCTTGAGTTGAAGGGGCATCTTCTCTGAACTAGAGAATAAGCCAAGCTCAATTCTTAAACTCTCTGGGAGCTGAAGGGATTCATTGAGGGTTTCCAAGCCAGTACAATATGCAGCCTCCAGTACTTTGTAGACCTGATAGTCCCAATGTATTACCCACTTGCGCATTCGGTCCTGAGGATATCGGTCTGAAAGATCATCTATGCGACCCACAATCTCTAGCAAATGCTGCTTCCATCTGCTCCTGTGCTTGAGCATGTCAATGTCCATGAGCAGCACCACACTGGTACAAAGTTCATGATGGATGTGCCGAAGCTGGCGGTTTTCATGTGCAAGCTTAGTGGCTGCTTGCTGGAGCCGCTCAACGTAGCGTTCATACTCTGTTGGGGTCCTCCACTCGATTGCCCCTCCATGCGTGTTGCGTTTCTCGACAATTTCCTCAAAGGCCATGAGGGCATTCAACAGCATTGGGCGTTGAGTCTTAAGTATCTGTGTATCCATACTATTGAAAAAAGAAGCCACCTTTTTCAGCACGACTCCAAATCGATAGTATTGCTCACCATCTTTGGCGGCTTGTTTAATGCTGTCTGGGACAGTCACACCCAGTTCAGTCAACTGTCTGACTTCTCGAAGTAGTTGGACGAGACGCGAAGAGTAGTTGACAATAAGTACACCCCCTTGAGTAATTTCCATCAACTTTCCTTTCGTGCGCATGCCAGCCTCGCTACTTGTCAATTCATTCTTGACTTCTGCAATCCATTCGCCCAATAGCTCATGTTCTGTCTTCCGACATCTGGACTGCAATTCGCTACCTAGGCTCGGTAGAACTCTGGCGTGCTCAAGGTCTCCAAAGAGTTCCGAGTTCCCCTCGGCGAGATCTTGAACGTGGAAGGAAACTTGCCTGGCACGTATAATTCCACTGACGTGCTTGCCCAATAGGCAAGAACTTTTTTCCAGTCCGCTGGTCGCATTATGAATTAATACATGAAAATTTTCTCCCATGTTTTCGATCATATCAACCAGCTGGTGAAGCAAGGCTTCCCGCTCACTGACAAGTCCTCTGCGGATATTGCATCTCGAAAGCAAATGTTTAAATTGCCGAAGTTCGTGCAGGAGAGGGAGTGGGGTCTCATGCAATGGTAAAATCATCTGCCTAAAATTAGCTGCAATCTGGAAATCCAATGGAACCAGCGACTTTTCATATTTCTCCACAGCTCTGTGCCAGGCAGCGTCGGTGTGGTGACTGCACAGCAGAGGGTCTATCCCAGCAAAATGCTTGCCCAGGGAGCCTACCATAGTTCCACTGCGAACATTTTGCATCTGCTTCTGAACATTCTCTCTGTCAAATTCTCCCGTAAGTAGACGACTCAATTCTTCGCGCGTTTGACGGAGTGTGATGATTTCTTGGAGCCGGCGTACTAATAGCAACATAAATTCATCTTTATAGTCAAAGCCAACCCAGGAGTGCCCTTTAGTATTGTCCTTCCAGAGGAGTATCAACTCTTCGCATGCCTTGCACCAGCTCTCACACAGACGAAGACCTAAAATTAGTTCTGGCCGGACCGTTGCGAATGTTTTTTCCCAGATGCCGATGACCCTAAGCTCACGCTGCACACTTCGACCCACGGCACTGCTCATGATATCCAGGAGATGGCGCATGCGCTTTTCGGGGTACCTGTGGGTGCATAAGATAAAACTCGTGATTGGGGACTGGGGCATTACACTTGAGATCCACGACCCTCCGCTTTCCAGACGCGATCTAGGCTCTCCATAACCTGGTCTATAAACTCGCCTGCTTGCGACCACGTGGGCATTTCCAGAGTGTTGAACCACTCCCGCAACGGCTCAAGCGCGCTGGCAACGCCATGAATAAGATCACCATCAATGCTCATTGATGACCGCATATTGTTCCAAAGGTCAATTTCGTCTGTCACTGATTTGATGTTGACAAAAGACTCAAGCGAAAACATCTCAGTGCTGTCATTCTGAAGGCCAGTCAAGGAGCACAAAGAGTGCTCAAGTCTAGACAGTAGCCCTTTAACGCTCTGAGGAATGCATTGCGAGTCCTCGGCACACAAGAGAATTGGGCAATACAGTTCTTTTAGTACCTCATGCAGTGACACTGCAGCCCCAAAGCGACCAAGTGAGAGTGGCAGTACGGCTGAAGTCAAGTTGTTAGCATTCAGAGACACAGCTAGACGCTTCACGAATGCAACGTTATGTAGACAAGCCGTTGATGCTACGTCCTCTGTTGTTAGGAGCGTCGACAACAGGACCGTGCCGTTTTCGCGTACCCCGGCTCGAAGAACAGTACACGAGGGATCATCCAGAAAAGATGCAAGTGGATCAAGGCTGTCAAACACGGGATTATCATCTATTCCTGAGATTGCAGATATGCAGCGGATGAAGTATGCGTGACGATTGTCTGTCATCGCAGTTCGAATGACCGAGTCTAATGGCTACTGGGTAGATTTGTAACAGTTACTAGCCAACATTATATCCCTGGAAAGTCAG
>Ga0307389_10000005_pt1 | contig 14286 bp, 9 predicted proteins | sample SouOceMePS1033R3_FD_203178 | JGI IMG/M metagenome (GOLD analysis project Ga0307389, IMG submission 203178) | Metatranscriptome of marine eukaryotic phytoplankton communities from South Atlantic Ocean - PS103-3.R3 (Eukaryote Community... | ecosystem: Environmental > Aquatic > Marine > Oceanic...
ATTAAACTTCAAAAAAAAAAAAAGGGGGGGGGGGGCAACAACACCCCCAAACACAACCCCTTAAAAAAAAAAAAAGTTGTGGCCCCCCCCCCCCCCCCCCCCCAGTAACCAAACGTGTGGGGTCAAAGTCTTATTAACTGACAATTTTAGTTGTAAATCTATGATTATTTTTTTTTTGGGGGGGCTGGAATGAAACTCACTACGAAATATCGCAGATTAGTTTGCCCAACTCTTTAAAAGCTTTTTAAGCATTAATTTGAAGAATTAAAGAAGGTATTTTATCTTAAAGAAAAGTGTGAAGCACCTGTCTTAAACAACCCTCAGAGGGTAAGATTTACTTGTCTTTAAAGTTATCTAAGACATACTAAAATATAAATTTGTATGCTGTCTATGCTGAGTAGGAGTGTAGGTAAGCTTATGAGTAAATTGACTCTTAATCTAGGTCGAAACTAAACAGTATTATAAACTTTTAAGAGGTAGCGCTTAGTGTTGGTAAAATATATTGATTATGCAGTATTGACTATAACCCACATATTAAAATCTTTAAGCCTTAGTATCTCCAAGCAAATTGGTATGTTAGAGTGCTGTCTACCGCAGATTTCCGAGCATTGGCCATACAAGACTCCAGGTATTATGCTAATAAAGTTTAGCTGATTCACTCGACCTGGAATCGCATCAGCTTTTACCCCTAACGATGGGATAGTTCATGAGTGTAGAACGTCCGCACTTGAAACTAAAACTCGAATCTTCCTTAGTATAGGGATTACAATACGATTATCTGTTTCTAGCTGGCGAAATATCCCTAACTCTAATTCCATTTCAGGAATTATGTAAGAATCAAAGGTAAACACGTCTATTCCCGCCCAAAAATCTGTGTACTCATATTCTCAGTATCACTGGTGACCAATAGCTTTAATAGTTAAGTTGGGCGAAGGGGAGTCTTCTATTAAGTACAGTAATGAAAGAGAAGGCAGCGCAATCTGGATCAAAATTAACCCAGGAATGGTGGTTCAAATGCATTCAATTACCTGACCGTGTAGCAAGCCTTTAAAGATAATATTATTAAAGAGCATACTTGTTATCATGTAGCCAACAAAGGTAATAATAAAAATAAGAATTATATTTGTAAAATCGTGGAAAAAAATGAATTCCTCCATAATTGGATCAAAACCATCTAAAAACCCTAGCTGTAATCAATAATTTATTAATTCCTAGTTACACTAACTCTCACTAGATCATTACTTATATAGTTTTCTTTAGACTAAAGTTAAATATGTTTAGGTAAAATTGCACTACCTAGCGGGTAACTTTAACCAGAATAATAAAAGTTTTATAGTCCGCTATATTAAATTCAGGGGGGAGTCCATAGATAGCCTGGCATCAATAAACATAAAGAGTTATTTTCTGAAAAAGTTGACAGTTTTTACAAAAAAAATAGTGGAAAGATGAACTTTTTCATTATTAAAGAAAATAATTTCAAAAACCTTAGCTGAAGTCAATAGTTTATCGCTAACTAGTAATATTAAATTACACCTGCTCGTTACGCCTACAAGATTTTTAGGCCAAAGCTGTGTATGACTTAATAAAAATTACAGGGACTGAATCATAACTGTGGTCAAAAGGAGGGCAACATTGAATTAAGTCCAGTGAGGAATTCGAATTATAAAGGGACAAAATAGGCCGCTGACTCGCTAATCTTTCTCAGATAATAAAAATTATGTAAATAATAGCAAAAAAGGATATTATTGAACCCATACTTGAGTAGTAATTTCATACCCATATTCTATCCGGGTAATCAGCGTAGCGTCGAGGTATTCCAGATAAGCCTAAAAAATGTATGGGAAAAAAAGTCAAATTTACCCCAATGAATAGACAGTAGAACTGAGCTTTTAAATGGTATGGATCTAGAACCAACCCCGTAATTAATGGAAACCAGTGCACAAAGGCTGCTAAAAGAGCGAATACAGCGCCTATACTTAAAACGTAGTGGAAATGGGCCACTACGTAGTAGGTATCGTGTAAAACAATATCAAGACTTGAGTTAGAAAGTACGATACCTGTAAGGCCACCAACTGTAAACAAGAAAATGAAACCTAGGGCCCAAAGGCTGGAAGGATTAAATGTCAACTTAGCTCCATGGTAAGTTCTAACCCAGCTAAAAATTTTAATACCTGTAGGAACTGCAATAATTATTGTAGCCGTTGTAAAATATGCCCGAGTGTCTGTGTCTATACCCACAGTAAACATGTGATGAGCTCAAACAACAAAACCCAGCACCCCAATTGCTCTTATTGCATAAATTATTCCAAGTGCTCCAAAAGGCTCATTTTTTCCTCTCTCTTGGCTGACAATGTGAGAGATTAGACCGAACCCTGGGAGGATTAAAATGTAAACTTCAGGGTGACCAAAAAATCAAAATAGATGCTGGTAAAGAACAGGGTCTCCCCCCCCTATAGGGTCGTAGAAAGATGTATTCAAATTTCGGTCAGTTAATAGTATTGTGATTGCCCCAGCTAATACGGGGAGAGACAAGAGAAGTAGAATAGCAGTGATGAATACAGCTCAAGGAAATAAAGGCATGCGGTCTATAAGTATTCCCAAGGCTCGCAGGTTTAGAACTGTACTAATAAAATTTACGGCTCCTAAGAGAGACGATACCCCAGCTAAATGTAACCTAAAAATTGTAAAGTCCACAGATGCTCCCCCATGGAAGATGTATGACCTTAAGGGTGGATACACAGTTCAACCTGTGCCAGCTCCAGACTCCACTATAGAGCCAACTAACAGCAGGAATAGAGCAGGCACCAATAGTCAGTAACTTATATTGTTTAAACGTGGAAAAGCTATATCAGGAGACCCAATTATTAAAGGCACCAGTCAATTACCAAAACATCCGATTAAGATAGGCATAACTATAAAAAAAATTATAATAAACGCGTGAGCAGTCACGATTACATTGTATAATTGCTCGTTACACAAAAAGCCGGTAGGGTAGGAAAGTTGAATTCGGATAATTACTCTCATTCTTGTACCAATCATGCCTGCCCAAACTCCTGTTAGTAGGTATAATGTACCAATATCTTTATGGTTACACGAACGTAATCATTTATCGTTTTCAAAAACTGAAATAAAAGATTAGCTAATTATTGGGGGGGGTAAACAATAAGAAATATTTTATTGACTCTCCACTAAATAACTCTTAATTTTAAGGGGTGTATTATAAAATACGACACCCTATTAGGGCTAATTCTTGGTTTAGTTTGTGGCCTGGGGGGGGGGTTAACAGTTCATTTTATAAAGCTTATAGCCGTACCTACACAATGCCTTAAGGTCTCCAATATTTAAGTATTACACAAGCAGACACAGATAAAAATTTACACAATTATAATTCTTTTACTATTAAGTTCTTCAATTTTATTAGTGTTAATCACAAAATCTCCTTTTATTATAAGCCTTGGTCTAGTAATTTTTTCATTCACATTAAGGCTTACCATTCATAGGGTAGGTTACATGTGAGTAACATACACCTTAATCATTATGTTTTTAGGGGGTATGATAATCGTTTTTATTTATGCATCTGCAATGGACAGTGTTTTCAAACTAGCAGTCAAGGTACATAAAGTGATTATGTTCTCAACTAGTCTAGTGCTTTTATCCCTTAGTTCGTGAACGTGTCTATTTAGTACAAACCATTATTACGCTACCCCGGTGTGGTTAAATTTTTGTTGTAGGAGAGTAGGGGTTTTAGGTGTAATGATTTTATTAATTTTGTCAACACTATTTATCGTGGTGAAGTTAGTACAAATCGGGGATGGCCCTTTAAAGTTTTAATAATCTTTGGAGGGGTCAGATTGTTTTATAATCTCAATTTTCACAGGCTGAAAATAAATTTGACTGAGTTAGATAGATTTGCACATTAATAGCGGTCTAGGTATTCTACTTTTACTTGCAGTTAAATATAGTATAGCTTGGTTCAAAAAGAATGTTGACTTGTGGTGTCAAAGATGGTGTAACCAGTTGTATAAGGGGTTATTTTAAGGTTAATTAACGTATACTTTGCCAGTGTGGCTTTACTAACTCAATTATTGTTAATTAGGGGTTCAAAAAGCATCTTTATAAATACAAATATTTTATTGGGTGCCACTATTTTATTAATACTCAAGTTAATCTCTTCACGCAACCACTTTTTAAATTACTTAATCACTGTCGAGGTTTTTATAGTGATGGTTTATACAAACATATTATATGAGGTTAGGTACTTATCCTCATCAAGAGCTTTACTTTTTTTATTGATAGTAGTTATGGTGGGTGGAGCGTGCGTAGGGATATCTCTTCTAGTGGTGGTAACTCGAATAATAAATAAAGAGCTTGAGTTGTGCCTAACAACTATATAACTTTTTTATTGCCTTTAATTTTGCAAACTAATGTACTAATTATACTAAAAAAAGCTTACAAAGGTATTAATAAAGTTGTAGCTTGAAACTATAGATAAGAACTTATGTTTTATACTTTTCTTAATGAAACATTATTTACAGTTCTTAAAACTGTCGCACTTTATCTGCCAAAGAAAACCCCTTTAAAGGATACTAACCTATCTATAAATTCTAAATTTATTACACTAATCTGCCACTAAAGGTAATTTCTCCGAAGATCTTATAATTGGAAGTTATAAATAATATTATAATAAGAAATTAAACTAACTTAAGTCAGTATCTCAGTGCTCTTGAATTCAGTATAAATCAGCTGAAATATAATACCGTCAACAATTGTCCGGTGATAATGTAAGGATTTTCCACAGGTCGCGCTCCAATCCAAGTTAACAAAGTGATGACGGCAACAAGAAACCAAAAAAGAGATTTATTTAAGGGTAGAAACAATTTACTTTTACTTAATGAAGAATTAATGAAGGGCATACTATAATAAATAGCTACTGAGGCCACTAATGCAATCACCCCTCCAAGCTTATTTGGAATGCTTCGTAAAATTGCATAAGCAAACAGGAAGTACCACTCAGGCTGAATGTGGATAGGTGTAACGTAAGGGTTGGCATTGATAAAGTTTTCAGGGTCCCCTAGTAGTCACGGGTAGAATATAACAATACCTAATAAAACTTGGACTACGAAGATTGCACCTAATAAATCTTTCCATGAGAAATAAGGATTGAATTTTACCTTGTCTCTATTTAAAACTATACCTAGAGGGTTTCTAGAACCACTTAAGTGGAGAAAGAATAAGTGTAATCCTCTCACACCTACAATTGAAAATGGAAGTAAAAAATGTAAGGTGAAAAATCGGGTAAGGGATGTATTGTCTACTGCAAAACCCCCCCAAAAAATGTTAACCAGGATTACACCCAATTTTGGAATTACACAAATCAAGTTAGTAATTACTGTTGCCCCTCAGAATCTTATTTGACCTCAGGGGAGTACATAGCCTAGAAATGCAGTTCCTATAGTGAGAAGAAGAATAGTACACCCAATGAGCCACACGTGGCTAAAATTAAATGAGCTGTAGTATAAACCTCGAGCTATGTGTATATAGAGAAACACAAAAAATATTCTGGCCCCATTCCTATGAAATGCTCGGAAACTCCAACCTAATGAAGTTTCACGTATAATAAAATCAACCCTTAAAAATGCAACCGTGACATCACAATTGTAGTGGGCTGCAAGTCACAACCCTCTAACAATCTGCATTACCAGACAAATACCTAGTAAGGAGCCAAAATTTCACATATAACTAATACTTCTAGGGGTAGGTAACTCCACTAAAGAGTTGTTAACCATTATTACGAGCTTATTTTTTCTTGTAGGATAATTTATAACTTAAAAGGTGAGCTAAGATAAAAGAATGGAATGGCTATAATAATTCAACAGATTGGGTGTCCAGCTACGGCTCAAGAAATCTTATTAAGCCTATAGCTATTAATTAATTGAATAGATAGGAAGGTTACCAAAGGTCAAAAACTTTAAGGTTTGATAGAAATCAGATGTACCGCTATGTTAGACGTCGACCTATAAAGTAAATAAACTTAACCAGCACTTACAATTTCTTGGTTTTGCAGATATAAGCTGACAATAATTAGAAATGAAACACATAGGTTCTTAAAAGTGTGCACCTTAAAATTTTAGCCCCCCCCCCCTGGAAAAACTATCTTGAAAAATAGACAAGATAGTTCAGAGATTGTGTTACCCGTAGCGTGATTAAAGATAGGCGGCCAGGGGATAACACCTAGTATAACATGTTAAATAGGATATAAAAAAATGGAATAGTAATAATAATACGATAGATTAGGTGCCTGCCATACAGGCTAGAAAATATTAATAGGTGTATAGTTCTTAAACCCCTAAATAAATAAAGCGGTGTGCTGAAACCAGACGACTTAAGATAAAATGAGGCAGTATAGCTTATCTTGTTAAACATGGCCCCAGAAAATAGCCTTAGCCTCCACATGGGGAATAAGTAAATTAATCCAATATGGATAACAGGGTAATTTTTCATAAATAAAATAATAAAAATAATCAAGAATGAAGAAAAAATAAAAATTTTTACCCTTAAATTGTATAAAAAAATTGTGGGCTTGAGATAAAGTACGCTTGCTATTACGGAACCCCTTGAAAATGAAGGTAGGGATAGTAAAAAAATTCCTTTGTTTAAATTAGTGTCTAGTTCAGTAGTATGCGTTATTGGGGTTATAGAATTAAAGTATCTCAGAACAATTTTTATCAGTCGTGATGAGTACAGTAATGTTATTGACAAACTTATTAGAATGAAAACAATTATACCAAGCGTTCTGTTATTATAGATGTTTATTTCAATAATAGGTTCTTTCGAAAAAAATGCTGCTGTAAAGGGGGTTCCGCATAACCTAGCTCTAGCTAAAATAATTGTCGAGCTATTAAAGGGAGAGGAAAACAATATTGTTCCCGTATTTTTTATGGATTGGTAAAGCTGACTTGAATGGATTAGGTTGCCCACCCTGATAAATATTATAGCCTTGAAAAAGGCATGAGTGATAAGGTGAAAAAAGGCCATAAAGACTCAGCCAGTTCCAATGCTTAAAACTATGAGCCCCAATTGACTTAATGTTGATAGGGCTACTATTTTTTTTATATCCTTTTCGTTAAGGGCGGATAACCTAGCTAAAGTTATGGTTGAGAGTCCAAAAAATATTATTATGGCACATTCCTGGGTGGTCCCGGCACTGTGGAAGTGGCGAAATAATAAATAAACTCCAGCCGTCACTAGGGTTGATGAGTGGACCAATGAAGAAACTGGAGTAGGTGCAGCTATGGCTGCAGGTAGCCACGCCCTAAAAGGGATTTGTGCACTTTTTGTAAAAGAGCCAACCATTAAAAGTAATTTTAAAATGGTGTCAACCTCTAAAAACTCCTTGTATAACACAATTCTCCAAGAACCTAAGTTTAACAGCATCCCTATTCTTATTAGTAAAAGGACGTCCCCAAAACGATTTGTCATAACCGTTAGTATCCCGGCATTATACGATTTAGTGCTACCGTAGTAAATAACTAACAGGTATGAGCTAACACCTAAACCATCTCAACCTACTAATATAAAAATTAAATTTGAAGAGATAACAAGTAGTACCATAGAAAAAACAAACGCTATTAAAAGAGCGTGAAATCGGCCAAAAAATTTTTGCGGGCTTATGTAGCTGAACCTAAAACTAAATACGGCTGAGCTAATAAGAAACACAGTAAATAGGAATACTCTAGCGAAAATATCTACCATAAAGGACACCTCTATACTAAGAGAATTCAAGTCAGCTAAATTTAAAAATAAAAACTTTTGTCCTGTTTTATTTAAAGAAAGAGCAAATATTAACGCCGTTAGTACTAAAATACTAAAAAACGCACTTATCTTAATTGAGTGTTTATAAATGTATAAAATGAGTATTAGACTATAAAAGAAAAAGGGGGCATCCTTTTTTATGTTCACCTTTAACTGCAAATTATATATTTGTGGGCGTATATAATACTTTAAGGCAGTTAAAACTTATTTTATCCATTCTAGAATTATTTGATTTCACTCATTTAGTAAACCAAGGGTCAGTAGAAATAGTAGAAGACTTAACAGTACCACTCTCGTAAGAGGTCTAACAATGTTTATATTAATGAAGTAGGGGAATATAATGATGAGCTCTACGTCAAAAAGGATAAATACCAGCGCAACTAAAAAAAAGTGCAGACTAAATTTTAGGCGAAAATCATTATACGTCCTAAAACCACATTCAAATGGTCTCTGGAGCTCTCGGTCAAAAATTAATTTTTTGGAGACAATTTTTCCCAGGGTCAAAAATATTAATGACAACAAGAGAGCTAAGAATAAAAGTATGGTAAAAAAGTAAATGTTTTTGTAACAACACAAAAGAATGCTTATCTTAAAGTAAAATTTGAAATTTTAAAGTTTTATTAACTTACTGTATTACAAGCTAAACTGCAATTCTTAGAAGAAGAGCTTAGAGCCTATAGTTTACACGTCCATCCTTTGCTGACTACAACCCACTATTACACCTATTCTAATAATATTGAGATATATAAATATGCTAATCCTAGCAATAATTATTAAGAGAATCGCTGAAAAGCTAAATTTAGCTAAAAATAAATATAGCAAAATTCTCAGTTTTATAAAAAACAAGGGTCTGGGCGGGAATCCCGCTATTCTAAGGACTAGCAAGAGTATCAAAAAATAGGTTGTATTACTGCTTCTAGTGACTAAGGGATCAGCTTTGGCCTTTATTTTAAAAAAGAGTGTGACAATTAAAGCCTGAATAGTGGAGTACAGGGAAAAAAATATTCACCTGATAATGTCGGATACAAAAAAACAAAATAAGATTCAGGGGGTAATATAAATTGAGGAAGCTGCTAGTATCTTTATAAATTTAATCTGAGTAAACATGTGAAGACTAGCTAATAACACCCTTAGTAATAAAATTTTATTAAAACTTGCTCTTGGAAGAGATATGACCTGCACAAGACGAAGAGGAATAATTTTTTGGGGCACAGCTATCCAAAAAAAGTGCCTGAGGCTGACTTTTTCTACGATCCCTATAAACCATATGTGGAAAGGCGCTGCGCCTAACTTTATCATGGCGATTAAAAAAATAACGTCATTAAATATTAAACCTTTACATATGGAGATAATTAAAACTACGGAACTAAATGCCTGAAATATAAAATATTTTACTACGTGGGAGTTTCTTAAATTATGTTGGTGGAGAAGTAAAATAATTATAAAACTAAACATACTAATTTCCATACTAAATCAAATCAAGATAAATGAATTCGAGGTTAATCCAAAAATGATGCTCAATAAATTTATGAGAAAAGATAAAGTGGTTAATAGGGGAGAAATAATAAGCAGTATTACCTGAGCATATTACGCGTTTCTAAATTTACAGTTTAGCACTTTAAGTTTCCAGGTAAAACATTTTTACATTAGAAACTTTTAATTTCTTTCAAGAATCCTTATTCTGTGTTTTTAAAACTAATGGCAGTAATTTGACTTCTAATCATAATTAATAGCGGTTAAATTCCGTTAAGTTTTATTACAAATAATTAGAAATTTTGATTTTCTGGAACTTAATTTAATTTAAGTTTGTAAATTTTTGTATATAATTTACTTTTTTAGATACTTAGCAATAATTTTGACAAAGTTTTTAGTGACTATTTTACCCGTTCTAGTTAATGTGGCTTTTGTAACTTTGTTGGAGCGAAAGATTCTTGGCTATACTCAACTACGACTGGGCCCCAATAAGATTTCATTTGCTGGGGTTTTTCAGCCTTTTAGGGATGCTGTAAAACTTTTTGTAAAACAGTTCGAGATTAACTCCAATGTAAATTGAAAGCTATTTTCTTTTTCACCCGTCTTTATGCTTATTATCTCAATTACTCTCTGGGCCATTATTCCCTTAAATAGTTTTGCTAGAAACTGACCATTGAGTATTATCTCACTTCTTATATTACTAAGCCTGGGGGTTTATCCAATTTTGTTAAGGGGTTGAGCTTCAAACAGGAAATATGCTATGATAGGATCTATTCGAGGGGTTGCCCAAACTATCTCTTATGAGATCAGGTTAGCTCTTGTGACTATACAATTTATGGTTTTGTTTATGAGGATAAATATAAAGGATCATATTGAGAGTTTGGTGTGGGGAGTCTCAGTAATCCCTATTACAGCTGTTATTTGAATAGTGTTACTATTGGCGGAGACTAACCGAACACCTTTTGACTTTGCTGAGGGGGAGTCTGAACTTGTGTCAGGATTTAATATTGAGTACGCTTCAGTTGGATTTGTGCTAATTTTTTTAAGAGAATACGCTAGGATTATTTTATTTTCAACATTTTCTATCGTATTATTTTTTAATAAAGAGGTGTTCTCTGTTTCCACCTCTATCATGTCTCTAACCATCACTTCTATGTGGATTATTATTCGAGCCACCTTTCCACGTTACCGCTATGACAAATTAATAAATATTGCTTGAAAAAGGTACCTACCAATTAGATTAGGTATTATCTCTTTTATAAGAGTATACTTGGGTATTTAGCACACAAAGAAACTCTTCACATAGAAGATCAGTGGGTTGACAAACCACTATTTTGGCTATAAAACTAAATTTCTTTTTTCCAACTTTGAAGGTTTAGATCCGCGAATTTACTGTTTTATAAAAGTTGACGGGGGGGTGCACAAGCAGATTTATATATCTAAGTATTGTGTTTTCAGTTGTTGAGTTTATAATCTCGGGAGTTGCTTGGAAAAAAAAAGAGGGCAACATATAATACTAAACCACTTAACTATTATTTACCCCCTAAGGCAGAGTTGAGTTCAGAGAAATACATAACAGAAAGCGTAGAAAAGACATAGCCTTGAATAAATGCCACTGAGACTTCAAGAATTATAAGGACCACCCCAGATAAAATTATAATAGGGGCGGTAAGCGGAGACATGCTGCCTCCGTTTACCAGACTAATTAATAGATGTCCAGCAACTATGTTAGCGGCTAAGCGAACGGATAGCGTAACAGGTCGAATGAAGTTTCTTACAAGCTCAATCATAACTATAAGGGGAATAAGTACATTAGGGGTGCCTGAAGGTACTAAGTGGGCTAGGAATCTTCTTATTGCCTTAAAGATAAACCCTATTTCTATGAAAATTCATACACAGGTGGCTATACCAAGGGTTAAGGAGATTCTTCTTGAGGGAGTAAAAGTGTACGGGGTTAAGCCTATAAAGTTTATAGTACAACAAATTATAAATAATCACGTGAAGAACCTAAGCCTATACGGAATAACCTTTTCGTTTATAGGGATTTTGAACTCACTATGAAGTCCGCCAATAAGGAGTAAAGATAGCTTATTAAACCGATTAAATCCTATTGATATTTCTGAATTGAAATAGATGGAGACAAAGACTATTTTAAATAATACCAGTCTTATTCAATTCAAGCTTAATAGTGCTCTTGTTGAGGGGTCAAAAATGCTGAATAAGTTATTCATCTCCGGTTTTCACCAAATCCTTAGTAAGATAATTTGTTAGCTCATGTGGCTGACCCCAAAAAGTGCACGTGGAATATTTTAAGGTGGTGTCCCTAACCTATTTGTGCTGCGTTAAATCTATGGTCTAAATAAAAGTCAGACCTACACTAGTATTAGTTTAAACCTGGACATGGCTTACCGGCTTGTTGAGGGGCTAAAAAAAAAATGATCAGTAGGAAATTTATAGGCCATGTGTGGGTCTAGATACAGGGTTTGGAATTATAACGCCGCTGTAAGTTTATTTTTATAACTATTAGAATTACAACGCTTTTTATATTAAGGATAAGAGCTGTTATATCGTGTGGGATACTTTCCATTCCTATAAGTGCTATACTTATTCTGGTTCTCAGGCATGTAGAGCTAGTTAACCCTTTTAACCCGGGTGCTTTAGCTACGGCCGGTAATATAATAATAATGGATTTTTTTCAATACTGAATAAGATTAATATGCTTGCTTATTTTAATTATATCCACACAGGCTTCTTTCAATGACATTAAGTCTTTCAATTATAGACTCCTAAAGTTACTATTTCTGGCTAACTTCTACTTGGTTATAATATTTATTGGAACCCAAAATATATTTAACCTGTTCATTATATTTGAGGTCTCTATTATCCCAATTTTCATCGTAATTTTAGGTTGGGGCTACCAGCCAGAAAAAATTAAAGCCGCCTACGCCCTCTTCTTATTTACTGCGGTGTCTGCTTCACCTATTGTCACAACCCTTACTTATTTCTTTATGGGGGGTGGGAGAATATTCCTGCCCGATTTAAGAAGCTACTTCCATCTCACTTTCTATGGGGAAGCTCTTAATTTTATACTCTTATGCGGGTTTTTAGTAAAATTGCCAATTTATGGCCTCCACCTTTGACTTCCATTAGCCCATGTGGAAGCACCAGTTTATGGTTCTATAATCTTAGCAGGTATTTTGCTTAAGCTCGGAGGTTTAGGTATTCTGCGGTTAAACCCCACTATGACCTCATATTTGACTCTCAATTCGTTTATTGTGGTATCTTTACTGAGTGTTGCTTTAGTAGGAGCCACCTGCTTGTACACTACGGACCTAAAAAAGATTATTGCTTTTTCTTCAGTATCTCATATAGCTTTCACCATTATATTTATTATAAGAATAAACAAAGTAAGGGGGGTATCTTGCATAGTTATAATAATTGCACATGCTTTTAGGTCCTCAGGCATGTTTTTAATAGTTTATATATTTTACCTCTCTACACACTCTCGTAATATCTTGGTTAACAGAGGAATACTAGTAGTGTACCCGCATATCACTTTTCTATGAATATTGATTATTATCTCTAGGTTGGGGGGCCCGCCAGCTATTAATCTTCTAGCTGAAGTCTGGTGTGTGCTGTATAGGTTTATAAGATTTTACAAATTGTTTTTACTCGTGGTGGTAGGGTTTATATTCTCAAGGGGCTACCATTTTATTTTGTATAGGACTCTTTCACAAAGCAATACTTCCTGGGACTTAAGCTCATTTAGAAACAACACCACGGGTATGTCATTTTCTATACTAGCACTGTTCCATGTGATTTATACTGTCTACACATGTCTACTACTCAGCTCATTTAGCTAACAATAGACTTAATAAGACACATTTTGTCTAGCATTATATAGTAAGCTAACTTAAGCTACTGAACTCATAATTCAGGTATAGATATTTCTCTATATAAGGGAACTTTAGTATAAAAATTATTGTGGTATTGCACACCGCGGATCTCTCAGGGGTTTTATGTAAGTGTTAGAGGGGAATATAATAGTTGTGCATAACCCTCACGGCCTTCCTTTAGTGGGGAAATCTCGGCAAGGTTGATTGCGATTAAATACTCAGAGCATACCCTTGCTTGCTGTTTATGCTCTATGTCAAATATTATCAAACACCCTTATCACCTAGTTGAGATATCTCCCTGACCTTTGTTTGCATCAATTTCTGCAATAGGTCTAACTACTGGAATAGTAGTGTGATTCCATTCAAAATCTATAGTACTATTTGTAGTAAGAGCCCTTATAATATTACTAGTCATGTATCAATGGTGACGGGATATCTCTCGGGAGGGGTCTTTCCAAGGATTACACACGAGTATAGTTGAGATAGGACTCCGCTGAGGTATGATGTTATTCATCACTTCAGAAGTTATATTTTTCTTATCCTTTTTCTGAGCTTTTTTTCACAGAAGATTATCTCCCAATGTGGAATTAGGGTGCTTGTGACCACCTATGGGTATTGACGCTTTTGACCCCTTTAAGGTACCGTTAATAAACACGATTATCCTTCTTTCTTCAGGAGTAAGAGTTACTTGAGCGCACCACGCGTTAATGGAGGGAGATTTTTCTAGATCTCAGGAAGCACTGCTGGTTACTATTTTTCTAGGGGGGTACTTCACGGCTATCCAATTGTTAGAGTACGTTGAATCCTCTTTTTCTATCTCTGACTCGTCCTACGGAAGAACTTTTTTTGTCGCTACTGGTTTCCACGGCCTGCACGTCCTTATTGGTACTTTGTTTCTTATTTTTACCCTTCTTCGTATAACCATAGGTAAAATAAGTGCGTTGCATCATTTTGGATTTGAAGCCTCGGCATGGTACTGACATTTTGTTGATGTTGTGTGACTATTCTTATTTGTAACAATTTATTGATGAGGTGGTAAGCTATAATACTATGAAATGATTTTATTGTTAATAGAATATAACAAGGTAGAGTAGTTTAATAAAAA
>Ga0307389_10000006_pt1 | contig 13994 bp, 1 predicted proteins | sample SouOceMePS1033R3_FD_203178 | JGI IMG/M metagenome (GOLD analysis project Ga0307389, IMG submission 203178) | Metatranscriptome of marine eukaryotic phytoplankton communities from South Atlantic Ocean - PS103-3.R3 (Eukaryote Community... | ecosystem: Environmental > Aquatic > Marine > Oceanic...
GCCAAAACATGCACCTTCGCGCCCTCGCCCCATAAAATTGCGAGGAGCAAAATCTCCATCTAGTGTCGCTATGTTCTTAGGATGCCCCTGGGCCCTAACGCGCTTAGTTTCGGGGTTCGGGCTATCAATTGAAAATCTCAATTAATTTGGGTGCCTTGCTAAATTTGCCGAATATTCCAAGTCCCGAACCCCCAGCCGGCTGGTGCCCGGTCTTTGCTGCCCACCAGAGCCATGAGGAGCCCCCGAGGAAGCGGACCAGCACTGGAGATCTATGAAAACGACTGCACGCCGAAGCGGCACGGCACGCAGCACTGGCGATGATTGGCTCTGATCATGGCACCGACCACCATCCGCGGAGTCCACGGGGTAGTATTGCGCCCGGGTCCGCGCCGGGTCCGCGTATGGGCCCTAGGTCCGCGAACGGCACGGGGCTGTTCCGCCGCCGACCGCAGGTTGAATGTCAAGTTGAAGTTGAAGCTCCGCCGCGTCCGCCCGCGTCCACCCGGCCCCGCGACCTAGTCCCCAGGGCGTGCCCGTCGTTTTACTCAGGCTCTCCGAGTCCGATAGCGCCACGGTATATACTATGCCACTGCCCGTAATACCTTGCCTGAGATATGGTACTCGTGAGTACTTCTTCCGCCTTGACCTATTAGTAGTACGTGAGCACCTAGATAGACGTCCAGGAGCGCCTGAATGGGCCCAACAGGTCGCGGGCCGGGTGTCCAGGGCTCTATTCACGTTCGGCCCGCTCTATTCACGTTCTCGGAAAGCTTCAGTAGGCTAGGCACGTCTTCGTATGGCACCCGATGCTGACGGTGGCTTCTGGCGCCTTCCGTTGTTCAGCATGCCCGTATAGCCCTTTTTGGTGGTAAAAAGCTCCTTCCACGCGCGGTGGGGTTAAGTAACCTTACACAATGACCGTACGGACTTTTCCATCCTTGGCATAATGAAGATCCTACTAGTGCTTTGTAGTACAGGCGACAAAGAATAATATTAGGATGTTGGCGCTTGTCCAGGCTGTGCGGCAGTGGCAATGCAAAGAATAGTGGATCAAGTGTAGCTAAAGCTGAATAAGCCCGGTCTAGATTGGTTTTTAACAAAGATGGCTCCGAGTCAGAGTCACGATGCTCACGAACAGTTACACAGGGCATTCTTCCCATGCACCCGACTGGCGACTACAGCTATCCCCTGGTGCTGCCCTGCGCATTTACTGAGCACAGCACAAGAGCCGGTACTTACGACTTACATGAAAATTGCATGCGGGGTCAGTTATATTGGCATTTACGCGAAAAGCTGCTACGATGACTTCCGGATTATGCAGGGTCAAATCTCTATAGGACCATATCTCAATAGACGGGTTCCCAGGTATGCCGGGGTAACTCTTGCTGGCCCCTGAGGACAATACACCTGTTACTCACTGCAAAAGCGGTTTTCTGTGCCTGTTTCTGTCAATTTCTATAGTTGTGTTTAACTTCTATGTGATCATTTCTATAGGTGATCATCTGAGCTCAACAACAAAGCTACACCGGCATTGATCCACTTAGTGGCAAGTTCCGTTGTGTCCAACGTAGCAAGAAATACATACGTGGGACCACGGAAACTAGTAGAATAACATGGGCAATTGTACATGTTTGGACGTAGATAACCAATTGACACGGGTTCCCATACCGCTTCAACAGAGACTGCTTTGACATACAAAACCGGCATCGGAGGCAGGAAACTTTTGGCGTGACTATCGACTATGACGCCGGCACATTTGACACCAGAAGTTATCCTTGTTTGGTTTGCTGCACTTGATTCCTCTACTGTCATCCATCGTGCCCCTTGTATGAAAAGCCCGTGAATAAAAGCGCCATCGGAAGGCTCATTTACCAAGGAGTTAAGGTCTTCCGGGCGACGATATATCGTGACATTGGTGGAAATAGTCATGTTATCAAGCGGCAGACTTCGCTTTCGAGCCACAACCTGCTGTACAGCTGTAAGAAATGCCATGGGGTTGAATAGAGCCATCCACAAAGACTGGGGTAATTCAAGTCTCTCTTCCCAATTCACGAGTTGCTCGATGCGCCGCTCTAAGTCACAAAACCAATGCTGAAGATTTTTTCTGCTGGCCCAAGCAAGCTTTTCCCAAGATGCTAAGTGATATGGATTGCGGCCTGGGACCTCATTCACCGACAATGCCGTAGATAGATCTTCCATTTGTTGGGACATATTTAACTGGCCATTTAAGCCTTTGTGTAACTCGCCAAGACTACGAGAAATTTCTTCCATGAGAAGGTTCATTCGCGTGGCCTCTTGAGTGGCAACAACAACGTAGGGGGCGACAGATTTGGTCAAAAGCGGCTTTGCTTTTTCATGAGTCAATATTAGATTAAAGCGTTTTGGTAGTCTTTTTACTAGTGAGTCCAGGATCTCACGCACTCCCCCGACTGCAACACTCCCGTCCGGAGTTGACGTTCCACCTTCGCGCAAGCGTAGCACAGCCCCCAAAATTCGTTCACCTGTAGATGTCAAGTATCGAATTTCCGCGTTGGGATGAAGACCAAAAACAACAGGTGTTTCTATAGGGAGCGCATTTTCAATGTAAGTGGCGTAATCTTGGTGATCCAAGTCACCATTCGGCAGTGGGAAGCCTGGAGCGAGATGTGTTTCTGCTTCCAAGAGTTTCTGATTAAATAAAACCTGTAGATATGAAACATTTGTCCTACGATCCCAGAAATCTGTTATATGTCCGCCATACATAATTTCACCAAAAATGTAACGAAGATCGTCCCACGGAACCAAGACGCCCCGTCCGTCCGCCTGTTCGGGTGTCGCATCTAGATAGCTCGTCAGTACATTTACGCATATTTTCAAGTCGCCTGTGTTGAAACCATATGCACGACTCCAGCCTTGCTGACCAAATCGACGGCGGCCGAGTATCAGGGCATGAAAAAAGCATAAACCAAAGAGACATTTTTTGAATTCCGTTGGATGATTGCAAGCATCTAGCTGCTCTTGATAAAAACAGGCCCATGCACGTTGCAGATTTGACTTGAGGTCTGCTGGTGCTTCATTCGCCACTTTGATACAAGTCTGTAAGAGACTTTCAGGGATGTTACATAGGTGTGGGAGCGGAGGAGGCTCTGCGCTAAGGAAACAACGAAAATTCATCGCAGCTGCTTCGCTGGCCAGTTCGAGCTTGCGTTCTAATCTGGGCAGCCACGATTCCATCAGCTGTATGTTCTGAAGCATGATCCAACCGCCCTGCTTCGCCATCATATCAAGCGTTGCTTCTGCAGGTGATTCTTGTCCTTGGCCCATAGAAATGTTGCTGAGGGTCCCTTTCTGCAAGTTGACGTCAAATCCTGATCCTAGTAATTCCACCCAAGGTGTAGGGTCTACACCTGGGGAAAGTACAAAAAATATTGGAGTCGAGGCCGAACTTACTGTGTATGTGTCAAGCATGTTAAAAGGTAGTGGCCCAGAAAAAGCGGGACTAAGCATAGATGCAACATAGGCTTGAAGTCCAGCTGGGATTCTGTCAGCCCGCATAGCTCGCAGCAAAATTAGCATAGACATCCCAGTAATAGACTTTAGAACCCCTGGTGGCGGCTGTGTTTCTGGTTCTGGATGCTCATACCATTTGTGCCATCCATCTGGATCACTGTGCACTTGATCCCCCAGCCCTTCAAATTCACCCAATCCAATATTTTCGGCAACCCCTTTCTCCAAGCCCTTGATTTGTGACCAAACCATCCCTGGTAACCAAGCAGCCACAGCTTCAGTCATGCCTCCAGTAGGCCCCTGGGCTTTGACGGGCGAAAGCAAACTAAGCAATAAAGAATGTTCTAGCGTATCTGAAGTTTCGGCTACTGCAAATGAAAGAAGCGTTGCCACTGTAAGCAGATCACGAGCAAATATTCCACGTTCCATGTACCTGAAAAGAACCGACGTGATCGAAGCTGCAAGGCTTAAGCATCTATTATTAAAATCCTCCTCTGAAACGTCATTCTTTTCTTCCGCGGTCTTTTTCTCAAGTGCTCGTGTGCTGAGCGAAAGGAGATCTTGTTTTCCTGCTAGGAAAGATTGATGGAGTAGATCCTCATTCCAATTGAATCGTTGCATTTGAATAATCTTGGCAGTCACTGATTTTAATTTGGATAACATGGTGTTGGGTTTTTTAGGTACTTTAGCTTTGCGTTCTGCATCATGCACCAGTTCAATGCCATGTAGAAACATAACCACAAATGAGTTCAAACTGTAAATGTAGTACGTGTGGATGCAGTGTAGGGAATTCATGAGGAAAAAAATTGTAGCTCCCCGCTTTGCTACCATTCGGTACCGTTCTGCAGTCTTGTTAATGGAAGTGCTGATCTCCTTCCCTTCACTGAGTCTAGCCGATGCATCCAGGCTCTGTTGCTTTGCGCTCTCTAGCCCTTCAATGAGCGCACGGTCCTCTGTTATGTCACCGTCTGCTGTGCTTAATTTCACTAGAATATCGTCCTCAAGTTGTTTGATTCTGACTTTGAATTCATTCGCTTGGTGGATGACAGCTGCTTTCCTGGCCGCCAGGTCTGGGCGTTCCTTCCTGATTACAAGGCTCAACAATTGGTCTTCTAGCCCAAGGGGTGTAACCGTAAAATTTACAAGCGTCAGCTCGGCCTGCAACTCTGGAGGATAGTGCGGATTTGAGAGTTTTGTGTGCAGGAAAAGTCGGAAGCCTGGAGAGTATTCCACCTCATCATCGCCGAGGGCAATATATTGATGGTCACCCTTTGTCAAGATCGCGCGTTGCAAAAGGGGCAGCAAGACTGCGTCGACTTGCTCTCCAATATTTTCAATAAGGACAGTAGTACCTCCGGCCATAGCTGATCGCAGCCCATGTATCAACTCGGTCTGTCCAAGTCTCTGTACCTGCAAACGTCCTAATTCCCGTGCCTTGATCCAGGCGGCCCCCTGGAGCTGCGGGTCGATCATTAGTGGCCAGCGAGTTGAGGCAGTAACGATAGCGCCGTTCTCTGAGGATACCGGATCACGGGGGAGCCCCTCGGAATTCCAGCCTGCGACGTCTGCTTCAGTGGCAATTAGGGTCACAACTGTTGTTGTAGCATCGAGCTGCCGCATCGGCACAGAATTGCCTCCCACAGCTGCTTGAAGATACGGTATGTACGATTCAAGTAGAAGTTCATCTCGAAACCTTTTGTTGAATGGGCCACAATACGAAATAAATGAAGCAGCCACAAGAGCATCTCCAACCAGTGGGTCTCGTTCGAAACGAAACCGCTCCACGCTTTTCACCCATCTTACTTCCTCAGAGCCCAGAGCATTGATCAAGCGCTGGGCTAATTCGAGCTTAAGTTGACCTTTTTCTGCGATATCCACTGCTTCTCTTTTAACATTTTCAGCTTGCTCAAACTCAGAAGTAAGTTGTCGCAGTTGTGCCTGGAGTATATTGACTCTTTCGCACACCACAGCTAGCTCTGAGTTTGCTGTTTCTAGCTGGCGTGTTGACTCCACGACTTTGATACGCTTAGGCTCCACATCTAGCCAGATGTCATAGTAACGAACAATATTCTCAACCCACTTGACCAGACCTGCTGCCGCAGAGTTCTTTTTGTTCATTGCATCTTCATTGAAATGGTCCATTTGCAGGTATGGTCTAACTTCCTTAAAATTTATTTTTGGAACACATTCTTTATCTATAAGAGCTTTAAACTGCTTTAGTTTGTCAACCAGGCCGTTAATATTACCGAGCAGTGACTTCTTACACGCATCCCAACTGCGACCCTCTTTTTTCACCTTGCCATTACGCTGGGCAGCAATTGCTGGGATTATCCCAGCCAACAGCACGCAGACTGCACTAAACACATCTTCAACGCCGCTTGGTGGGGTGGCCATTGTTTTGCAGCTACCTAAGTCTCGTCGATCTAATGTATCAAGGGCAGCTGTGGCAGCTCGAATTGCAGGCTCCGCAGCAAGCAAGTCACGCTCAGCATCTTCGTTCTGGCGCTGCACTTCTCCTTGGATTTTGGCTACTTTCGCAGCCTCGCCATTTGCCTTATCTGTTTCTCGCTCTACAATCATCTTTTCCGATGCCACCCTGGCAGCAATAGCCTCACTGTGCTCTCGTTTTTCATCAGCTGCTTGTACCATTGCTGTTAATTCCAGCCCAAGAGTACCGACGGCGGAAGCCGCTTCTCGTAGGCGCGATATTCCATTCTCCAAGCGCATGGTTGCGGTCTTGTTCTCTTCACGGCGACGCAATAGAAGCGTACGGTACAAGGCAAGCATTTCAAGGTAACTCTTTGGCGTTAAGTAAACAAATCTGTCTACTTCTCTCTGGTAGCGCACAGCTGCCTTAGTTGCCATTTCAAAGCTCACGGGCATAAATTTTTCAATTGCAGATCGCAAGGCAGGTGATTTGAATTCTATACTACCCAGCTGCTTCTCAGCTATAGATTGTAGGGCATCATCCGGCCAGCGTTGAAACCAGTCGATTGTGGTTCCAGAAATGAGTGCTGGGAAACGCTTTGCGTAGGTCCCAAAATCAGGGCCAACTGGAGAGAAGCACACAGCAATATGAAGGTTAGCTCGAACTTGTGTTAAGAAATACTCCCAACATGATGCCGTGTCTGCGGGAAGGTCCGCTGCTTTGGCTCTACCCTCCACCATGGATGCCAAGTTATCTCGTTCGTCTTTGCTAAATAAATCTGGAATACTCCCAGATGCAAGCAGGTCATTAAGATAAACCAAAAACTTTTCATTGATTATCTGAGAGTCTGTGAATAAAAAGACGACGCCTTCCATTTTTGTGCCAGAACGAGTGAACATGCTTTGCAGATCCAATCGAAAATCCCCAAGTCCATAACTTGAGGTTATGCATATACGCATCAACACATGGCCACATATGTGAGTAGATAGGCGCGCAAGACTTTGCTTGCCACTTCCACCCACACCAACTAGAAGAATGTGCCCCCCTGGCTGAAATATGGTTCGCGTGATTCGTGCCACATGTAAGAGTGCATCTCTAAACAAAACAAGATCCATAGCAGGATGAAACTCATTGTAATCGCGGAGGACCCGCTCAAAACAGTTCCGTAGTGTATTAATATCCTCTACTAGCCCGTATGCTGGATAATCAAGGGTAGCGACGTCACGGAAATGAGAAAAGCATAGTGGAATTGTGGCTTGATCTCCCCAGAGGTGGGCTGTTCCTACTACTGGGAAGGCCTTTTTGGCCGTGCTTTGAAGGATCGCCCGAAACCGCAAGATATCTGATTCGCAGACCAGCCTGTCGCCGTAAGTTCGCTCAGATTCATGGATCCAGAGGAATACAATACGGTCTGGCATATCAAATTGCGCAACTTGCGGATGAGCGAGTAACAGACCTCCAAAGACGCTTGCCATGTGACGTACATTAAACTCATAATGAAAATTTGACGCAGTCTTACGAAAGGTATCATGCATCTCTTTATGGAGCGCAAGTGCCCCCTTGATGATATTAGATCCTTGATTACACACGTTGGCTGGGAATCGCTCAGCCTGAAAGTGTCCATCCAGGAAGGTCTGGAATATTGTCAACAGACTGGTGGCGCTTGGCATCCCTACTGCAAAAGTTGAGAAGTGCCGTTGAAGACGCGGATTCACTAAAAAGGATCCGGCTGTTGGGTTCATGCATGCCATGTATTGACAATCAATTACACTCTTGAGGGTGAGCTTGACTGGATCATACCATCCTGCATAGTCGAGGTGTTGGCGCATCAGGGCAATCGCAGATTGTGTATTGTATTTATCTAGCTGCGGTAGGTTTAAGTCATCAATAAAATATATCAATCGAGCTGAGCCTGGAGCTCCATATGTTGACCCGGTTCTTTTCTGAAGTGGCCTCTCTAAAGAGCTGATTAGAATAGTTGCAGTGGTGTAATAGTTCATATTGATGCCCACGCTCAAATACTCAGTGGGAGGTAATTCGCGCAGTGTGCCGGTGACGAGTTGCGTTTTCCCAGTACCACTAGGCCCAGCAAGCAGCACAGGTTGTCGGCACTGAACAAGAAGGTTGGTCCAATGACAAATACTGGCTGTTTCAGTTGTGGGGACTGTGACCTCGTTCATTTTTGCGGTCCGTGAGTCAAAATCTACTGCATGAAACGACGGGTTCTGTCGCCAAGGTTCGAATTTATTTGAGATTGGATCAAGCCAGTAGTCAAACACAGTATCATGTGTTGGCAAACGCACTTGTTTAAATTGAGATTTCCACCACTCGCTAAAATTCGTCTGATTGTCATGACCGTCATCTGACAAAGTAAGTGCAGATCCAAATGCCCAGATAGCGCAGAAAACAAAAACCATTTCTAATTTGAATCGATCGTTGGCTATCTCAGATACAATTGCGCCTTCCAACATTTTCAAAAGCCCCGAGACCAACGCCATATCTACAATAGGGACAACCGCCTTTGAGTTGTCACGCAAATACTTTAAGCTTGGTAAAACATACTTCTGGAAAAAGTCGGTTAATACAGCCTTGCTTTGTGCCGAATAAATTTCATCCGGCTGTGACTGTACCCATGAGGCTATCATTGAATGCCACAGATTCCCGTCATCAGAACTTATGTAAATAATCCCTGCTCGGCTTACAGTGGCTGGTGTAGCAAAACAAAGGTCACGGATTTCAAACAACATTCGCATACATGGCTTTAGGGGAATGCGTTCATTGGACGCTAGTGTGAGCATTCTATTGTCGTCCATTACAGAGTTCATTGATTCAATCCAGTTCGCATCAAGATCACCATCAAGCACTATCCATTTAGGTTTGTCATCTTCAAGTTTTCCAAGGTCTCGCATAATTGAACTCAACAATCCATCTTTCCACTCACGTGACTGAAGCATGACATGACCATATAAAACTTCAGTTGGTATCACTTTAGGATTCAGATGTGCAATATAAACTTTTTGCTGTGGGTCTTTATCGTCACGTGCGCGGGCCAGCATCTTCCATGTCACCGACTTCCCGGCACCTGCAGGGCCCATGACAAAAACACAGTGCCGGATTGCCAGCAGCTCGTCGAGCTGCGCAACCTTGAGAGTAAAAAGTTCATCAGGCCAAAGATCAGATTCCTCAATGGCTTTTATGATTGATGTGGCAAGGCTTAAGTCTACTACTCGTGGTGGATCGACTCCAGGAAATAAGTCATCAAGCAGGCCAAAAAACACGATTTCGTCTTGTTGGACAATTTTAGGGATGTTGAAATCTCTAAGCGCGCGCATCAACAATTGATCTTCTGGCAGTTCTGGCTCAGCTCTTTTAAGCTGCCCTGCAACGACAAGGACTGATTTCACAGCGCGCAGACCCCAGTCATAATGCGACTGCTTCGAGAGTAAATCATGCAGCAATGAGTATAGCCCATAGAATTTTGATGCTAAGCTTCGAGCACTTACGTATCCTTCGGCCATAAGCATGTTCTCGCATATTAACACTAGATCTGGCACCATGACAGTCATGGGGCGGAATAATGCTTTGAGACCCTCAGGCAGTTCCGAGCGGCCCAAATATCCCGGATTCATTGTAATAAATGCGCCACAAGTCGGATCTAGATTGACCTGGTCGCCCTCAATCAAGACGACATGATGAGTGGTGTCTTGATTGTGCTCAAAGCGGGCGTTGCCCTCGCAGACAGCCTTAAACTGAACAGTACACACCGAAAGAACTTCCGGAATGAGTCGATTGAACTCATCAAAGCAGCCCCACGAGCCACTTGCAGCCAATCCTTTGAAGATGTTGCCTAGTGATTGAAAGTCCATTTCTGGAGAGCAATTAAATACGTAGCAACATTTCCCTAACGCAGATGCAAGATCCTTCGTTGTCTCTGTTTTACCGGTCCCGGCAGGACCTGCGGGTGCACAACCCATTTTTAAATGCAGTGCTTGCGTCGCAGTAACATAAAATCGGTCTGTGAGCGGAGTAACGACAAGGCGGGGACCGTTTCCCAGATATTCCAGACCATAGCTAAATCTAGCATCACAAACATGTATCTCTGTCAAAGTCAACACTAGGCCAGCTTCTTCTTTCTCAACAAATCGGTGCTTGAGTTGTGACTGCCAGTGAAAATCATTCTTGTCAACAGAGGCTTCTTTGATTAGTTTATCAAGTATGTCGCGTGCGTGTGCATCCATTGTAATTAGGCACATCACGCGTTGTCGCTCGCTACCCTTCAGATTTGTTTGTGTTAGCCTGACTAGATCGACGAGGTTTTGCTTCTGTTGATCAGAGAATAATGCAAGTGCATTATTATCCATTGCTCCTTCGATTGCAATGACCGATTGGATGCTTGCAACCAATATTGCAATCTGTGCCGGGTCTAGTGAGTGGCCAGCAGGATTTGATTCCAATAACCACTCTGTTCTTGGTCTCAGAGGGTAACGTTTTTGGGATCTTTCAAGGTTCTTTTGTAATGTTTCTCGCTGTGCAGTGAGAATTGTGTGCATATAAAATTCTACTTTGCCCTCCAAGGATACAGCTGGCTCAAAATCCACTTGCTCTTCGCCCACGCCAGATATGAAACTGATTGCACGTGGCTTGCTCGCAGATAAATTTTCAAGGCGCAAGCTAGCTGTTGCAAGAAGGACTTTGTTGATGTGGCACATAACTTTTGCTGGGGAGGAACCGTTTGAAAGAATATCCAAAAGGTCCGCCTCACTTGTGAAGTAAAACCGAGGGAATTTGCAACGTTTCCCTGCCAGGAAGTCTGCAAGTGCCTTTTTGCAAAGGTCCTGGTCTGAAATGATACTGTCAAGACGCTCTATAAGCCCACGATATTGACATGCTTGTTTGACATTTCTAACATCAGCCATGCTCTTTAAGGTTTTTCTAACTTGCTCATCAATCATAGCAAATCGCATCGCATCTTCGGGAAGTTCCCGTCTGACCTCGTCTGATCCTATAAAAAGTGGCTCTAGGTAAGACCATGTGCGTTGTATGTCGGATAGCATTTGCACAACATCAGAAACTGCAACTAGTGCGCATTGCCATTCCATTGCTTTTGCCTTGAAGTGATTGTAGCGGCTTGCGACCATACTCTGCAACGTAAGCTGGTCAGCCTCTAATTGATCAACATCATCTTCTGTCATTTTCAACAGAGGAACATCAGTGTCTTTGTAGTATGCCACCCGAAATTTTACACTGTCCCAAGTCATAGAAAGAGCCCGTAGTGTTTCTTCATGCGCTGCTTCGCGTGATGCTTTGTCAGTAACGTCTACAACAGCGGCTATGTGCAGGTGGAGCTTCAAGCTCAAAATATCCGCTAACCGCATCCCATGGAAAGCACTATGTTGTCCCAGTACCCCACTTCCCCCAGTGATCTTTCCTATCTCATCCCAGTGACGATCGCGCATAGTTTGTTGTCGTAAACTAGAAATCACCGGGCATGTCATCAGAAATTCCTTTGCTGTGCGCTCGAGGCCAAAATATGCGTCCGACTGCTTTACAGAGGCAGGATGCTGCTTTACCTTTGTCAATATCAATCTTGCGTTTTCCTCAAGTCCATCCGCGTCTAGGTCATCCCAAATAAGATTGCCAGCTTCTTCAATATAGGTCTCACATTCGCCCGCACATGCCCACACCTCCTGATAACTCTTCAGCATTCCGCCGGCAGAAGAAAGCAAGTCCCTGGATATAGCTACATCAGCTGGACATTCAAACATTTTTGCGAGATGAATCATATTTTGGCAGCGCTCTTCTTCTTCCTCATACGCATTGATCATGAAAGACAGAAGCTCCATAGCCTTATGAGTTCCTGTTTCGTAGAGCACAAAAGGTGCAGACTCAACACTTTTTTGGAATTCACGCATCCGAGCTTCATAGTACAGCAAATCACCCTTTGATCTAGCGCCTTCAGCCTTGACAAGTGGAGCTATTTTGAGAAATATGCTCGGGGCCTCACGCTGTGAGGCGACCCAAGAAGTGCGGTATAATTCCACTAGTTTTGCTTGTGGCCCAATATTGATACCTTGCGATTTATGATGCAATAGAATGCATTCAAGACGGTCAATTAAAAGATCAATTTCTTGCTTCATTTCCTGGATCATATTGAGATGCTCTTTTACAGATACTAATGCTGCTCGGTTCTGTAAGTCTGTCCAACCATCATCACTAGGCTTTGCTTGGATGCCAGCAGCAACTGACTTGCTAAATGCCGCTAGAGTTTGGATGTCCTGTTTGACGGCCAAGGAAACCAGCTTCCCTGTCATTGCATTATTCGATCTTGGAACGAATTCCTCGAAATGTACATTAATCTGACTCCCCCGTACCTGCCCGGGCGACCCGCCAAATGTGCCTAGAAATTCAACCGCCACCATATAAGTTCCAGGAGAAGGAGCTGTAAAACTGACATAGTAGGTTCCATCATCATTGTCGCGCATTTCTACGCAATTGCGAAGTTGCACATCTTCACCATTCTCACCACCGCTCAAAAGATTGATACTCGCGATGAATTCATCGCCTCCAGTCGTACGATTGCAATTCAAGTTATCTCTGGCTTGGATAATAAACATGGTCTCCTCGGTGCAAGCCCCACCATTTAAAAGCCCTGGGCCAAATATGAGAGAATCCTGCGCACTAGTCACAGCAAAATATGTATAAACTTGAGATGTTGTGGTAAAGCTGTCACCATTTAGAGCGACCCGTACATCAACTGCACCTGCAGGGTATGCACTGAAGTCTGGTGCTGTGCAGACCAATTTCGTGCTGCTGAGAAACTCTCCATGCACATCAATTGTGCCAAACTTGGAAGAGAAACGAACGACAACGTCTTTCGTGTTAATAAAGTCAATTCCGGTAACTTGCAAAGTGGTTGAGCCGGTCAATGGCCCAATTTGAGGATAAAGATCCATGACTGCATATGGGGGACCTACTACGTGCGCCACATCAAGCGTGAATACATCTCCGAGCCACTCGTTTGCCCATCCACCAAAAAGAATAAGTCTCGAAGACTTGCTATCATAGATGAGGACTGCGTCCGCACGGGCTTTGGGTTGGACAAGACCATCAATTGAAGGACAAACCCAGCGATTAAGGCCAGCATCTAGAACAGTGACATCCCCACAAAGCACACCCTGTCTATTGTTATCACCATCTAGTGTTCCCTCAAGACCGCCATACACAAACACCTTCCAAGCAGGAATCGCCATTACAGAGCAGGCTGCAAAGTTCCATCGCGGCGCCGAGAAAGACCTCTCCACACAAGACCATACTGGTGGATTCAGCTTAGTTTCCATTATGAAAAGATCATCAAATTGTTGTGAAGCATTCCAGCCCCCCAGAATGAACAATGATGCTTCAACCGCACAGGATTGGTGGCCAGAGCGCCGCTCCGGGGACCGTCCCTTCGCAATAACTCGCGACCATGTCCACGCTCGAACATCAAGGCAATGAAGATCATCCAGGTCGCGTCTTGCGTAACCGTGGCCGCCATAACCGCCAAACATGAACATTGAATGCCCAATAAGGGTTGCAGAATGACCCCCACGAGGGGCTGGAAGACCTGGCCAGGTACTTGATGCAGGATGACTACCATTAGCGATAAAACCAGGATCTTGATCAAAATGCGGCTGCTGCCACTCCATGGAAACAGTGTTGAACACCCATACATCTGACAGACGGAGAGAGGCTGTATGGTATCCTCCAAAAATGATGATTTGGGTGCCATCATAGATGCTTGCGGTATGACGCCACCTTGCCAAAGGTTTTTGCCCATCAGCAAGCTCGAGTAGGCACCATTCGAATTCTGAGCTACCCGTTTTAAGAACATGTAATTCATTGAGTGGCCGTGCTATTTTGTCATCCAAGCCCGCACAAAGCCCACCGAACAGGAATCCAGCGTTGCCACTAATCGACAAGGTGTGCCCCGAGCGGGCGCAAGGGACATTTTTAGCCTCATTGTTACTCGGGCGACAGCGAGGCTTGTTCCAACGTATCTTCGGGGACATCGAGAGCAAACACGGAGCGCGGAAGATGCTGA
>Ga0307389_10000009_pt1 | contig 13831 bp, 16 predicted proteins | sample SouOceMePS1033R3_FD_203178 | JGI IMG/M metagenome (GOLD analysis project Ga0307389, IMG submission 203178) | Metatranscriptome of marine eukaryotic phytoplankton communities from South Atlantic Ocean - PS103-3.R3 (Eukaryote Community... | ecosystem: Environmental > Aquatic > Marine > Oceanic...
AGCCAAAATACTTTCAATTGTACATACGAAATCAGGAACACAATTGATGAAGTCACTTCGGCATAATATGAAGAAAAGTCGTTTCGTTCATCGTGATCAATAATTGAATGTTGCATACATTCTAAACTATGGCTTTAGAATGGAGTCACTTGAAATATAAACTTGAATCTTTACCAGCTAACTCCGATTCTTTTGAAACGTTTCTTTTGCATCGCAATGAGTTGCGGAGATTGAATGTTAAACTAGATACATATCGAAGACAACTGGAATCAGCTTTACGGATTTCGCAGCGTGAGACAGAAAAAAGGTGCCCAAGACACGATTTCGATCTTTTTATAATACTTATGATAGAGAACGAATTTGCAAAATATGCGGTTTACAATCATTTTAATACAATTGATGACTTGAACTATTATTTATTTCTTCAAATTTCGTATTGATTTCGGTCGTAGTTTAATTTAAATTATCTGGTTGTTGAACAGAAAATACTGAGCATTAACATCTTCGAAAGAATTATTAGATTTGCATTTTTATTAGGAAAAAGTGTGAACATTTTTGGCATTACATACATATGCGTTTGTTTTGTGAAAATACTCATGTCACATAAATATAGCAATGGGTATGGGGGGTAGGGTGCTTCCTTCTTCCTCGTATTGGTGGAGCAGTGATTCCGATGATGGAGACGCCATGGTGCGTAAGAAAACGAGAGGTACTCATGTTGCAAAAAAAATGCGTGGCCGGCATACATCAAATCAAATTACTACAAGGTTCGATCACTCCCCAGCAAAGAGAGATTTCGTGCCTTATCAAAAATGTATAGAAGCGATCACACTAATAGAACTTGTACCTGAAAAAAGCTTACAATTCAGATCGATCAGTCCGTCAAATTCCGAATACGACCACACGGTCTGAACAATTATCCGCAGTCAAATGACACGTCAATTTTATACATTTCAATTATAGTTTATTGCAGATTCTCCAATTCGTACGAGGTATGTTTGTACGTATATGTCGTTTTGCGAAAGGACTTGTATACTTTCTTTTAATATTACCTGCTACATAAAATCCATCTTTGGTTCGTTCTTCTTTTCTGATCTTTTTTTTACTTCTCAATATATTCAGTGGATGTGAATACAAATGATTTGGTATGAGACACATAAGCCGTAGTTTCGGTCTCATCTGGACCCTGCCGCTTTTAAAAACAATAAATTCCACGGATCGGTGCTGCATGGCTGGGTGACCAAATGCGTGAGGGTCTATTGACCAATGAAACAGCTGTTGCTCCAGGCCCTGGGTTCTTAAAGTGCGACAATGTCCCTTCTTTCTGACTTTCTTTAAACAATTGACGATTGCATCCTTCGCAGATTGATGTAGAATGGTCGAATTCCGGACATCCTTTACGTTTCCAATGGACCATAATTTCAATAAAGCATTTCCATTAAAATTCGATGCAGTAATTGAAGATGGTGCTTTGCATCCCCATGTAGATCGCATTACAATATCCTTCAAGCCATTAATTGTTAGAAGTGTTCCCTCGTTGAATGGATGTTCGTACACAATTTGCCGGATAACGTTGCAAAAATATATTCCTCCTCGGATATGCTTGAGATTGTTCGGGCACAAGTTCAGTGTGACGTTTCGTGACATTATAGAAAGATCGAATTCGTAGTTTGTAATTGCAATACCAGAATAGTTTGAGAAACATTTGATAATATTTTTTAAATAAAAAATATATTTGCGAAGGAGTACATAATTATTCAATCAAAACATCAGATTCATACAAAATGAAGTTTGGAATGACTAAGAAATCTACACGTATTGAAAAGGGTGTCAGTATATCTATGATGGAGTTTCAAAGCCAAAAAACACCAGTCAGTACACACGTGTTCCCTCCCCATGAAGACATTCAAACAATGTTAGTGGGAAGGACGAATCCAAGAATTGTAATTGGTACCAACAATATTCGCGACTACAACATCATAATGGATGGCTTTCGTGACCGGGCCGAGCCTTCTTGGATGATCGACATATATTTTGGGAACCAACGACTTTACCGAAGCACCCCAGGATGCCAAGTACTCATCGAACAACAAAATAGTTTCTTTCCATCAAAATCAAACACGAAGAACCTGTTCCAGACGATGCTGAGAACTGTCGCAGACATGTATGTGTACTTACCTTTCATGGAGGGTAAGGATTTATTCTACACGCCTAAGGAGTTTTGTGAATCACTGCATCAACAATTTAAAAATGTACCCAAAAAATCCATATTAGCATTGGCTGTCACTGAAAAAGGTTTAAAGACAATGAGTCAACGCTTTACTAAAAATGAAGATGTGAAATACAACTTGGATTCCTGGGCAAGGGAAGAACCACTTTCACGGTCTATCATGATGGCTGATTGTCATGATTCGGTTCATAATTTGGGTTGGCTCATGCATCGGATCTTTGGTAAGAAAACTCTTATGGAAGTGACACCTATCATCGTCGAGATACCATTTGGATTAACTGGGAAATATTCAAACATAATAAGCGCCACGATCATTGGTAAGGTTGATGGTTGGAGAGAAAGTACTTCGAAAGGCTCGATTGCTTTTGAAGTAAGCTGCACGACTACAGTAACAATTTGTGTCATATCACTGAACAAGTTATCGAACATTATACTTGTGGACGGTGCATATCTCAACTGTGAAGCACCGCAGTTCAAAGACTTCGATCTTTACGTTAATAAGGTAAACTCCAACATCATGAATGGACCGAATCCGTTTGTGATAGGTGCTGCATACAAGCAGGCATGCTCTATTGATGTCGAAGGAGCATTGACTGGTGAACGAAAACTTGAAGAAGTCCAGAAGTTGGTTACCAATGTTCAATCTCCACTTCAAGTTACATCTTACTTCCGAAAGCACCAGTCAAAACGCCCACGAAATATACTAGTGGTTGAAAAACAATTACGAGACACCACCGATGCCGCATTTACAAGGACACACAGTATCGCTTTCGGACAAAAAAAGAGTACCCCGCCATTATTACAGATGAATCGATATTCAAGCGTTGCACCATTTTAAATATAATCTAATTAAAATAAATCATGGATTTGATGGGGAGATACATTGTGTTTGAGGTGTTGCGCGATATGGATACAAGGGATTATGATAAATTATTTGAAGAGACAATACGCCGCGGTCCTGGCACCTGCGAGTTCAGATCATTTGTTGAGCGTGACCCTGTCATTTGTTCAGCCCTTATAGCCGAAGACAAATACGTGTCCCTGATTGCATTGCCATGCTTGACACGGATTTTGCAAATAAAAGAAAAATTTTACGAAGTTCTAAAACTTTTTTGTCGACTTGTGCCTCGTGGTAAACGGGTGACTCAAGTATTTTCCGACGGCAAGAAATTCCGTTTCCCATCAATAAGGGCATGGCTAGCCTTCATGTTTCATCCGAAAATGACATGCTTATGGATTTTATTGGATGATAGTCCCATGACGACTATACCCTCCCCTCTCCTGCGTCTAATCAATTAGTTCATGATTTATTCTTGCAATATAAAAAAATGGACGACCTAGGTACAGATGAAACTCCTACCAAAAGATTGAAAATCCTTAGATGGGATCCGTTGCAGTTAGTACCGACATCAACTATATTTCTTATAGGACGTAGAGGAACTGGCAAATCGACTCTTTTAAGAGATATAGCATACAATTTGCATCTATCGGGTAAAATAGACATCGCTATTGGTATGAGTCCAACTGAAGATAGTACCGAATCACTTGGTACATTCATTCCAAAGTCACTTATATACACAGGATATTGTGAACGAAAATTACAACAAATCATGGATACGCAAAGTTTAATGTGGAAGAGAGGAAGGGGATATCAAATTGCTTTATTCTTAGATGATTGCATTTATGACCGTAGTATCCTGAAAACTAAAACTTTTCGCGAGTTGATGATGAATGGACGCCATAGAAGGATAACATTGATCTTAGCGGCTCAATATTGTATGGATCTGCCTCCATCTACACGGACTAACATAGATGTGGTGATTATGGCTAGAGACAACATTGTTAGTAACAAAAAAAAATTATATGAACAATTTTGTGGCTTCTTCCAAACTCAAAACGATTTCAATAAAACATTTACTGCAACGACTAATAACTTCGAGGTGATGGTTGTGGATAACAAAACATCTCAATCCAACGATCTATCTGATTGTGTGCGTTGGTACAAAGCTAGAAACGATTTACCTCCATTTCAACTAGGAAGAGAATGGGTGAAAGGACTAAATGAACGGTATTATGTTGACAGGGATCCAGTGCAACAGCACGAAGTTGTAGATGCAGATGCTCCAATTGGTCTAGTAGTAAAAGGAGACACCTCTGGGACAACCGTTATTAACACGTCATATCACAAATCGTAATTTAATGTAATCATGAAAATATTTAAAATAAAAATAAAATGTCATAAGAACTTTCCTAAAGAACCTGCATATTTCTCATAAATAAAAATGTGTGATTTCGAATCCTTTCTGCACCTCGGTGATGGCAATGAATCATGTGAATTTGCTGATTTCAGCGACTTATTCTCAAAACAAGCGATCCCGACAATGGAAGCAGAAATTATAACGGAGCCTCGCTTAACAGCACGACCTACTCTCCTATGCAATGCGTTGCGTACGCTTGGGGATCGCATTGAAAAGCAGATACGTTTCACACGTATTGCAAAGTCATTCAGATGTCGCTGTTGCCACCAACATAGATCTGTTGATGTGTGCATGGCATGTGATCATGAGAAAAAATCCTGTGAGTGCTTGAAATTTCTACCTGAAGCTTCGGTTGATGGGGGATACCTGACATGCCAATCGTGTTTAGTTAAATCCAATATGTTAAGAGCAAAGGAACATATTTGGGCAGCACTGGCCAATATACATTACATTTTTGATCAAATGATTGTAATGGAACACAATATGTCGAGCCCAGTTGAACTCGCGAAGGATCAAATTAACGATCTTATATTGCGAGATTGCTATCGTTTTAAGAAAAAATTGATAACCCGAGCACAATTACTATATGTCCGGGGTGGTGGAAGATCAAAAAAGATCATAGATAGCCTTGGAAAACAATTGAAATATGAAGATCCCGACAAGTTGGAATTGATGCAATGGGCAACGTTTCATACGTGTGAGTATCTACCGGCTAACATAACAGGAATTTCTATGGACTGCATCCAGACCAAGGAAGATTTTGGTACACATCTATCTTACTTGACAAAGTGTTTGGGTTCGAGAAACAAAAGATTCCCCCATGATCGGGATGTATGTGATGTATGCGCTCTGGGTAAACGCCTCGGTAAATGGTCGAAGGTATCCGCCAAAAAGCGATTTGGCATAAGTTGCGGGAGTAATGAAGCACCTATTGCAGTTCAGGTTGATCATAAATCATACGAACATGAATCTATCAATATCTATCTTGACAAAGATCATATGTTTGAAGTGAAAAATCAAATGACACATGAAAACTTGTCGGTCTTGTTACGATGGGTTAGTGTGGTTGGAATAAGTAATCACGTTGTCAGGAAGGTGACTGGAATTTTGAATACCCATGGTGGTCCTGGAATGACATGGGGATTTATTTGGTATATTCACGAACGCAACTTCGGGAAGAGAAATATTTTTTACATGCGTCTTCTTGCAACTGCTGTACTCGACATCTGCGGAAAAACTACAACTCAACGTCTGAACCTAATGGGATTATCACGTGCACATTTGGATAATACCAAGAAGAATTTTCCGAACTGCCTTTTTGTGAGATGGCTATATCTCGTTGGTATTGTACCCGACATAGTTGCACAAGGACTTTTAAATGGATGCAGGACGACAAACAAGAAGGCATGCAAACGCTCACTATCTCCTGATGAAGCAAATATGCATCGCTTCACGAATATGGTGAATGAGATCAATATAACAATTCCATTCCTATCGGATACGAAGACGCATATAATGTCGTCAATAACAGATATTGAATCTACAAAATTACTTAAAACGAAATACAAAACAGCTTACAAAAAAATTGTTGGGATAATTCATTCCATTGCTGATGACATCACAGAACAGTATGGCATTAAAAAGTCGTCGGGATACATCATTGATGCGATGGATGTGTCTACTCAGGGCATTGCCCAAACATGGGCGAATTATTTGAAGGGAAATCGACTCACAATTGTAAATACGTTGCTGGCGAATTGGATTTGTGACGAAATTGGCACAGGTTCGGAAAATGTTGATAAAATCACAAAAGATGAAGTGATAAAGAGAATGCCAACCGGATTACCACCATGTGTAATAAAGAAAATGTTAATAACATCGAACCAGATGATCATGAGTCAAGAATATGAAGATTGCATGAATCAGAAACTCAAATGGCCATGTCACTGTCAACGATCTTCTTGCATGAATGGTACATGCGAGTTCACAATCCCACTTCCACGTGGGATTCCGGAGGAACACTTCGTACATCAAGGATTTGTCAAAGGATGCAATGCCAAGTGTCCATTTAATGATCCCGAAAATAACCTCGACATGTTTGAAAATGGAAAGCTTACGGTGTATGGAAGGGCGTCATTGTGCATCAATCATTCAAAACAAATGAAAGTGGCTGAGAAATGTGTTCGTGTGAGAACCCGTGTAGAAACTGATGCTCGGATATGGGCACTGAACATGATTGTTGAAAGAGATGGTTATGTTACTGCTGATCACATACTTATAAGACACATTTACGGACTACCATCGCATCTTCCTGTGAAGAAGCCAATGTGTTTCGCTATCGATACAAAGAGTCCATTTGGTTTGTCTATCAACGTGAACAGAAATTTTGGAGACTGTAATCAAATTATACGATATTCCATAGTATATGATGATCGTCGTACATTCAAATATGTAACTCTTGGACTAGCAGGGAGGACTATGAAAAAAGTACGACGCGATAGAACAACAATGGAACGCACAGACACGACCATGAAATTGGTGCGTGATGCCCAACAAGTTTATAATTCACATGAATTAATGCAGCGAATCATTGATTTACCAGACCAAATGCGATGTGTGATATTGGACAATAATCAAAAAGTTAGTGATATGTCATTCAAGATCCGAGAACTACGAGAAGCAACAATTTCAGCATTGCATACGATGGAGAAAAACGTACCTGAAAAACTACTATCTGGATTAAAAAGAAAATTTGATTTTCTTCTTGACAAGGGAGATGTAATGTGCCGTACATCCCGAGTTCACAAAACGACTTTGATTAAGGTACTTACATCACCAGAATTAATTTCATTGGAAAAGTATGTGATGCAAGGAAATCTATACAAGCCTTGGTATAGACTTTTCCCATCAACCTTCACCGATGATCAATGGAAAGTCTTACACGTTGAAGGAGGAGGTGCTTTTCGGAAGCTTTTGGTTTCGCTAATAAGTTTGTCATACAACTGTAACCTGCGCCAATCTCCTCTGGTCGCGTATTATGCAGCTTATAAAATCGCAAGTGAACGGGATAGGTGCAAGACTGCATACGAAGGAGCAAAAATCTTTTTGAAGAAACGTAAATGGCGGAATCAAGCACTTTTGACTACATGTACTGCTGATTCGATATCACGAAAGAATCTTGTGAAGAAAATCAACACTTTTATACAGAACGTCTGATGTTGCGCAATAAATTTATTTTTGTTAAACAACCACCCGGAAGCTGGTATCGATGCCACCCTCGACAGAAGATCCCCTGATCTTGACGACACTACCAATAGGATAAGCAAAATATCTGCAAATTGGATCCGTGCGTAACAATCTAGGAAGGTCGGAAATATTCCATTTTTGCTTCGTAAGAAGAATGTTTTTTTGATCTACGGTTAGGCATTCATAGGAAGGGCTGAGGTCATGCTTCGTTATATTAACTTGTAGTTCATTAATATCAAATAATTCAACTGGGAATGCTGTTTTTTTCAATTCTCCCTTAGCTGGGTTCGTAACATTGTTACGATGGATCAGTATTAGGGATTTGCAATCATCGTTCTTTGAATTCTTTATCATACCTCGGATGGATTGAATCCCTACCTTGTTACCTGAACTGAATTGAATACGTATTTTGTAATCTTGATGATAACCATGCATGTATAAAATCTTCGGATCGCCGTTATAATATGAATTCAATTCTTTATAAGAATCCGCTGGAATCATATCCGCGTGAGTGTATCCTCTATCTCTTAGCATTTCAACGATTATTTTTCGTGCTCTCCATACCAGTAAGTCTAACATAGGATTTCAAATTGTCAATTGATATTTCTTATATTGAAATCGTCCAGTGTCAAACAAAAACATATTCTGATTCATACTTCTTCAATATGAGATTATTGAGAAAATTCAAAATAATCATAATCGCACGCTTCCGTTTGTATTCATCTATTATACACCGCCACCAGTTTTGTATTTTAGATACGTGAGGGACACAATAAAACTTATATAATGCGTGCCACATGTACCTCTGACGGAATTTGTAGACTCTCGCCATTGTAGAAAGAAAGCCATCGGTATCTACTAGATGTGGATTAACTATCTTATAAAATATTTCCAATCGACTTTCTATATTTTTATTATCTTTTCTCATAGTATCGGAATGCATCAATGTGGCAATGAATATAAACATGCCTTTGCTTATATAAGTTTCATATTACGTAGTGGCCCATGGACATCAATCGCTTTTATCTCGCCTGTTTGTCTGAATTCATGAAGGCGTTGTGCATGCATGCGTTTCATATCTGGAGTTGAAAGGGAATGGATCTCATGATCAATAGATCTCAAGAATGTTTGTTTGACATGTTCATGGCGAGGATGTCGCGCAATCACGGTTTTGTGGGCATCAAAAGCCATGACAGCTGGATCTTTAGCTAATGTCACAAACGTTTTTTTATCGTTTTTATAACGAGCCACAAGCGTCTTCAAGGGAATATCGATTTCTTTTTGAAAAATAATTGCAAGTCCCAAACTTATCAATAATGATAGTATGTATATAGACCAAACATCACCATTCGTAAATGTGTACATAATAATCTTTTTGTTTGTAGTAAATATCATAATTCGATATGACGACCCTATCAATATATGAAATAACTATGGTTGTTGGAGAATATATTATGGCAATCGGTGCACTGATCGCATCCGTATGTCTTCTAAGCGCTAATATTATAAGTCCTGGAATGTGGCTTTGTTTCACAGCAGGTATTGCAATTGGATCGGTATGGGAAAATATCCACGCAGTCATTGGGGACGATTGCTTGAGTCTTGTGAATGCCGAAGTTAGGAATTGGATACCGCCATGGCTTTACCCAATTCTGCATGCTATCGCCGATGGATTAGTCATGGTATCAGGACTTGGGTTAATATGGATTTTATTTCGATATTTTATCGATAAGGATAGTATGAAGACATGGACTCGCATGACCAATTACGATCCATGGATCCTTTTGGCATTTCTTATATTTGCACTGTTCCAGGAATTAATTGTGGAATTGATATTTAATGGGAGGTTCTGGAAATATAAAGTTTCAACGGCGAACCCAGCTCTGTTTAAAATTGGAGATGTCGAGTACACGATATGGCCTTTCATCGAATGGATTATTGCTTCTGTGTTATTTTGGGGTATATCATCATTCCTATTGCCAATGCAACGGGTATTATGAGAATGCCAATCTTCCAACACATAAAGTCAATAGAGTTAGGATTATGCTCCAGAAAAATATAACCCGGATCTGATTATGTTCAACGATTCGGGGCACATCTCTGGCATAGGCAATAAGCTTTGTTGTGTGAGGATCAATCCACGCAAACGATATGATATAAGGAGAAAAGCATTTTGTTGTAGTATTCCCATCTACACATTCACAATCAGAAACATCTCTGAAATACTTTGACAAACCAGGACAGGATCTTTTTGATTCAGAGTTTGCTATCCGTACAAAGCCGTTTGAAAAGCTCTGGGCATCCCAATGTATGTAACCATTGTCGCCCCAAAAAGTACCCCAAGAATTTCGGAAAATAAAATATTCCTGTCCAGTTGAAGTTTTGTCCCAACCTAAAAGTGCCATTGCATGCCCACCTATAGTCGATTGCCCGTTCAGAGGTTTGTATACAGAACCAATGCTCGCCATGTGTCCACCTGCTACATCAAAGTCACTAGGCATATATGCAGATACCAACACTGGTCCAAAGTTAGACACTGCATGTTTGAGTTGCCGTATGTAGTTTTCGGTGCTAGCGGGATTTGATGCATGTACGCCAACTATGGATACTCCATCGGGCAGCTTGTATAATTTTCCTCGATTCCCAACACGTCCAGAAATATCGTCGCAACTAGTCCCATCAAGCATGCATTCACTGCAAGATAAATCATTAGTTTTAACTCCGACAACTTCGCTAGGATACATTTTCATCTCATCGATTATCAATTGACATGTCGAGCTGCTCGAACAGCAATGGGTGAAATCATAGGATTCACAATTAGTTCGTTTGTGATCTATACAGAGAGAATATAATCCGATCTGCTGTGCGTAAAGAAATGCGGCACCTGGATTGTCAATATCTGAACTTTCACCAAAGCATCCAGTGGGAGCGGGGTGAATCCCTTTTGTCGTGCCGTCAATATCTTCGTAAGTGATCGCATCCCAATTTATATTTTGATTCAGTAAGGATGTCGGTGACAGAATCAAATCATAATATTCCAATTCGGGAGAGAACAATCTAAAATAATCTGTAATTATACCAGTAGCTGCAACAGCCCAACAGCTACCACAAGAACCTTGATCCATTACAGGGCCAATTGATCGAGATTTCCAATCGTTAGGAGTTCTTTCGTTACCTTTAACACGATGACCGTTTCTCCAATCAAATTTATCCGGAAAAGCTTCGATAGAATCAATTATTTGCCTCGACTTCGGTGTAGGATCACGCAGATATTTGGTTAGTACCGGATCCAATGATTTTGTCAACATGTGGGTTTTAATCATTCATTCTAAAATCGTTAAAATGTCATCATACTTATAAAATTACAATGAAAACTTGTAATACCTTGACCCATGAATATCTTTCGTTAATGCAAAAGTTATTTGCAGAACAATCGTCCATAATTTCTCTCGAGAAAATTGTTTATAATGGCCATGGAGAATACAACTCTTTTAAGAAGTATAAACCACCTACTTTGAGAACTATATTCCATGCTATTCGTCAGATCCCAACTCGTCTTCATTGTAATATCTTACATCGTGTTCTCGAGGAACTCAATGCAAGATTGGTGGCACAAATATTGCTGACCCAGCAGAGAAAACATGCTCTGGAGCGATATATTTACCGAAAATATGACACAAAAATCAAAGCCCTACATGCATCATTTTGATATTCGTTTATTGGTTTGCGCTTTCCAAAACATGCACAATTGCTAAATACGATTTCATATACATCTTCTGCTGGAATTTTGCTTTGAATTTCTTCTTTGCGATAATCCTGATCATTTCGATGGACTCTTCGTTCAGCATATGATGGACTAAATCATGTATGAATTCATCAACATTAATATGAGCTACAGAATCGAAGAAATCATGCAAAACATAATTCTTCAAAAATCGTTTTAAGTAGTCGGCTGAGACTGTGTCGAGTGCACGTTGTCCATGATGATGTATCAAACTCATCGCTTCATCATACGCGCAGTGATGCCGTGTAATATTTTCATGGCGCTGTCTCATACTTTTGTCCAGATCCGTTATGTCTGTCAAGACGTTCTTGGTCTTTGATGATTTTATCCACTTCTCAATAATGTAATTGCTTTCTAGCTCCATTGGGGAATGTCAATTTATTGTTCTTGTTGCTTTCTCCGATATTTGTGGTATGTATATTTTAGTCATGCAACCTTTCTTCGACCGTACACTATAAGTTGAACAACCCCAGAATTTATTTTTATTTTTGTTTCTCAATAATAACTTACTAGCACACGTAGGACATGTGGTTTTTTCCACTGCATTTTTTAAAATTACTTCGATACTTTCTACAAGTGTACGCGTGTCCTCGATCGGAAATGGGACTTCAGAACTAGATAATTTGTTATCTTCAGAAACAACAAAACGAAGTAATCTTTCTCCATTAATTGAAATCTGCTCACACTTCCTTTTATCAGACATCATAACAACCCCGTCGAGTACATATAGCATTTTCTTATTGAATTTCTTCAAACTTATTTGACGATGAAATGATAATCCTTTACCGCCGTTGATTACCATTCGATTCTTTTCAACATCTGTATGCATTGGACTTATCAATTTTCTTTTACGTGATTTACATTTCGAACTAATGTGACCAGTTTTTCCACATTTGTAACAAATATCAAACTCATTCATCCATTCGTTATCCAATTGGGACATTGCATCGATATCAAGTGAAATTTGTGAATAAATGCTTCCTCTGACTTTATCTCTACCGTATTTATTCATGTACTCAAGTGTCAACCTAGTTTCTTCGAAGGGTGGAGCATCAAAATTCACAAATGGCATACCAACTGGTTTAAATCGTTTCGTCCATTCGGATCCTTTTCCCGACAGGTGCGCAATGAAACGTGCACCGACATCATTGCGGGTTCGTCCTATATAGTAATTACCACCTACGAGTTTCAGTACATACACGATTGTTACCATTACAATGTCGATTGGCTTATGTATATTTGTGGATATTTTTTTTTTGAATTAAGATCTTACTTATTTTTTTAATTTACAATGTTGCATGAATTCGATATTATATCAAATCATGCAACATCTACAAATGAACAAGGACATAACATTTTCAAGTGGTATGAGAGTAAGTGTCCCAGCATCGGTTTTCCAGGATGAAAGTCATTATCTTGGCTTACGATGGAAAGATGCATACTATTACGGAGTAATACGTACTGTCGACGATCGAAGAAAGAAAATTAACATTGATTTTGATGATGGTGACAATCGAACAATTGATGAACAACTTGTTCAATGCACAAGCATACAAAAACCTATAACTGGTGTATCTTTCGAATTCGGAGACGAAGACATGGACATCGTTAAATTACGTATAACAGACCACGGCGTATTGCAAATAAATCTTAATGGAAGAGCATGGGTCGTCGATGAAGTTGTGTTTCGGGATGCAACAAAAACCGACCCTGCGAGTATGTTCGATGGTTATACCATAATACCAATGTCCAGAACAACCTATCGAAACGCACGGGATTTTGTTGGAAAATATACAATCCCACACTTCAAGATCCATGAAGCATGGACGGAAATCGAGAGCGTAACGCTCGTAATTGATGGAGTTGAAGTGGATGCAGTAGTCAACATGGAAGGATTAGCGACATGTCCTTTGCTCAACAATTGGAATTCGAAAATTAAGCATTTAGAGTGGAACTTTGATTCGCAACGAATAATCAAAGAAGATTATAATTTCCAAGAAAGTGTATTCTATGCCCCAACATGTACTTTCCGGGTCAAAAATCCTGATCAACGTGTACAATTACAGGAACTGATTCTTTTCCAAAAGATCATGAGAAACGACGACAACGCTATCATATTTTCTAACAGACACACAAAAATGCTACTTGATTCGGATGATGAGGAGACCAACTACTAAAGGTCAAGATTGTTCAATCGATGCTTTAGTTACTTGTTGAATGGAATTTTAAGATATATATTCAAAAAAATAATTCAAAACTGATGGACTCCATTATTTTAAAAAATGCAGAATTCGTTGCCCTAATAAAAATGTG
>Ga0307389_10000010_pt1 | contig 13796 bp, 17 predicted proteins | sample SouOceMePS1033R3_FD_203178 | JGI IMG/M metagenome (GOLD analysis project Ga0307389, IMG submission 203178) | Metatranscriptome of marine eukaryotic phytoplankton communities from South Atlantic Ocean - PS103-3.R3 (Eukaryote Community... | ecosystem: Environmental > Aquatic > Marine > Oceanic...
GTTATAACATCATCATCCAAGACCGATTTGTTAGTCTGGTCTGTAAGCATCAGAAACTCCTTCTACATCCAAGATCATTGCTACACCTGCCAACACCCATTTTGCTGGAGGATGCTTTGTCTTGAGTTGAGCACTGAACACGTAGGTGGCACCTCTCGTCGTGGTCATGTACACTGGGCACTGATAGACAGTCTTATCTTCTTTACCGTCTGCTGGAAGTGGAGCTGAGCGACAGTTGATGACAGGTACAACACTAAATAGTTTCTTTGGCAAACTCTCGTCAAGCTAGCCCACAGATGCCTCCCATCTCGCTCCCTCTACCTAGAATCCGAAGACGTAAGCACCGTCTTTACATGGGGTAAGCTCTGGCTCCCAGTAAAGTCTCTTGAGTACGTCGGTCAGAATGGCAAGCTTGTTGAGCTCTTGTTGCTTTTCTCTGGCGTACACTTACTTGATGGCAGTCAGGAAGGAGTTTGGATTCTTTAACCTGTTCACGAATGTCACATGGGGCACCTTCACTGGATCTTCCTTCCAGGCAGAGAGTTGCTCGCATCTGTGCCTGGTGTTTGTCAACCAAGAGTTCAGACCTCTGGTACTTGTGAAACCATATTTGCTCCAGAGAGCAGGGACTTTGTTGACGTTGATATCGGCCATGATCTTCTCCATATTTTCTGTCATCGTAAGCTCACCCTTGAAAGCAAGCTCAATGTCCCTGAGTGAGGAAACCATGAAGAAGATGAGAGTGTTCATGTATTCGCACTCTTGCATGAAGGAGTTTTAGAATGGGCCTCGAGTGTCTTCTGCGAGTTTGCTTGCGATGTCATCCATTTGGAACTTGAAGCTCTCGATGTTGACTTCTTCAAACACTCTTTGCATGAATTCGACAACTCTGTCGTTGGCGCCGCCGCCACCTTCTCCACCGCCTCCACCGTCTTTGGGTTGGATTTCCTGGAGAGTCTTGAAGAGCTCAGCGCATTGGGTAGTTCTGAAGTCAATTTCTGCATTTGGATGAAGACCATAGGCGAGTGGCGTCTCAGGTGGGCACTCTTGGTCGATGTGCTCCAGATATTTGTCGTATGGGTATGGTGGTGGGCACTTGAATGAAATGTTTCGTCCTTCAATGAAAGGGAAGAGCTCCTCCTCCTCAAGGATCTTCTCTGTCATGAGCTGCTCCAAGAAAGTCGAGCAGAACCTTCTATCAAGATTATCAACAATGTGACCGCCGTACATGATTTCTCCGAAGATATATCTGAGATCATCCCAAGGAATCTTACCTGAGCTTGCAGTGGTCTCCATGTAGTTGTTCAAGACTTCAGTTGAATCACGGAGATCACCAATACTGAATGGGTAGCTCATGTTCCATCCCTTGGCTCCGAATTTCTTTCTCTCAAGCATGACAGAGTGGAAGTAGCAGAGACCGAAGAGAATGGTCCTCACTCTTGGGTCCTTGTCTTCGATCTCCTCTTTGCTGAAGAACACGAAGGCTCTCTGGAGATTTTGTTTGAGGCCTGCTGGTGGCTCATTCGTAAGCTTGATTGCACGCTCAAGAAGACCGATTGGAATAGTATTGGCTGGGTCTGATGACACAAAGAGTCTGAAGCTCGGGTTTGAGCCTTCAAGGGCAAAGCCGTCTAGCTTCTTCTCAAGCTCAATCAAGAACTTAGGCATCAGGTGGATGTTCTAGAGCATGACCCAATGACCGTCTTTGTGTCCGATCTCAAGCTTAGCATGGGCGGCTGGCTCTACTCCCTGGCCTAGGGCAAGAGGATGGAGGGTCTTGCTCGGGTCCATTCCGCACTGTCGGGCGAGGTTCTGGACATCCAGAACTGGGTTGGCGCCTGGTGAGAGGATGAAGTAGATCGGTGTCGTTGGAGTTGAGTCGTTGTAGGCTGCCGTTAGGATCTAGAAGAAACTAGAGGTGGAGTCACAGTCAACGAAGTCGTCACCATGAGGCAGGGTCTTTCTGCAGAAATTATCTAAGGCGATAGTCTGCCTGTCTGGTCTGAGACATCTGATGACCAAGAGCTTGCCGAAGAACCTCTGCTCCAAAGCCTTCCAGTCAAGAGGTAACTTGACGTCCTCTGGCTGGAGCTCATTGTACCAGTCCTTGAATCGGGTAGGGGCGCCTCCAACAAGGTCTGCTGCGAACTACTCGAAGGACTCAAGCTCAATGAGTTTTTGGATAGTATACCAAGCGACATCAGGAAGCCACTCCTTCAAGGGGTTCACGAGATCTGTCTTGCTTGGAGCATTTAGCAGGAAGAACATCTCCTTATCCGTGTACTCGACGTTTACGATCTTCTTTTGCATCAGCCTGAATGTCAGTTGGCATCGGAAGATTTGCTTGTGTCTCTGGAAGAGACCTCTTGAGACCCATCGGTAAATGGTCATCCTGATCGAGTCTCTCAAGGCCAGTACCCGCTGCTCTTCTTCCTCGAAGGCTGCGGTCTTCTCAATAGCCTTAAAGAAGAAGACCTGGAATGACTCGAGGGAGAATTGATACATGTGAGCGACATTGTTCAGCACAATGAGCAAGAAGTAGAGCATTGCGCCCTCTGCGGCAACTCTTCTGTAGGCCTCTCTGAGGGTGTTGATGGTGACTTCTGTCTCTTTGGCGATAGCCTGCTGCTCTTGAATCTCAGTTGAGGTCTTCTTTGTGTCCTCAAGAGACTCAATCAAAGCTGTGTTTTGGAGGATGGTGGCGGGGTCTGCTGCGGACAAGTTCTGGAGCAGCGCTGCCTCCAAGTTGGCGAGGGTGATCTTGAACTCGTTCTGCTTCGTGACGAGTTCTTCCTTCTCTTGCTCCAGGTCTGGCTTTTCGACCTTGACAACGCTTGCCAGGAGTTGGTCCTCTAGACCACCCTCTGTTACGATGAAGTTGATGATGGTGCACTGAGCGGCAGTTTCTGGCTTGTAGTGAGGGTTGCTGAGCTTAGTCTGGAGGTAAAGCTGGAAGTGGGGGCTCAAGTCGACTAGCTCGCCTCCAAGGTCAACGGTCAGGCCCTTTCCTTTCTTGACGAACTGTCTGCCGAGCAGTGGGTCGAGAATTGCGTCAATCTCTTCGCCAATCGCCTCAATCATCAGGACGTTACCGTTCGAGACTGCCATCTCGACTCTCTTAAGCCAGCCCTTCTGCGAGAGCTGAATGGTTATCATCTCGCTTCCTTCTCTTCCCTTGATCCACTTTTGCCCCTGGAGCTATGGGTCGATGATCAGTGGATATCTGTTGCAGGAGGTCACGACTGCAGCATTCTCACGCGACACTCTATCAGCTGGGAGGCCTTCCCCTTGCCAGACGGCCTACTCTGAAGGGGTAGCTAGGACAGCGAGAGGGTCTACACCCTCTGTGTAAGGAATCTTCTTCACGATGATGTCATCTAGCCAGACGGACTTCCAAAGATTGTCTCTGAAGGTGTAAGAGAATGGGCCAATGTAGGAGACAAAGGCAGCTGATATCAAAGCATCACCAATCATTGTTACCCTCTCACCTCCCAAGGTTCCAACGTTCTTATTCCACCTAACATTCTCGTCAGCGAGACCGTTTACCAGTCTGTTGGCCAAACTCAATTAGTCCTGAAGAGCCTGAGCCTCATCCTCGACTCTCTTCTTGTTAGCTTCAGCCTCAGCTAGCTGGGCTCTGAGAGCATCAACTTTTTCATTGATTACTCTTACCTTCTCAATGACTACCTTAAGCTCCTCTGTCTTGGCATCTGCAGTAGCCTGGGCTTCATCTGCAGCATCTTTAAGGGGCTTGACTTTCTTGTAGATCGTGTTGTAGGTAACAATATTGACAATCCAAGAGCACAGGAAAGCAGCAGCCTGCGATTTTCCCTTCATTACGTCGAAAGTAAACCAGTCCTATGCCAGCATCGGCTTCAGCCCCTCGAGTCTCTTTTCCTCGATGTCTTCTCCATTGAAGCTTTGGACTTCCTCGACAAACTTCTTTGGATCCTTCATCATCTTCTGCGCGTTTGCCCAGCTGTGGTTCTTCATGACTCCGTCTTTCAGGATCATGACTGCAAAAGTGACCTACTTGGCCTGCTCTGGCGGTGAGCCAAGGGTTTTGAGCTCCTATATCGAAGTCAGGGTAAGGCAGGCTACAGCCTCTTTAGACCTCTCCATTGCCGGCACTGCATCAGCGAGCTCTTCGTCGCACGCAGCCTTTTGCTCCTTGGCGGCTTCGGTCATCTTTTCAGTCTCTGCTTATTGTACAGCTGCTGCATCAGCCTCTTTTTCTGCAATGAGACTCTCTCTACCGACCACCTCAATGAGCTCATTGGTCTTCTCCTTCTCGATTCCGACATCAACCATCTTGACCTCCATTAGCTTTTGGATACCTTCGACCTTCTCTGTTGTGCTTGACATGATTTACAGTCCAGTCTCGAGTTTTTAAATCTGTTCGGTGATCCTTCCTCTCTTGGAGTCGAGCAATAACTTATAGAAATTGATTAGCTCAAGGTAGGAAGTAGGAGTGGTGTAGTTGTGACGTCTCTCAGCTTGCAAGAATTCAGCATTTGCCTCAGCAATGGACAGATGGACGTGTGCCATGTGCAAGGCAATATTGCCAGCGATCTCCTCCTCTGGGAATTCAACTTCGGCCAGGAACCTAGTGGCGACATCAATCAGTGCCTCACGAGGCCATTCGTGGAACCAATCCATGGAAGTGCAGTTGATGATACCTGGGAACATCCTTGCTCTAATTCTGAATGCGTCACCGACTGGTGAGAAACACAAACTGAGATGGAGGTTCTTTCTCACCTTATCCTGCAAGAAAGCAAAGAGAGCATCTGGAGTATCCTCTACTCCATTTCCTTTGGCCTCAGCCCTGACTTTTCCAAGGAGACCATCAAGCTCATCTTTTGCGAAGAGCTCTGGGATGTAGCCAGATGATAGCAAGTCATTTATGTAAACTAGGAATTTCTCGTCGGTGATCTGAGCATCAGTAAGAATGAACAACAGAGCATTGCCCTGAGCGCCTGACTTGGTGAACAGTACCTGGATATCAGCCTTCAGATCGGCCAACTTGTAGCTTGATGTTACTGTAATCCTTTCAATCTAGTATGCGAGGATGAATGCAGTCAACTTAGCGAGTGACTGCTTACCTGAACCTCCAACACCGACCAATAAAGCACTTCCAGCTGGGAGATCAACGATTCTGGCAATTCTGCTGATATGCTGCATTGCCTGATCGAAGAGGACAAGGTTCATACTGGCAATATTCTCGTTATACTCCTCGAGTTTGGCCTCAAGAACCCCTTTGAGGTGCTCCATACTCTTAATAGGCAGGTAGGCTGGCTCGTGTCCTTCACAAGCGGCAACGAAAGATGTGTATACAAGAGGCTCCTCGAAGATGTCGTCTGCTTTAGCGTCCCCAAATGCCTTGATTGCGTTGGTCATGAATGTCGCGTAGAGCTTCTCGTCAGCCTCCTCAATCAATCTGTCTCTCCAGACCCTGTGGCATTCGTGTGCCCAAAGTCTAAGGAGACCAAGAGGCTGGCCTCTATAGTGGCCAGGTTGTGCTAGCATGATGTTCTCGACGATTCTAGAGAAATCCCTGAGATTGAATTGATAATGGAATTTTCTAGCAGTTGGAGCAAACTGTGGAGAGCCCACCACTCCCAAAAAGACTGCCATTGTGGCGTCGATGATCTTCTTGGAGAGGTCTGCATTTGCCTTGTCGAAGGTCCTCAGGTGATTGTCCAAGATCTGGTGGTATATGGTAGTGAGGATTTCCTTTTCGGCCGTTAGGCAAGCAACAAGGGTGAAGTGTCTGGTAAGACGGAGGTCGACAACAAACGAGCCCGATTTTGGGTTCATGCATGCCGAGAACATGATATCTTGCAATTTCTTCTTCTCCTCCAGGTGATCTCGGTCGTAGACCAGCCCATAGTCGATGATTTGTCTCACGAGGCAGATTGGAGACTGAGTACCATACTTGTCGAGGTATGGCATGTTCAAGTCGTCCATGAAGTAGATTAGAACCTTACCGAGAGGTGGGCCAAAGTGGATACCGGATCTCTTGTCTACCTGGGACTCAATGACCACTTGCATTGCCTTAGAGTCTGTGTAGCTGTTGAAGTTGATAGAAGCCTGAATCGTCTTCTCCTTGTCGAGAGTGGAGAAGTAGTCCTTCACGTTTGTGGTCTTACCAGTTCCGGCAGCACCGACGTAGAGCATACCTCTCTTCTGGGCAACGTGGGTGTCCAGGAGGAAGGATTATCTGGTGGTTTCGGCAGTTGGGACCACCAAGTTGCTGAAGAGACCCTCGTAGTCGGTATTGAATGGCGCGACGCGTGCGCTCCATGGGACGAAAGCGGCAGCGACTGGGTCGAAGAAGTAGTCGAAGCACTGAAGGTCGCCCTCATATTTGAATGTTTTACCAGAGGCAGCCTTCCAAGCATTACTGAATTGGATCCTGTCCTCATCGAGGGAGGCACCATAAGCCCACATGCCAGCAAATACGAAGAATCCCTCATAAATAATCTTGAGGGCCTCCTCATTGTTCTCCTCCCTCAGCTACTTAAGGCGCTCGTATTGCGCCTTGTTGTTGTGGAGCTGCCAGTCGAGTTCGTCAATGATGCAAGTAAGGCTCTACATGCATTGCATGTCACAGATAGGGGTGATGTGGGACTTGTGTCTGAGGTCATCAGTGAAGGTGTCAGAGAGGTAGCTGGTGTAAAGGAGGGTGAATACGTTTTCAGGGAGGCCATTCTCGACCTTCTTATACTTGGTCAACCAAGAATCGTAGTATGGTCTGCAGCCAACATCAGAGTCATTCACGTAAAGCACACCGCCTCTGGACACAGTGGCTGGGGTTGCATTTCTGAGATGTGAGATTTCAAGGATAAGTCTCATCTCCGGTGTCATTGGAATACGCTCCTGAGACACCAGCGTGAGCACCTTGTTGTCGTCCATTACAGTGTTCAAGGACTCGATCCACTCAGGATCGACGTCACCATCAAGGATGATCCACTTGTATTTCTGGGAGGGCTTATAAGGAGGATTGTTCTTGTTCATGTCTCGCATGATGACAGAGAAGACCCCATCCTTCCATTCTTTGGTCTTGGGGTTCATGTCACCGTAGAGCTCAGCAGCTGTCAGTGCCTTCGGATCTACGATATCAGCGACCGTAGTGTGGCCGTCGGCAGTCAGAGTCTTGGCAAGGACCTTCCAGATAGTTGATTTGGCGCAACCTGGGTTACCAATAATGAATATGGAGTGACGTACGACCAGGATCTCTGCAGTCTGGACGACCTTGAGGACGAAGCCGTCTTCTGGCTGAAGGCCCTCCTCTTTCGTGGCAAGCCTAACCTTGGCTTGGAGATCGAGGTCGATCTTAGATTCATCTGGGATACCTGGGAAAAGATCACCGATGAGGCCAGCAAAAATGGCTCTGTCATCGACGATAATCTTTGGCCAGTTGAAATCCTTCAAACCTCTTCTCAGGATGTAGTCCTCAGGGACGTCTGGCTCAGCTCTCTTAAGTCCACCTGCCTGTCTAAGTACGGATTTTACTGCTCTAAGACCCCAATCGTAGTGGATCTGACTTGACAGAAGACTCTTTGAGAGGTTGTAGAGGGTCATGAACTTCTTTGAGAGCTCCTTAGCCGTAGAGAAACCCTCTGACATGAGCATGTTCTCGCAAATCAGGACAATATCGGGGACAACCATTGCGCAACTTCTGAAGAGGGCTTTGAGGTTCTCTGGGAGCTCTGTCCTTCCTGCGTAACCTGGGTTCATAGTGATGAAGAAGCCGACAGTGATCTTTAAGGTAATTTCCTCATCCTGATCGGCTTGGAAAATGAATGTGTTCTTTGCAGGGTTAATCTTCATCTCTCTAACGGCGTCAAGTACGTACTTTACCTGAGTAGAGACGACGGAAAGCACCTCAATAGAAATTCTGTTGAACTCATCGAAACATCCCCATGCACCCGTCTGGGCAAGGCCCATGAAGATCTGGGCCATTGACCTGTAGTTCATCTGGTCGGAGCAATTAAACACGACAACGTGTAGACCCAAGTTCCTTCCGAGATCCTTTGTGGTCTCTGTCTTACCAGTACCAGCAGGACCCGCTGGTGCGGCACCCATCGATAAGTTCAGAGCCTGAGAAAGGGTAATGTAGCATCTATCAGTCAAAGGAGTGATGACCAGTCTTCCACAATTGCCGACGTACTCGTAGTTGTAGTAAGTGGACCAGTCACAAATCTTGGCGACGCATACCCTCTTCTCGTCTTTCGGGCTCCTGTATTCCATGTAGCACTTTAGCTGGCTCTACCAGAGGAAGCCCTGTTGGTCATACATCCTGAGGAGGCAGAACTTGTCGACGACATCTCGGGAGTGTACGTCGATGGTGATGACGGTGATGATCTTGTTTCTGAGATCGGGGCCGAGTGGAGTCCTGACCCTCTCAATCAGATGACCAATTCTCACAACGATCTAGTTGAAGGACTCCTTCATTGCAGTCTCACTTCCTCCCTCGTGCTCGTCGAAGGCCCTACCAGTCTCCTCAGTCCACATGACACAGGTGGCCAAAAGAGCGATCTGCGCGCAGTAGTCCTCCAGCCATATGTGTCTTTGCTTGTCAATCTCCCAAGCGTCGGCTGTGTGCTTAGCGAGGTCAAGAACATCTCTGAGAGTGACCTACATTTTGGTCTGAAGGTCGTTCAAGTAGTTCTCGACTGCGCCTACAGCCTCGAAGGGGGTCTCAAATGGGACGTATTCGCCCTCGTTCGAGAACATTGCCTTTGCTCTCTTTGATGGGTAGGGGATACCTGGTCCTCTGATGAACTCAAGTCTCTTCATACCGTCGAAGCAATCTCCCAAGTATTCATCGACCTTCTCTGGGTTATTACCGTTTGAAAGGATGTCGAGCAGGGCCTGATCTGCAACGAAATAGAATCTAGCAAAGATCTTCTTCTTCTGGTCTAGATACTCGTTAAGTGCCTTCTCGCAAATCTCGATTTCGTCGTAAGTATTGGTAAGAAGCTCCTCTCTACCTTCGTAGGTACAGGCCTCAATTACACCGGGCTCAGCCTGTGCCTCTCGCATCATTTCCTTGAAAGCACCATCAATCTGCTCGAATCTCCTTGTGTCATCTGGCAGCTGGGCTCTGATATCCTCGGAGGCAAGGAAGATGGGCTCTAGCTGGACCCACTTTCTTTGAACCTTTGTCCATTTAGTGATAACCTATTCTACTTATTTAAGGTTCTTTTGCCAATGGACTGCCCGCTCTTTGAACTCTTCCACATCTCTGGATGACATCATACCCATTATCTCCATCTAATGTTACTCAACAAACTCAATAATCTCTCCAAGATCACCGAGGATTGGGACCTCGTGATACTCTTTAAACTCGAACTTCTGGTCTTCCCAGGTGGATTGGATGATGTTCAATTTTGCTTCAATTTTGGCCTCTTTCTAGGCACCGTCGACCAATTCTGTTACCTCCTCGGCGTACCTGTAGAGATGGAGCTTGAGGAGGTCCTCAAGGCAGAAGCTTGGAGATTAGAAGTCAATCTTTTGGCCTGTGATTCTCATCAATTTCTTCCAATGCCTCTCCTACATGAACTTGGAATGCAATTGAGAAATCAACGGCAAGATGGTGTTCATGTTCTTGACTCTGTCATTAAGAGCAGTGAAGGCCTAGTTGTTCTTGATCTCTTTGTTTTGGGCGCTTTGTGGATTGCACTGCTTTGTCTGCATGTCCTTGATCTGTGCCATGAGGTTGTCTGTGTCGATCTTGTCCCAGAGGGTGGATTTCCAGGTCTCGAATTGATAGTCAATCAAGGCAATGAGATCCCACATTTACTTGAGGTTTTAAAGATCGTTTCTGCAGTCCTTCAGGGCCTTGTAAGAGGACTTTTGCATGTCGAAGAGGGTCTCGAGGTTGTTGAGTGTCCTTGCCTCACTCTCCAGGGCCATGGTCCTGTCATAGTACTCACCAATGGCAGCATATGAGGCATCAATGATCTCTGGTGAGGACTGCTGGACGTGCTATGGAGTATCTTTCTGGAAGTCCACCCTGAACTCCTGGACCTGAACGCTGAATTTGCTCAGTCGTTGCTTGATGTTTCCGGCTTCTTGGTTTTGAAGAGGGAGGATCTGTTCCTTGACTGGCCCCATCGCTTTCTCACTGACGTCAACTAAGGCTGTTTTGGAGTTCTCAAGCTTGACCAAGAAGTCCTCGTCCATCTTGAACTGGTGCTTCTTGAGGAGCATGATGGTCTGCTTCATTGGCTCAATCTCGTCGAAAGTTCTGTCTCTTATCATCTTAACATCTCTGATGTGCTCCATGACTTTCATAAGGAGTGCTTTCTCTTTCTGGGACTCGGCACTCTCTGGTATGACCTTGATGCCGACCGCAACATCGTCGATGAAGCTCTATATGTTTTTGATCTCTGCAACGGTGTTGTCCATAAGGAAGCTGGTGTAGCGGTCGATCCATTGGGTAACGGTGCTTTATAGCTCTTTGATCAAAGGAGTAGCGTGGACTCGAAGCCATCCGATATCCTCGACAGTTTTCATTGATGCAATATCATTCTTTATGCTGTTCAGGAAGGTGATCTTCTCGTCGAAGTGCTCGAGAGTTGGTCTTCTGGTACTGACACCGGCCAATACAATATCAGCCATCGCCCTGAAGGTATCATCTTCGATTTCTTCTCCATCATCGTTTGTGAATACGTGTTTTGCCTCTCTTGGGTCATCACCAGTGTTGAGGAATGCTTCAAAGCTCTCGGCAAGGGTCTCTTTCCAGAGGAAGTCCATTTCCTTGTACTGATCTATGAATGACTCTGTGGCAAGCTCGATCTCATGGAAGTTGTTCTGAATCACTTGCATGTCACCATAGAGTTAGAATTGGTCCTTTATCTCGACCAGATAGTCACCAGATCCAGTATCAATACGACCTGGGATTTGGATAGCGATTGAGATGAAATCATCGATAATCTTTTGGAGAATGTCTCTTATTCCGCTATCCTTGGCGTTTGATTGGATAGTTGGGTCGAAAACTACGGTCCTCTTGCCGTCCTCGAGGTCCTCGAGGTCTACCCTGATCTCAAAGATGGGTGGATTTCCGTGAATGGCGTTGTACTTGATGTTGATCTAGTCGGCGAGGTATCTCATTGATCCTGAGATGCCGTCGGTGATTCCTTCGATTACCAAGCCATTCACATAGTCTACATACGACAACCAGGCCTGTGCCTTCTTGTCTGGCTTAATGTTCTCCTGGGTCACCTTGAGGAGTCTCTGGATTTCTTTACCGTGGACCTTGATGTCCTCTAGTTTTGGACCAACGAGGGATTGATGGTTTTGCTCTAGCTCATCTGGTGGGAATGGCTTCATTCTCCTGTCGAAGAGAGAGTCTCTCCATTTGACCATCATTTGCTGCATCCTTCGAACGTTGTCTTTCATCAATCTGACTAGCTCATCTACTTCTGCGACGACGTCCATCGCGTATTTGATGAATGGGTCTATGCCTGTAGAGTTCCATCTCAGGTTGTCGATACCGGGCTGGAGGGCTTTGTTGATTCTTTAAATTCTGTCACTCAAGAGTGGCTTCTCTACACTTAGGAGGGTTCTGAGGATCTCGTTGTAGATATCAACGATGATATCAAGGTTTCCTTTCTGGCTTCTGTAGACATTGACGTGCTTGTACAGTTCGGCCGCTGCGTCAGGCACCTGAATGTCAAGCAGTTGGAGGTACTTGACTTCCCTCAGCAGCCTAATTAGAACTGGGTCAAAGTTCACTCGAACCAACCCCTCAGCGATTTCGGGAGTGGGTTCCTCTCTGTAGAGCAGGAACTTGTTGAGGTTATCGTCAGTTTACTCGGCGACGCTGGCTTCCCACTATGAAATTTTGTGGGCATCGTATTCTCTGATGTTCTTGAGGAGAGAGGCATAAAGCTTTTGGACATCTTTGTACTCCTCTCTGTCCTAGACAGACTGAGCTAGTTCAGCAAGCTTGTCCATTGGCTCCTTTATTCTCTCTGCGAGACCCTTCGTCCAGTTGAGAGCACCGGCTATTGGGGGTAGGTTGTTTGAGATTGGTGCCTTCTCGTCCTGTTTGTCAACAAGGATTTTACCTTCTATGAACAGAGTGCTGACAACCTTCAAATCTTGCTTGTAGAGGTCCAAAAGAGTGATGTGCTTTCTCTCTAGCTCATCCTAGATGATCGTTCTGTTGAGTAGTCCCTCAAAGGAATCGAGCAACTTGAACTTTCCGATGATGGTGTCGCTGTCATCAAAGCCCTAGGTGAGGATAGAGGCGAGACGTCTATCCAACTCCTTCATTCGTTGTCTGAACTTAAAGTAATGGTCATCGAATTCTCTTCTCTCAATATCCATGATATCGAAGGTGACTGAAGTGAACTCCTCAACCGCCTTGTCAAACTCAGTCGAGATCTAGTCCTTGATATCTGTCAAGGTCTTTCCTTTGGTGTTTCCCAATTCAATCTTTTAGAGCTTTGAAAATTGCATGATTGTGCTGGTTAAGTGCATGATGTCCTGGCATCTCTCAGAGAAGGAGTCAAGCCTGACGAAAAGAGCATTAGTAGTGATTTTCCATTGCCCCTTTGCCTTTTACTTGTACTCAAAATAGGCATCTTTGAACTTGGCACAGACGTCGAAGGCAACGGTAAGCTGGTCGTGGGCTTGCTTTGGCTCTTCAGCCTTGATAAGGTCAAAGATGGCGAAACCATTTATTGCATCTCTGCATCTGATAATGATGGCGTTACAGATTTCTCTGATAAGGACGACGAGTCTGGCTGGGGTATTGTAGTGTTGAGAATATTGCCAGATAAGCAAGATCGTCTACATGATTGGAGCAAACAGATCAATCACTTCGGGTAGGTCTGTGCCTGTACTAATCAGATCATTGAAGAGATCTGAGAGTGTACTGAGGTATTTGTAGTTCTCGACAGCTTCGTTACGGGCGACTTACACTTCTTTCTACAGCTTACTGAAAGGACCAGTGTAGGTGGATTTGTTTTGCTCCAAAAACTTAAGGACTCTCTTTATTCTTTCTGAACCAAGTTGTCCACAGATGGACCTGAGGTCCTCACTTTTGTGTTGCAAGAACTCAAGCTCACTTAGAGGACCTGGGTGGTCGCCTGTCTTGAGCACCATTTCTGGATCACGCTTAAGGACATTCTTGATCTATTTCGTCCAGTGCACTATGGCATTTTCAAGCAGGTTTGCTTTGTCTTTGCTGGAGGTCTTCTCTACAGAGGTGACGTCATTGGGTGGGAGTGGAAGCATTGTTCTGCCCTCTACCTATCCGAGTGTGACGTAAGTGTGGTTGAGGAAGACATGGAATTTGTCCATGAGATCTTTTGTGACCAAGTCAGACCACCCAATCATGTTCAAAGGGTTACCGAGGACAGGCAGGTAAACCTCGTTACAGATTGCAAAAAGATTTTCCAGAATCTTCTTATTGATCTCCATGAAGATGACTTCCTTTCGCACATTGTCGGCGTTGATTTCACCAACTTCATCTGTGCCAGTTCGAACCTTCAAAACCAGCAGAGATTTCTTGCCTTGAATGTGCTCGGGAGCTGGGGGCTCAGAGGAGTACTTCACGACGTCACCCTTGCAGTGGGCTACGATGAAGTGGTATTGGCCCTTGGGCTTCAAGAAATCTTCAACCAATTTCATGTTGTCTTCATTCATGTTGGCTTTCATTTTATCGTCTGTCATGTTCTTCTTGAGGCCAAGATAAACATGTGTGTTCTTCACGACGTACTCTCTCGGGTTGAGAGATTGTGAGGTAAACAAGTTCATTATTTGTGCTACGCTCTTTA
>Ga0307389_10000012_pt1 | contig 13712 bp, 1 predicted proteins | sample SouOceMePS1033R3_FD_203178 | JGI IMG/M metagenome (GOLD analysis project Ga0307389, IMG submission 203178) | Metatranscriptome of marine eukaryotic phytoplankton communities from South Atlantic Ocean - PS103-3.R3 (Eukaryote Community... | ecosystem: Environmental > Aquatic > Marine > Oceanic...
AAGATTTTCAAAGGCTTGGAAAAGCTTCGCAAACTAGAATGTTTAAAACATTCAACATGCTCTTCAAGTTCTCTCAAGGAGGCAAAGACAGGGCGACACAGCAAGGAGAAGAGGAGAAGTCAAAAGGCCGAGACAAAATCAACTCAACCTGACAACACTGTACCAGAGAAAAAGGAAAAACAGGCAAAGAGAAAACAGGAAAAGTTAAAGAAGGAGAAGGAAGAAAAAGAGAAACAAGAAAAAGATAAGAAAGAAGAAAAGGAAAAGAGAGACAGAGAAAAGGAAGAAAATGAAAAGTTTGAAAAAGAAAAGAAAGAGCGCCTTGAAAAACTGGAACGTAGAAAAAAAAACTGAAAAAGAGAAAAGGGAGAAGGAAAAACAAGAGAAGAATGAAAAAGATGCACAAGCTAAGAAAGAAAAAGAAGAACGGGAAGCAGCTGCAAAGAAAGAGAAAGAGGACAAAGAAACAGCTTCTAGAAAAGAGAGAGAAGTTAAAGAAGCAGCAGCTAAGAAAGAAAGGGATGAGAGGAGACAGAAGTTGGCAGCAAAGAAGGATATTCCTACAGATGATGTAAAAGATGAAGAAAAAACTAAAAAGAAAACATCCCTTCCCAAGCCGAAGCCCAAGGAAACAACCCAAAAGATTAAAAGGGCAGATACAAAGGCAGAATCAAATGATGCTTTGGCAAAGACTAGAAAAGTGATGCCTTCAAAGCCACTTGGACACAAAAGTGCCACACCGCCCCCCAGTAAATTAAAAAAAGATGAAAACAACATGAAAGTTATGGAAACAAGGAAAGCAGCAGCTCTAAAGTCACAAAAGAAACCTGACAATGAAGAAAAGAACAGACTTAGTAAAATGAACAGAGGTTCTACTTCAACAAGGAAAGCAAAGGAGAAGGCCTTGCCAAGCGATGGCCGAAAAGTTGATGAGAAGAGTGTCACTGAGAAGGTCAGTAAGGCAATAGCAAGCGGTGAAATTGATGACAGCAGAGTCATAAAGGACGAAGATGATGAAAAAGAGTCCATTGTTGAGAAAGACCAGATTGAGGAGATGGAAACATCACCAACTAATCAAAATGAGAAAGATCTTGGAAAACTCATGGACGATGATGAGGATGCAGAGCTTCAGCGGATAAAAGACGAGGAAGACGATGATAACCAGGACAGAGTACCCGACATTGGACCAAGCGATGAGAAAAAAGACGCCCCACCAAGAGAGCTACACTTAGAGAAGGCTGCACCTAAAGTGGCTTACAGTCATGTAAAGACACCTGATGAGGTGGATGACTTGCCTGAACATGAAGTTGTAAACCCTGATGAGAGCATGCTGGAAGAAATCAAAAGTGAAATGTCCTATGACTTAGAAGAAAAAATAGCAAAAGATGAAAGTGAAAAAGAGAATGAGGACCTAAAAAAGGATAGGTCAGAAGGTTCCATTGAAGCCCTCAAGGAGAATGAAGAGGTTGAAGTACTTGTTGAGCAAAAACACATTCCTGTCACACAAGCAGAGAGGAAAGAGGTGTCTGAACAGTACCAAGATGAAAAGGACACATCCGATGCAGATGGGGTCGAGAAAATTGATGAAGGTAAACAAGTAAAGGAATTTATAAATGCAAACAAATCTGAGGAGAAAGAAGAGATTTATGAAAAAGATCATGAAAAGAAGACAAAATATGACCAGAACAAAGAAAATGGGGCAGAGGTCAACAATATGGAGGCAAACCAAGTTGAGGAGATTAAAGAGGTCAAAGAAGATTCACATTCAAAGAACACACTCAATAATGAAGGTGTTACAGTATCAGATATGAACAATGCAAAGAAAAGCAAGATTGAGTCTCAATTTGGGGAGAAAGAAAATAATGAAAAAGACACAAAGGAAAAGGACCCCTTCTTTAGTGAAACAGAGGGAGATAAAAATGACATGCAGGATGGAGAAATAACAGATGTTAACAACAAGGAGGTAAAGGATGTTGATGAGGTTGGGGGGATTCAAGAAGAAACAAATGCAAAAGACTCATTCCTGAATGAAATCTATCAATCTGAGGGGAAACAACAGGAGGGGGTAAAAGTCCCTAATGAAACAGAGGGAGATAAAAATTACATGCAGGATGGAGAAATAACAGATGTTAACAACAAGGAGGTAAAGGATGTTGATGAGGTTGGGGGGGTTCAAGAAGAAACAAATGCAAAAGACTCATTCCTGAATGAAATTTATCAATCTGAGGGGAAACAACAGGAGGGGGGAAATATCTATAAAACAGAAACAACTGAAAATGAACTTAAAGAGGAAAATGATTTCCAGGTTCATTCCAAAGACCATAACATTTTAAACAGCAAAGAGGCAGAATGTGTAAAGCAAGATCAATACATTTGTGGCACAGAAGGTGGTGCACAAATGGAAAATTATGTGGTTTCTGATGACATGAGCAAAGAAAAAGAAGCGTGGGACTGCACAGCATCTGTTGCAAAGGACAGGATGGAATCAACTACTTTTGAAAGCACGGAAGAGGGGGATTCAAATGAGTCCACTTCATCTTCCAGCAAGAAAAGAAGGGAGTCTGCTGCATCTGCCAGCAAGGAAAGAAGGGAGTCAACTGCCTCTGCCAGCAAGGAAAGAGAGTCGTCTTCATCTATCAGCAAAGAAAGAAGGGAGTCAACTGCCTTTGCCAGCAAGGAAAGAAGGGAGTCTGCTGCTTCTGTCGGCAAGGAAAGAATCGAGTCAACTGCCTCTGCCAGCAAGGAAAGAGAGTCGTCTACATCTGTCAGCAAAGAAAGAAGGGAGTCAACTGCTTCTGTCAGCAAGGAAAGAAGGGAGTCAACTTCATCTGCCAGCAAGGAAAGAAGAGAGTCAACTGCTTCTGCCAGCAAGGAAAGAAGAGAGTCGTCTGGATCTGTCAGCAAAGGAAGAAGGGAGTCAACTGCTTCTGTCAACAAAGACAGAAGGGAGTCAACTGCCTCTGCCAGCAAAGATAGAAGGGAGTCAACCGCCTCTGCTAATAAGGATAGAAGGGACTCAACTGCCTCTGCTAACAAGGAAAGAAGAGAATCAACTGCATCCATTGTTGATGGTAGAAGGGATTCAATTGTGTCTCAGAACAAAGAAAGAAGAGAGTCTTCAGTCTCTATACAAGAAGATAATGAAGATAGCACAAACCCTGAAGCTTCTTCAGTTAATGGAGAAAAAGAAACAGGCGCATTTAAACCAAATGAAAGCCAAGATGAAGTGGAAAACAGTGAGTGCAATACCCCAACAGAATATATTGCTTATTCAAACATAGCAAAGTCAGACAACATTGAAAGAAGAGAATCAACCGTATCACTAAAAGAATCAAAAGACTCTTTAAGTCACCATGTAGAAAGAAGAGAGTCCTCTGTGTCATTGAACATGGACAGAAGAGAATCAGCTGTTTCTTTGATCAATGAAAAGAAGGAAACAGGTGTAACTACTTCATTGCCAAGTGAAATCAATAAGCCAGACATGAAACAGGAAGAAATGGGAAAAGTTCATAAAAGTGAACCAAATGATAAGCAAGTAATTGCAGAAGCAACTAAGGTAGAGGAGATTGGAGAGATTAAGAACGATGAAAATGTAAAAGACTTCCCCCTTAATGAAGTCTACAAGACAGATGGAAAACACAAAGAAGATGGAAAGGAGAATGAAAATGATTCACTCCTGAAGTATGAGAAAGGGAACGAAACAAATGATGAAAAATGTGAGACTCAGCAAGACCTTGCAGCAGACAACAATAAAACAAATGAAAGTAAGGCTGAGGAAATTGGAGTGATTGAAGAAGTAAAGGACTCAATCCTGAATGAGATAGAGAGAGGCCAGATGGAAGATAAAACAGAAGTGGGATATGACCCAAAGCTAGTTGTAGAGGGAGCTGGAGAGAGTGGCAAAGATACAAGTAATAATCAACAGAACATAAAAGAAGTGGACGACAACGATGAGAAGGAAAACCAAGTTGATGAGACACTGCAAGAGGCAGGTTCAGACAGCAACATCACTGTGGACAACAAGGTTGAGGATATTGGCACAATTGAAGATGAAGATGAACTTTCCCCACCCAGTGAGAAAGAGGTTGCTGTTATAAGTAATGAGAGAAAAGAATCACTCAGTTCTTTTAAACATGAGAGAAAAGCATCAACTGCTTCTTTATCCAAAGAAATCAAGGAATCCACTGTGTCAGTCAAAGAAGATGTTTCCAAGGTGGAGGAGGATATCAACACTGCATCAGAAACTGAAAAGAAAGAAGATAATAATTCACGATCTGGAGTGCTACAAGTGAATGTTGTTGAAGCAGCTGATCTCATGAACAAGGACTTTGTTGGCAAATCTGATCCCTTTGTTGAAGTTGAGTTTCAAGGCAGCAAATTCAAATCGGCATGCGTAAAGAATAGTTTGAAGCCACAATGGAACTTTACTTCAAATTTTTATGTTTCTGAGGATATGTCTCAACATCTCCTATTCAATGTCTATGATGATGAATATGGATACAATCAGACTCTTGGATCCTGTATCATCACTGTGAAAGATGCTCTAAGTGATCTTGGCAACTCAAAGTGGTTCTCACTGCAGGGCTGCAAGTCTGGTAAACTCTCTATAATATTTAAGTTTAAGGAGGAGATTAAAACAGATGAAGCTGATTCAAACCTTTCTGAAACAAGAGATCCACCAAAAGATGAGTTTTACAGATTGAAAACAAAGGAGGAAGATGTGCATTGTCTGCATCATGAAAAAGAGGATGAGATGAAAAGTCATGAGGCTGATTTAAACCTTTCTGATACAAACAATCAAGAAAAAGACGAACACAATAAATTGAAAACAAAGGAAGAAGATCTGCATACTCTGCATCATAAAGAAGAGAAGAGCAATGGGGAAAATGTGATCAACAACCAAGAAAAAGAAGGTAAGAAAGATTGTAGTATGGACACAAAGAAGGAAAGGGAAGAAGATGTTTCTGACAAATCAGAAACAGATGAAATTGTCAAGGACACTTACAAAGAAGATAATGTTGTTGAGGGAGACAATGTGAGGAGGGAATCCTCAGCCTCCCTCCACAAGGAAGGAAGAGAGTCAGAATCAATCAACTTAGATGATAAGGGCACCTCCAAAGAATCCAACAAGGACACAGAATCTCATCAAGATACAAAAGAATGTGAAGATGGCATGAAAGGTTCAGATAGATCAATTGGCTCCATGCAATTGTCCACTGACAATCAGGATCAACAGAAGGGAAACAACATTCAGGCAGGGAGTATCAGTCCACAGAAGCCAGCCTTAGTATGGGCCGATGAGGTAGAAAAAGAGAAAAGGGATGAAGCATACCAATTTAACTTGGAAAAGGCAGAAAAAGTGGTGGAAGAGATAGTGATAAAAGCAGAAAAGGTGATGGACCAAGTTCAGGAAAAGTTAAACAAAAGCGATACCACCAAAATGTCAACAGAAAGTCTTGCAGAATTTGTAAAGATTTCTCAAGAGAGTAAAGAACTTGTTAAACAGATGGAGGAGGGGAATCAGGTGGGGGATGAACAGGAGAAACAAAGAAAACATCAGGAAGATTTAAGTGAGGCTGATACAAAAAATACAGCGGAAAACAAAATTGAAGATGCTGGAGAGGCAGAAAAAGTTGTTGAAATAGTGATACAAGCTGAAAAGGTTATGGACAAAGTTCAAGAAAAGATAAACAAAATTGATACCACCAAAGTGTCAACAGAAGTTTATACAGAACTTAAAAAGATTTCACAGGAGAGCAAAGAAATTGTCCAGAAACTTGAGAAGGAGAAACAAGCGGGAGATGAAAAGGAGATGCAGGATGAACCTCTGAACAATGTCAACGGAGCAGGCACCAGCAATACCGAAAGCATGGTTGAGGAGGCTGTAGAGGCGGAGAAGGTTGTGGAAGAAATAGTGATTAAAGCAGAAAAGTTGATAGATCAAGTTCAGGAAAAATTAAACAAAACCGATACCACCAAAATGTCAACAAAAAGTCTCACAGAGTTTGCAAATATTTCACAAGAGAGCAAAGAAATTGTCCAGAAACTTGAGGAGGGGAAACTGAAAAGCAAAGAAGATATCCAGAAACTTGAGGAGGAGAAACAGGCAGGAGATGAAAAGGAGATGCAGAATGAAAATCTCACAGATGTTAGTGGAGCAGGCTACAGCAATACAGAGAAAATCTTAGTTGATGAAGCTGGAGAGACAGAGAAGGTTGTGGAAGGAATAGTGATTAAAGCAGAAAAGTTGATAGAGCAAGTTCAGGAAAAATTAAACAAAACCGATACCACACAAATGTCAACAGAAAGTCTCACAGAATTTGCAAAGATTTCACAAGAGAGCAAAGAAATTGTCCAAAAAATTGAGGAATCTTATGCCCATGTTCGAGAAGAGGTAACTCAAAAAAGTGAAAAGAAAACATCAGTTACTGCCAACCTTGATTCTTTCCACCACATTGAGAAAGAAAGCAAAGAAATTGTTAGTAAGTTGAAGGAGAGCTATCATCAGGAAGAAAGTACCGTGTCCAGTGTTGATAGGAAAATGTTTGAGGAAAAAACACCAGAAGTTGAGGGAAAAAGCCAAAAGAAGGAACCTAGCAGTTCACATGCTGTTTGTGAAGATGATGTTGATGCTGAAGTCAGTGTAAGCACAAAGATAGAAACTGATGAAAAGAAGGACGAATCTGATACCTGTCACAACAAGGATGATGTACCATCCATTGACATTGATAAGAAGGAGTGTGTTGATTTCCTGCACTTGAATAAGAAGCAAGAAAAAAATATTTCCATTGCTAGTGAAGAGAACTCACCTACCAAAGAAGAGAATGCAGGGCCATGCTTGAGTGCAAATTTTGAAAAGAAAGGTAATAACACAGAGGCTGATACACCGTCTCATGAAGAAAATAACACAGTTACAGAGCCATTAATGGGCGTACTAATTGTGAAAGTGTCTGAAGCAACTGATTTAGTGAACAAAGACTTGTTTGGCAAGAGTGACCCATTCATTGAGATTGAGTTTGAAGGAAACAGAGTCAAATCACAGACTGTGAAAAACTGTCTGAAACCTCAGTGGAACTTTGTATCCAGTTTTGATGTATCTGAGAATCACACCAGCAGCATTCAATTCAATCTCTTTGATGATGATTATGGAAAAGATCAGACGCTTGGCTCCTGCTCAATTTCCATTCAAGATGCCCTAAGTGAGGTCGGCAAATCAAAGTGGTACACCCTACAGGGCTGCAAAACTGGCAAGATTTCTATTGTCTTTGAGTTTAAGGAAAGTGGAAGTCATCCAACTTCTAAGGAAGCTTCAATGGATAACAAAAATAAAGTATCAGAGGAAACCATTGGTGAGAAAGAATCTAGCGAAGTGATGGTTGAAACCGCAGGAACATCATCTGTAGAAGTTGCTGTAGGGGTGGCTTCAGTTGCAAACAACAACAAAGTAGCAGTGGCTGCTGCAAATTTGCTGGATCAAAATAAAGGAGACCTACCAGACACCACAACTCCATCCAAACAAGAAATTCAATCTGAGCCTTTGGCAAGCAAGGGTGAGGTCTCTGCAATCTCACCTCCAACACCTGCTGGTAGTGCTATTTCACACAAAACTCAAGAGGACACAACAGCACCAGCCCAGTTGTCTACAGATGCTCCAAGTATCAGTCAAGAAGAGAATAAAGCAACAACTGCTACCAGCACCAAAAATGAGGAGGAATCAGCATCATCAGTCCTTGCATCAGAAACCTTAGAAAAACATGTTGAAGTTTTGGCAACCTCTACACTAACTGCAATCTCTGCTGTATCAGCCTTAGCTAGCATCAGTCCAAAAGAAGAGAGTGAGGAAACCACTAATGAAGCAGAAGAGTCCAGCATAAAGAAGATTGAGGAGGCAAAACCACAAGTCCCTTCTATTGCTGCCTCTCCAAGCATCACTGAAAAAGAAGTTGAATTAACATCTGCTACCTCACACAAAATTGATGACTCTCTCACTAAGGAAACAGAGAAGCCAAGTCAAATCTCAACAAGTACCAGTCAAAAAGAAGATGAAAGAGAAAGTGTCTCAGACTCTAAAACACATGGAGTGAAAGACTTAAAAGATATTTTGACAACTGAAAAGCTTTCAGATGTACAACAATCTGATTCGCATGATGACATAGATACCAACAATGAATCTTCTGAGGTGGAAGCCAGCAGCATTAGTAAATATGATGCAGTGTCTGTGCCAGAGTGTAAAAGTGAAGGTGGTTGTGTTTCAATAACAACGGACTCTGGTTTTACAGAGGGATCAAACGGCAAACCAATAAACTCAACAAATGGAGTGGATACGAAGCAAGATGTTGAAGGGTTGGACAACAACGATGATAGTCAAAATGATGCCACAGAAAAGAGTGCAAATGACTCTGGAGCTGGGAACGATTCCTCTGTAAGTCCATTTACAACCTCAGGGAGTGGAAGTGCCGCCACTGCACTGGATCACACTGATGGAGCAAAAACAAAAGAACCAGAACTCAGTATTCCTGATGTAGTAGAGGAAAGTTCAAAGACTGTTGAGCCAGACACTGGAGCCAAGGATGATGATAAACAGGAAAGTGACACTTCAGATTGTGCCAAACTTGTACCAAAGTCTGGTGAGTTACAAGTGAAAGTGGTTGAGGCCGCCGCTCTTGTCAACAAGGACATAATGAGCAAGTCTGATCCCTACGTTACTGTTCAGCTAAATGATGAGGAATTCAAATCACAAACAGTAAACAACAGTTTGGAGCCACAATGGAACTTCACATCAAGTTTTAACGTATCTGAGGGAGATACCAACAGTATTCAGTTTAGTGTCTATGACAATGATTACGGAAAAGATCAGTCACTTGGTTCCTGCACCGTCCCTGTCCAGAGTGCTCTGAATGAATTGGGCAACACAAAGTGGTACGAACTTCAGGGTTGCAAAACTGGCAAAATTTCAATTGTCTTTGAATTAAAGGAGAAAGAAAACCAGACAACTGAAGAAACCTCACAGGGGGAGGACAAAAATTGTAAAGAAAACGAAAAAGAACAGAAAAGGCATGGGGAACAGGAAAAGGGGGATGAAGAAAAGAAAAAAGGGGACAAGGAAATTAAGAAGGGAAGTGGGGGGCAGGAAAAACATGAAGAGGAGAAAAAAGAAGTTGAAGAGGAATTGGTTAAAGAGGTCATTAATTGTGAGCTAATGGCAGAGAATAGGCTGAGTCCAGGTGTAATGGATGAACAGGAAATTAAAGAGAAAGAAGACCAAGAAATTGAAACTCAAATAGAACAAAAAGTATCTGCAAAGATATCCTTTGCTGCACATCAAGTAAAAAGCTTTGATGGAGACTCAACTTCAAGTTTCCCCACTGATGTTTCCCCGAGAAGGTCTTCTGCAGATGAGGCAAAAATTGTGAGTTCCACTAGCGAGCCAAAAGGCTTCATGGCAAACCTGAAAGGAACAATAGGGGGCTTCTTCTTCAAACAAGAAGAAGTTATTGAGGAGAATGTGGACGCAGAACCAGAGGGACATGTTCCAAGGGAGTTCATGATGCAGTCAGGAAGCAACTTTGATGTTGGAGTGGCACTTACAAAAAAACAGCCGGAAAGCTTGAAAGACTCTACTATTATGGAGGAGACCGAGCCAGCGGAGCAAGAAAATGATGACACTTTCTCCCAAGTTTCATTAACTTCCCGGGAATCACATCCACAATTGGATAACTCCCATAATGATGAGTCAGACAATAAGGAGAATGGCACCACTGCAGAGAAGGGACAGAAAGTCTTCAATCTTCAAAGGGAGTTGGATGAGGTCGAATTCATCATCAGCAATCTCTTTGGTGTCCTTGGGGAGCTGAGTGAATCTGTAGGGTGCTCTAAGAGCATTCAGGAAATGAAAGTGGAGCTAGACAGAATCAAGCTTTCGGCTGAAAGCATAAAAGATGACACATCGCCTGAAACAGTCCTTGCCTCCACAGCGACCTTGCTAGAAGAAGCCATAGTCAAAGCTCAGCAGTGCAACAGCGAGCTTAAGCCGAGCCCTGTAAGCAGCGATAGCTTTGATAGAATGGTGGAGCGGTGCCGGCGGGTGTGTCCTGCAAGCCCCGGTGGCCAGGCCGGTGGCCAGCCGTCTCCTGGCACATCAGATAATGCACAGACAGAGGAAGAGGGGACAAACTCAAACAATACAATTCTTTCCAAAGAAAAAACAGAAGGTATTGGAAAACTTAAAACAGCTGTGATTGAAGAGATAGTCTCCTCTGAAGCCGCGAGTGAGTGGCTGCTGCCTCAGGAGGGGAGTCAGGGTGGCGGGTGCGAGTCTGCGGATGAGTCTGCTGATGACGGCTACCACCTGCACACCCCTCCACCCATCAGCTCGGGCAGCGAGGTGCAGCCCTGCGCGATCCAGCCCCAGTGCACCAGCATCACGGAGCAGGAGGAGGCCCTGGAGGATGATGAGCCCTCCTCGGACTACAAACTTGTTCCAGAAAGCAGTTCAGCTGCAGACAAGGTTTTGCGGCAAATGGCGGTGGACTCTGGCACAGATGACCAGGTGTCCAGTGGCACATTCAGCCAGGACGACCTGTCCCCCAGGTTTGCCGACCTGCCCCACCACCTGGCCAGCCAAGCTGCCACTGCCACAGAGACCAGTGAAGACCTGAAGAATACAAAGAAGAGTGGAAGTCTGTCAATGGACACCCGCACCACCTCCATCACGTCCGACGCCAGCGAGCAGGAGATCCCCCCCAGCAGCCCACGCAGCGCCCTCACCATGTCCCCCATGCCAGAGGCCTCCACCACAGCCAAGTTTGTCTATGGAGAGACCATTGAAAAGTCAGTGACAGACTCAATGGACATCATGACACAGAGCATCTACATTGGCTCTGAGGACTGTGACTCAGAGATTTCCTCAGAGAGCCACCAGTCTGTTGTGTCTCAAACAACTCAGAGAAAAGTGTCTTCCACAGAAGATTCAAATGTCAAAACAACTGTAAAAGAAGAATATGTTGTTTCCGAGGCAGTTGTAAAACTGTCTGACACTGTCACAGAAAACATCCTGGAAGAGACAAAAAGTATAACAAAGAAAGCGGAGGTATTATCAAAAGATGAGAATAAAATCGAATCCGAAAAGTCAAAAGAAACTACAATAGAGAAATTTGTCGAGACTAGACAGGAAGCTAAAATGAGCTACTCAGAGGTTGTTAGAGCGGACTCTCTCAAGTCCATCAAGACAACCGAAGCGACTTCTGTGGCGAGAGAAGCTGTAGCTGAAGTGCTTAAGTCTGAGCCAGTTTTACAAATGTTTGACTCAAAAGACTCAAAAGACTCAAAAGAAGACCAAGTAGCGTTGAGCAAGAAACTGAGTTACTCCGAGGTGGTGAAGAAGGAGAACTCTAAGGACGACCCGATCGCGGACTGGGGCAAGCCCCTGGGGCTGCCCAGCCCCAACCGGCCCTCCACCCCGGCCAAGCAGGCCAAGAGGGCCGAGAAGGAGGAGGAGCCGGTGGATACAAACAAGACGAAAGACGCGGTCGAGCCTGTGTGGATGGACCTGGCCTACGTGCCGCACCACGGCTCCAGCAACTATGCCAACGCAGAGTTCTTCAAGCGCGTGCGGGCACGCTACTATGTCTTCAGCGGGGTGGAGCCATCTAGGGAAGTCTTCAACGCTCTGCTGGAAGCCAAGAAGACGTGGGAGAACAAAGAGCAAGAAGTGACGATCATTCCGACCTACGACACGGACGTGCTGGGCTACTGGGTCGCCGAGAACGAGGAGCTACTGGCGGAGCTCAGGATCGACCTGGCGCCCTCGGCCAGCCGCTGCACCATCAACCTGCAGGACCACGCTACCAGCTGTGCGGCCTACAGGCTAGAGTTCTGAAGGGCTCCGCAGACCTGTAGTGAAGAGAGACGTGGGATTGCGCGCGTGTTCGCGGCGCGCGCGGGAGCAGGCGGCCCTTGGCGGAGCGCCGCGTGCTCCCTCGTGTGCCCAGGAGTGCCATACTGCTCAGTTGCCCTTGGTTTGTACATAAGCCAGCAAATGCCCGCAAGTGGCAGATGTAAATAGCAATATTTAATGCCATTTCGGGATTTTTATGTGGAAAAAGTGTATTCTGAGTAACGCGGACGCTATTCTGAATACACTTTCTTTGATGTATAAAAATGCTTATAAGCTATTTCATGGCAATTATTTGATTCGATCAAAAAGCAGTTTGTCATAAAACCATCCATTTAAATCAGGTTCAAGAACACCATTATTTTTAGTAAAATATTTAAAGAAGTAAAAGTATATTTAAACTAAAATACAACTCGATAGTTTGAGTTCTTTATCGGTGAGCTAGTGTTGGCGGGGCCCACTGTACCTATCCGTTTACATGGGCGCCGCCACTAGAGCCCTGTGGCTGGTGCACCTGCACCTGCACCAGGGCAACTAGAGAGTCTCCCCTGAGCCTGGTGCTGAACCCCTTGCACCAGGTTACCAGCTGGTGCAAACCCTGCACCAGCCTGGTGACTGGTGCTCAGCCACTGACAACAGCCTGGTGCCGATTAAGCCCGTTCCCCACCAGTTGGTGTCTGGTGCGTGGTGCTACATCACCACCACCAGCCACCTGGTGCGCACTGGCCAAACATGTATTTTGCTTTACCAGGACATTCCTCCTTAGTGCTGGAGGGTATTGCCTTACGTCCCTCTCCCACCACCATAGGCCAACATTGATTTCTAAAACGCTGTGATTATTCTAGTGAGCTCTGTGAAACATTGCTGTGAGTTCATTTCTGCCCAAAGTTCCCTTTAGTTTTGGTGCTACCAACCTCCTGCCATCCCTGTACATATGCACTGCTCGCCACCAGGCTCAGGGGTCACACTAATATATTTATTATCGGTGCTTCTCAATAAAATTAGCTCCAAATTATTTTATTGATAAAAAATGTCAAATTGATGCTCACCAAACATTGATTATTCCTTTGCTGCCTTTTGGCAGCAGTTCTTCAAGGATTCCTAGGTCGTGAGCCAAGTATTACTTACTGTCTCCTTGTTTCAAGTGGTGAGTATTTAAACCTGGATATACAACTTATGTGTGATTAACAGTTTAGGCTCTATTGTGTAAATAAGTGACTATATATTCCATTACTGAACATTGGACTCTTCACTTGTTGTAGATACGTAGCAAAGCGTGAAAATCTGAACCATTGGTCCTTTAGTGTTTAATAAATTGCGTTACCTTATGATTTCTTCGAGTTTTCCCTAAGAAAAATGCCCCAAAACTGTTTCAATCCAATCCAATCGGTCCAATTCAACTCAACCTGGATTGGACTTGGATTGTTCAAAAAATACAATCTGGGTCCAATCGGGCTTCAATTAGGCTCCAATCGGGCTCAGATGCAATCTGGGACAAATGTGACAATCAGACTACAATCCAATTTTTTTTTCTTTGATTGAACCCGGATTGCATAAAAAAGTTCAATCCGTTAGTTTACCTAACCTAACCTTCGTTCATCAGACTTGGCCTACTGTGCAATGACACAAGACTTCAGGCCCCACCAGACTGTGTCGGATTGTACATGGTTGAAATGGATTGAACATTGATTGTACATACATCTTCAATCGGTGTACAATCCATTTAAAACAATAATGGACTGTGAGTATTTGGTATCATGAATCATTTGCTCGACTCAGATTGATATCACTTGAATGTCGATTGAATAGAGAATTTGGA
>Ga0307389_10000014_pt1 | contig 13454 bp, 12 predicted proteins | sample SouOceMePS1033R3_FD_203178 | JGI IMG/M metagenome (GOLD analysis project Ga0307389, IMG submission 203178) | Metatranscriptome of marine eukaryotic phytoplankton communities from South Atlantic Ocean - PS103-3.R3 (Eukaryote Community... | ecosystem: Environmental > Aquatic > Marine > Oceanic...
ATGAGAACGCAATAGTGTACTACAACGGTTATGTACATCATGCAGACGCTTATCACTTCTGTGCTTTTGGATATGATGTCCGCTTCGCTAAAACGAAGATGAAGATCGACCAGCCTGCTCGCTTAGAATTCTGGATATAATGATTCAATAAAAAATGATTCAAGATTATGAAAAAACAATCAGACACAACAGCGCCAAAATTACTAGCACTGAACAACGGCAACGTTTAGTTTTATTTTCGTTTACCACCATGATATTCATATCCATGGTTTGTTTTAATCATGACATCATTGATGGACATATTGTCAGTTTCGTTTATGTACAATTTCCCCAAGAGGCGTCCATATTTATCAAATTTACCACATTTCAAATATATTAATTGACCATCGTTCATTATCATGTCTTTCAAGTATATTTTTGCCTCAATTGCTTTTTTCTTGATAGCGTCCCTGTCAGCTATCTTCATGGAAGGTCTCATCTCAGGTGAGTCGTAACCCGTCATGCGCACAGACCATCGATTTATCATGTTATTGTGTTTAAAAACGACTTGACAAGTATCTCCATCGTACACATCTACCACCTTGCATAGCTTTGTTTCGCCTTCTAATGAAAACTTTGGTATTTGGTTTGTACATTTACGCAACATTTCAGGAAGATTGGATTTAATGTCCTCATTCATACTTTTATAGCATTATAATATAATAGTTGTGGATATCAAGTTTAATAAAAATGTACGCGATAGGTAAACACATCATTTATTTATGGAAGTTCTAAAAAATGATTCCAGCCACCAATTACAGCATCGTAAAGATATATTGCAAAATGGACTAGACCAGCACAGATTTACGCGGGCTCCTGTTACAGACACGATAAAACACAGTGAGCGTTTCGAAATATACAAAAATGAAGAGAAAGAGCGCTTCAAAGTTTATATTTCGCCAGAATCAATATTAGGCAGAGCATGTTCACCACTTGTTCGAAATAATAAAAGTGTGATTACAAGTTTGAAACGAAAGCTCATAGTTCAACTTGGATTGCGGAAAAAGTCTTCTGAATTACTAAAATCAAAAAAGGAGGAGATTGTAGCTCTAAGAAATGAAAATACAGAATTACGCGTACTTAGAAGTGGTGCGACGTGTAGGATTGAAAACGAAAAAATATTGGAACTTATCGACGAAATTAAAACACTGAAAGTCCATCGAGATGTCTTCATTAATAAAATAAAAAAATTGCAAGAAGAAATCAGAATATGTAATCTTAAAAAAGAACCTTTGTCAAAGATTAAAAAAACAAACATTAAAGATAACGCTAAATTGAATATATTAAATGATAAAGAAAAAGAATCGAAAGACGACGGAGACGAAATAAGTAAAATAATTAATGAATACCGGGCAATTGATCCAAAAATTATATCATTTGAAACAAATATCAAGACATGTGTAAATCGAAAGAAAATTATAGAATTGAAAAATTATTTCTATATATATTACGACGGTGCGCCTTTACGTAAACAATACACAATGGATGGAAAAGAACAAAACGACTTCTATTGGCCTCTACTATGGAATTCCGAAGGTACAACATGGCTTGGTTACGTGTTACCAATTAAAGTATGCCATCGGCTTGCTTCGCCTGACAGTATATTAAGTAGAACATTCCACACAATGATTGGAAAGAATCCTCGGACGGCTGGAAAGTCAATGAAAATTTTAATAAAAAATACACTATTACACCTATCAGAATTTTCTTTCAGATCTCATTTAGCTCTTGATCCAATATGGACAATCTCTGATCCGTATAGAATTTTAAAAGACATAGGAAGTTATCCTAATAATTCCAAAATACCCTACTTCTTGCAACTGTACACATCAAATGTTAAAGATTTATTTGGAATTTGGGAGCAATCGTGCTCTTCATCATTGAATCGTCTAGAAGGCTGGCAAGAATTATTAAATCTTAACACAGACATTGACATGCGGAATAAAATAATATGTGCAACGGAGACAGTATTATACCCCAACTGGGGATTGATGATTGCAATGTTGGTATATATATATTCTGGAAAAAATTCACATTTGATGACCTCCATTAAGAGACTATCAAAAAAATCTCAAACGACAATGATTGATAAAATTATTTTACAACGATACATGTATCCTAAATCGAATAAAATTAAAAACAACTATCAGCATAACAAACATTTTCCGAATCTAAAGTACAAATGTATCAAAAGCATCAAAACAATTAAAGAAGAGAATAATGCAAATGAAAACGATTTGAATACTAAGATTGAGATTAATGAAAAATCTATATTGTTCACAAGTACACAAGCTAATGCAAGTAGGGGTGCTGATAAAGAGGCACAGCTATTAGTATTGGAAAAACATAAAGAAACTTGCGATAAGAACAAGAAAACTTTAGTTGCGTTAACTCATAAGAATACAAAGGATCTCGAAAGTGCAACAATCTTTGAAAAAAAACGTGACGCCTTAATAAATAAAATCAAAAATGAAATCGTAATTACATCGGTTGAAAGTATCTATTCTAATCCAGCAACGACATACACATATTATTTACCTACATCACAACATAGGAAAACGATTTTAGCTTTTAGAAAGTTGAGACGAAAGGATGATACATGGAAAAATAATATGGCAATTAAAGGATTTTTGATTGCAGTTGTGAATAACATACTACACATAGTAAAACAATGGGATGATAAGGCTTATACATATTTTATGACAGTTATAAATACGAAGAAGAAGAAAAAAGGTTTGTTCAAAATTATAATATTAAACTTATTAGAAATATACTCTTGCAATGTAGTAGGGTTAGTTTTTATTACGGAAGAAATCCTTCGTTGGCTATTCTGGAACCAACATCCTATATTTAACAAGATGTCATTTAAGTACAGAAATTCAAATGAGGGAACATTGAAGAGTATATCTAATTCCATAAAAAAAGCTAAAGAGTACATCTTGAATCAATTAATGATGGCAAAGGAAGATTTCCCAACGGTAACTGACCTTGAAATTACGGCGAATACGAAGCTGGGATTACGTGTATCAGATTTTCAGGCTAGATGTGGAATTGATGGTGCCATTGAAGAAGATGACCCTTTATTGAAAAGAATATTACGTAAACATGTGAAACATATTATTAAAATATATTCGAGGAATGCACCACATCGATTGATGAAAATGATTAATGGTAAAGAACTACGAAATATTGAAGGAGCTGATAGAGATGCTGAGTGTTCAGAAATGAAAGAAATAATCGATAATTTCGAACCTTCCATGAAAGATGACAATATGAAACATTTCCTGATAACATCGATCGAAACATTAAAAGTTGCAGATGAGTTCCCAAGTTCAAAAACACGTATGACTTTCGCAGAAGAAAAATACAAAATGTCTTCCCTACTAAGAGAAGCTCAATATCGTTATTTACACAAGGTCGAATATGATATGTACATGCCCATGCAAAGCTTTCTTAGTATTCTTATCGATACAGAGACATGTTTCAAAAAAGGGCAAATCACAGCAAATTTACGGACTTCCATGTCAGCAATGTTTGTCGAGTGTTATGATCGACTTGTCAACGAGGAATCATACTATGAAGCATTGAAATTAATTAAACATGGCAAGCCATTACCCATGACTAAGTTCAAGAGAAAGCTCATTGAGTTTATGACTAAGTGGCACACACCCAAAACAGATATGAAATCAAAAGTAACTACTAATTTTGGTCATAAATGGTGGACGGAAGAAGTTTTAATAAATAATTATCCAAAAGAATGCCCCAAAAAAAAAAATTGTACCGAAATTGGGAAGAAAGACCAAAATGATAATAATTTAATGTGTGATCTTGTTTTAAAGAAATGTCAACTTAAGGGGAAAAAAATTGCATCGTGTACAGACATTCAGACAGCGACCAAACGTCCAGTACATAATTTCAGAATCGAAGCGAATCTTATGAAAACTTCAACGGGAATCAAGAACTTCGTTGGAAAAAATGATTTTTTAGCGGTTATACAAAAAGATGAAATGTGGGGTCAAATAGTCGATGACATCTGGACGAAATATGAAAAACCAAGAAGTGTCCCCAAAATTGAGGCGGTAATACATAAAGAAGAAGTCGATAGTTATTTCGATATTGGTCCTGTCGGTGAAGTGGAATTTCGATTTCCACAAAAACAGTACTGGCCTGCTCAAACATTCATTCGTAGTCAATATCCTAAAATCAAAGATATAAAAAATGATTCACAACAATTGAGTCAAGAATTTATACAATGTATAACCGAATGGTGGGACAACGTTAAAAACACAGACTCATTCAAAAATTTGCCGAAAAAGAAAAAGATAAAATGGAAGTTCATTAAAAACATTATCGCGACATTACAAGAAAAAATTAAATCAAAAATTAAAAAATCAGAAATTCCGAATGAAGCAAAATGGGATGCATTTAAAAGAAAGAAAAATCAATTGCCTCCTCCACAAAAACAAAATTACAAGTTCATCTTAGGTGTATGGAATTCAGAATATCTCCAACCCAAACTTGATAGCGACGCAACATACGCCGAACTGAAACAAAACAATTAATATATATGTTCATATAGGTAGTTTTTCAAGCAACCATTCTCAGTGGGAATTGGTTTGGGAGGTTTGAATCCAGATATAGATTGCCGGGTGAAAGGAAGACCCACATTAGCCGCACATGGATCGAAATAAATATCGACCTTTCTTTTTGGTAACATGCGACGATCATATTTGTCAATGTAATCGTTCTGATCAATTTTCCCGGAGCTCTCGCACAATCCTGGTCCCCATTCATGTATGGGAGGCGGTGCACTTAACCGTATGTGTCGCCTCGCCAATTCTGAAGTCGCAAGTCTTCGATCGTTCGTGACGAATTGCTTATTCTTTTTGGTTTCTCCGATGCTTAGACTTCCGTCCACATTTGTTTTGAATAATGGATAATCAATACCTTTATTTGGCCCCGGATATTGACTCGGTCGTGGAAATGCATATCATTTTTTTCGAGAGTTCTTGAAGGGGCGAATTGCACGTTCCAATTCTTCAGCCGATCCATACTTTACAGTACCCCAGTCCGAACCTGGTAGTAGACCAAGCATCGCACGTCCGGATATTTGAGTAGGTGTCGCGCCAGAGAATGATGCATATGTTTCTGAATACGGAACATTTCTGAGCGGCCATTTCTGTGGTCGAAATTCGCATTTAGATGGTTTCTTACTAGAAGAATAACACAAGACAACTTCGGGAGCCCAGAAATGCTTTCCATTTTTATCATAAAGACAAGACGAAAGATAATAATCTGCTGCATAATCGGGAAGAGGTGGTAATGAAGCAATGTTAGATACAACTTGTTGAAAGAGATTCGAATCAATAGCACAGAAACCACAACTGACGGCAATAATGCCACATCGACGCGTTGGTGCCTCTGGGAGAATTCTCGGTCGGATTGTTGCAATACTACGTTTTTTTTCAAAAACTGGAAAAGACACATTTTTTCGCCCGACTGGACGCGGAACTTGTGCACTGTAGGCTGTCGTAAGAATGTTTAAATACGACTTCCACGTGTTTCCAGCCGTCGCCTTTTTGTCGAGAGCAAAACTCCTCGACTGTGGCATGGCGGGTACCTGGCTGAGTGTTATCCCCCTCTCATCAACCCACTCGTCCCACCGATCACACAGCAAAGTCCCAGGGTTTATGATCAAAACGCGCGATTCATTCGTGTGGCATCGCCTAAATAATTCTGCAAGAGCACACAATTTCCCTGATGAATTTGTAGATTCGTAATTCAATATTCTGATGTTATCATTGTACCCATTTGGTGGTCCAGCAAGATGTCTGGACAACATGTTTTGATATATGTGCCATGCATCGTGATCACTTGGACCTGATTCTTGGTAAACAGCTACTGTGATACGAAGTGGGCACGATGATCGTTCAAATATATCAAATATTGTCTTGACTGTGTAATCAGGGCATCGATACGCATGCATCAACACAAGAATACCTTTGCCCCTTGATTGCGAACAGTTCCTACGTATCATCGACGTCCTTTTTGTTCGGTTTATGTTGGTATTTACGGTTGAATATATACCTACTATAATTATGAATACACCAACCACTACGAGTCCAACCAAACCCCACCGTATATTAGCATTTGATTGATCGACAACCGCCAAGTGAATTGGTGTATCATTTCGAAATGTATCAGTATTATTCATTTCATGTATTTGATTTTAAATATATATTTTATTATTTTTTGAAGTATCAGCGATCTGGGAATGTGACAATTAATAATTCAATATGAAATCAACAGGGCTACAAACTATAAGAATACTGACGGAAGCATATGGCACTGACCCTAAACTATATGATTATTTATACACTAACTCAACGACAGCAAAACTTCAAGAAGAAATAAGTCGATGGAATACAAATAAGAAGGGCTTTGGAATTTCAGTACGGGGAAGTATGGATATCTTGGTCGCAAGAGTTGTATTGATTCGCGGTGGAAATGTGAATTCGCTCTTTCCACAGAACCGAAACCTGATGTCGTCGCATCGATGTTGCACTACTGCAGCGCCACCAATATTCGAATTCTTAGTGGAAACTTGCTTACACGACGAGCTTTCGAAATTTCTATCTGAGAAGCAAGAAAAAACAATATGCTCGTGGGATCTGGTTTCAAACAAGCAGATGATACATCCAGTGATTCACATAACATGTGACGTGAGTCCCTGCCAAGCCTATGAGCTTGAATATCATGGATTTCAATGTCCATATTGCCAGCGTTCAACGGATCCGTTCTGTATCCGGATATCATCTTTAATGCTTTTGCTACTAGACCATGGAACTAGAAATCAGAAGAAAAGAATCACGATTGGCAGATCTTCTTTGAAAAATACCATATGTGCATGTGATGCATGCGTTCGATTGTAATAGTATTATTGCAACTGTATCCAATAAATATGGACATCGTTAATGTAAGAATTTCACCAGTAGTGCATGTATGTGTGGCATCACTGGCGATATACAACCTATACTTTGAAAGCAATTGGCCACCGGTCACAATTGGCGTCATAAGCATAATAGGATTCATGTCTTCATATACCAAGGTGGCTTGCAAGAAAAAACGGGAATTTAGTATAGCACGTGAAAAACCCAAGGCACAGATAACACTTCGGGGGGGCGGTAGACCGCAGACTATGGTAACGGATCCTAGGGACCACGTACAGGATATACTCCTAAAATTAAAGAAGAAAATACCGACCAGAAAGGTATCACGGACTAAGATTAATAATGCATCGTGTGGAATCGAAAAAAAATATGATGAACGAGATTTGGTTCAGGAAGTATTGCATAAAGTATGTCAAGTTAAAGCAATGGATAGATTGAGCTCCGAACATAATCCTGTTAATAATTTTAGTGAATGCAATTGAAATAGAAGTCTTGATTTTTTACAATGATATCATTTTTAAGGTATACTTATTGAAAGACAATAATTTATGCGTATGAACAATACGGAACGAAAAGCAATCTACAACATGTTGAAAAGCTTAATTTGTATTTTATGTGAATACAATCGAATAAGGAAGATTTGGAGTTCTTATGTGGAACTACATCGGCTTAGCCGCAATAGCAGAACACGAAATCACGTGAATAATACTAAATTTAAATCAAGGACAGTATCCATCCATTCAAGTTGTTCAGAAAATATGCATGTCAACTATCAATTAACTCAATATCATGAGCCTTATGTTACTTGTCCCATTAATAGAGGATGTAAAAGTGAATCATCACGTCGTCTTCGTAAAATGTATATGAAATTAGCATGCCTCTCACATCCAGATAAAGGTGGTGATGAATCGCTCTTTCAAACTATTACAGAGTCTTATGAGCAGGGAGACTTGATGAAATTATTAATTCATTGTTGTATCTTAGGCGATAGTTCGCATTTCTTGAAGGGTGATGAATTACTCGTTTCGACTGAGATCGCATTGATTACCCAACTCATATTTAACTTTAAAACGACGGACGAATGGAAGTGGGGTGAAAGCCAAAAGATTTCCCAATTTTCCGTGAATTAATAGCAATTAATCTCATTTGCTCTCTTGAAAGCGATTTATTTGCATATACATCCGAAGTTATCATTCGACATTCCGATAAGTTCGACCGAAACGCACCTGGTCCATTCCATGTGTTAGAATTGTTTTCACACATGGAGTTTATGGTAAAACTACCATCTTTGGGCTCGCAACATCCACGAATATTATGATAGAGCTGATCATTCATCAACAAGTAATTCATATCTTTTTTTGATGGCTAACAAAAAATATAGCCTATATAGGAGTAAGTGAAAGTGCCTTCATGCGTCTTTCATATCCAGAGGAGAACGGATGTGATAATAAATAATTCCCGAATGATCGCGTGTTCATACTTTCAAATGTACTAGCATCCATATTACGAGTGGTGCCATATCCCATAACAGCAGGATTTCGTGGTGCACGTCTCTTTTGCGTAACATCTATCGATTTGTATTTACGCTCTTCCATTTCAAGTAATTTTCTCCATGCCAACGAATCATAAAGAAGCCATGGATCAAAATAATCATTAAAGAACAATAGATTTGCTTGTTTCTTATATGGATTTTCGGTGGCACAGAATGGTCTTATCATTTCATGGAAGACAAATTCCCAATTGATTTCTGGACGCTGTTGTTGACGTTGCTTTGAAATAGAATTTCTTATACTTAATAAAACACGATATATATTTGGTACTTGAATGAAAGTGCTTGCTCTTAAAGACGGATCATCTTTCGTTATTTGGTTGTACATGCTGGTGGAGATTTGCTCTAGTTGCGTATCTCGATTCATTTGTTTATACAAGCAATATATAATGCGTTTATATATATATATTAACAAATAATATACGAAGCATAATAAAATATATTTAATCAAAATGAATGATTTGCGTGAAAGCTCAGATCGAAGTTCGGATGGTAGTGACACTGAAGGTAGTCTTTCGAGTTTCATAGTCTCCGATGATGTGGTTGTGTATGAAGAAGTCGATACTGAATTCGCATTCGATTCAAAAGAGTGTGATGCCGTAAGCACAAATAATCAACCTCGTCGAAGCAAGCGAAAGCGGGTTGCAGTACAGCGCTACCAAGATGATGATTATATACAATTAATGCTTACTAAAGGAGGAGTCGTGCCAATAAATGAATTGTTATGTCTAATGGCAGTAGATGATACTGCTAAAAAAACGGATGAAGACGAAGATTCGATATACGAAGCAAGCGATACCAACTCTGAGTCGGACGACGAGGATACATCACCCTAGATATGTATATATTGAAATCACCAAAAATAAAATAAAATTTATTAAATGCATTTTTTCTTTTTATGAAAAGGTATCTCGATAGATACTGGAGGTTGCAAATCACCCGGATACAAACATCCGAGTTGCTTATATATTGCGCAAGGAATGTATTTCATCTCCCAGAATTTCTGGACCTTCGATCGGATTGATGATATAAATGATTGATTCTCTTCTATAACCGTTACTTCAATTGATCCTGACGTGTCCGAAAATACATGAGTATATTCCATACCCGATGCACATCGTAGTTTATGATCATCCGAGACTTTTAGAAACGTTTTTTTCGCTGTAGATGGGCACCAAACAACAAAGTCTGTTTTGAGTGGATTGCCCTTGAGTAAGCGATCTCGTAATACCCCCATGCCCCATTGGATCTGACATTGGTAATATTTCGGTATTGGTATCAATTCTAGATTTCTGTCACTGTTGATTTCATAGCATGTAGTGTTCAGTGGATAGAAATTCGAACGCTTCTCAATTTCGATGCCTCCCCTGTGTTTGTAAGGACATTTAAATTCGACAAGTCTCTTTTCAATGCGGGATTTTAACATTGTATCATCAGTTCCCGGGGCGGCCTTTTGGACCCATGTTAAAGTTACAACGCCGTCTGGTGACATTGCAAATTGTGGATGAATATTATCGATGACCAGCCCCATGTTCTCGATTGAAGCATCCACGAGGATCCACCCCGCAACCTCGTGATGATGTGCAATTAGATATTTTAAATAATTCATGTACGTTTCTTGCGCATTGTCTTCAGAATTTGTACCGTATTGGGTAGCGCAATTGCCCTTGAAGGTGCACCAAATGAGGTCTTTTAATGTTTTGTTCGCCGATGAATATGGATTTTCACCAATTATCCCCGCTATTCGGGATCCAGTACAACGAAAGCGGCGAGAGTCCAACCATTTCTGGTTCGTGGTTCCGTCTGCACGATGTTGGTCTAATTTCCGTATATTTTCAATGAAATTTTCGTCGACGGTTGTGAATTTTTTAATGAAACGATCCTTCAACTCCTTCATACGTTCCGGAGATGGTGTCGGTGCACGATCTCCACCAATGGAACTCGAAGGATTCAAACGTACATGTTTATATGCAATGAAAGGTAACATCTGCTTTGTTGAACAATAATGAATTGGATGAATAGTCGATCGGCTTTATTTCAATAATAAATCGCAAACATCAATTTCTTCAGAATATTATTTTTGTTATAAAATCGATCGAAATAATGTCAGAGCCAACACTAATTAAAGATATCGATGTGAATGAATGGGTGTTCCAGAAACCGAAGCCAACTAATTCGGGATCGGTGGCAGTATATGTGGACGCGTCAGTTTCGAACAGCCAAAATCCACGAATTGAATTACCGAAAATGAAAGCTGTGTGGGGAATTAGTCACACTGATCATTTAGGGAACCCGTTAGCTCCCACAAAAAGAAGGAACATGGAACTGGATGTGACCGATGACATTGTTTTTGAAAAATGTAAAGCCATCGATGATAGAATTATCGAATGGGTGGCAGCCAATTGTAAAAAAGTGTTCAAGAAAGAGTTCAGTGCTTCCGATCTGAGGCGAATGATGTTCAAACCAAGCATAAAACCAAGTAATAACCCTACATATAACCCAAAATTGCGAATAAAGGTCGCACCAGGCGATGACAAGCGTTCAACGAAAATATTCAAAATGAATGATGATACTTATGAGAAAAATGGTGATATGAACGATGTGACACGAGGGTCCCAAGTCGTGGTTATTATGGAAGTTGCTTCTATATGGTTCACTGCAAATCAATTCGGAGCTACGTATAAAGCAACGGAAATTGCGGTTTGGTCAAAGAATGAAAATGCCAGTCCGTTTCCATTCAAGGGAATCAATGGCGTCAAGAGGAAAATGTGCGATGATGACGCTGCTCATACAAATGCATCTACTGCAGGAAAAAAATCCCGTATGGAAGACTTTGCTATAGATACGATGTGTGGAGATTCGGATGCCCGTTACGTTTGAAAACTTAATAAATCATTTTGAAACAACGGTTTTACTGTATTGATTGGGTTGATCATGGTGATGTATCACTACAGGGCGCACAACGGTATTTGGCGCACAGTCTTTTATTGGACCAATAGTACACATGATTGGAATATCAATCATTACATACATGAACAATCGTACATAAAATAATGTTCATCGTGTGTGCATTGTAAGCGTAAGTTCATTTACAATCGCATTTCCCAGAAAGACCGGAAATAACTTTGTCTATGGCTTAAAATGAACCTGATAAGACATGAAAGGATTTGTCATTGGCGATCCAGTTAGCGCTATCGTGGTGTTACAACCCATAAATCCGTCTAGAGAATTGTCATGACAGTTCCCATTACCTGGCAGAGAAAATGGGTCCCAAGCATTCACAAACAGAGTTTTCTCGCAGTCAACTTCTTTAGTATTTGCTGGAAATCGTCCAATGTCAATATAGTCGCTGCCATATTCCTTCTTGAACTCTTTTCTTACTCTGTCGGTGCCCATGAATATGGTAGAAATATGTTTATGTTTGGCACGAATTATACGAAAAGCAGGAAACCAGATTTCAGCTCGGAAGGATTCCATTTTACCCTTGTCGGTCAATTGTTGGGGTTTGTATTCTTTCGCAAAGTTATCACCCCCAACCAACGACATGACGACTGTAGATAGCTTGTTTGTTTCGGCACATTCGTAAACACGTTGAAATATATGTTTGTATTGAGTAAGCAACTCGGAGTACTTGGGTTTTGGTTTTCCGAAATAATATTGATAATCGGGCTGGTTTTTATGATCAAAAGCTATCCCGATTGCATTGTACACATAAATGTGTTTATATTTAGATTCCACTTTTACAACAGCAGGTGTGAATACACCAATGTTGGGCGCTAGGCGCTTATGTTCGTTGTAATATCTACCGTATAATCCTGTTTTCCATCCAAATTCTCTTTTGAGGGCATCTTGATCGTAAAATCGCTGCCCCGCGATGTTTACGGGTTCCCTTTGTGTAGCTAATTGCGTGACGAGCTGTTGATCGTCGTACGCATGAAAGTGTATTCTAGCTCGGTGTAAAAGAGGCCACCATTTTGAGAATGCAACCTTCTCAATTGCCCACAGTGGAAAGGCATAAATTTCTGTATATATGTCCCGGAGGTCTTCTGCAAGTTTTCTATTAAACCCATGCAATACAGCCGCCGCCTCATTCGTCTTCTTCTCCTTCTCTTTTTTTTCTGCTGCCTTCATCTTTTTCCGAGCCTTCACCGCCTTATTGTTCTTTGGAGGTTGAGATGGGGCGCGCTTCGTTTTCGTACGTCGTTTCGACCTCGGTCTATGTGTCTTCTTCCCTGCTACTTGCTCTAACTTCCTCTTTATTTTGAATTCTGCTGCCACCTTTGATGCTCTAATCGGTAATTTCGTCCTCGTCATTGATATCTTATGACCTTTACGGTTTCTGCGGCACTTCGACTTCTCTGTCGGTTTATCTAGCTTTAATTTGGTATTTTGACTTATTAGGTGTGTCATTGCAAGTTTGCTGATTCGCCGAGTGCATTCTCTCTTACCTGGTCGATGTTCTCTTATGAAAAACATAACTTGACCAGAACTTGCATTCGTTTTCCAAAGATACTTTATTTTATCGGCTTTTGGCAAAGGTCGCATTTATTTATGATATAGAATAAATTTTATTGTCATAAATAATGCATTGTTGAAATTTCACAACCAATATAAGTACAATCTATTTGATTCGGAATCAAATAAAAAAGTCAAGTTGGTTTAAAATAAAAAAATACGATGAATTGTGGTTCAACTTTGAGCAGTCATATTATATTCTTGAATTGACATATTGAGCAACTTATATCCACAAGTGTCAATATTGATTACAAGAATGTCAGAGCCAACACTGATTAAAGATATCGATGTGAATGAATGGGTGTTTCAGAAACCGAAGACAACTAATTCGGGATCGGTGGCAGTATATGTGGACGAGTCAGTTTCGAACAGCCAAAATCCACTAATCGAATTACCGAAAA
>Ga0307389_10000016_pt1 | contig 13045 bp, 1 predicted proteins | sample SouOceMePS1033R3_FD_203178 | JGI IMG/M metagenome (GOLD analysis project Ga0307389, IMG submission 203178) | Metatranscriptome of marine eukaryotic phytoplankton communities from South Atlantic Ocean - PS103-3.R3 (Eukaryote Community... | ecosystem: Environmental > Aquatic > Marine > Oceanic...
GTGCCATCCAATGAAGCTGGCCCCGTTACTTGCAAAGCTAGGAATCTTCCTCCAAGAATTGACAGAACCAATCTCAATGAGATTAGATGCAAAGCTGGAGAGTCATTCACGTTTGATGTCAATGTAACTGGTGAACCAGCTCCCGATAAGAAGTGGCTGATTGACTCAGAAGAAATTGTTGTTACAGAAAAGGTTAAGGTTACCTACACTGAATACAATACAAAGTTGGTAATCCGCGCAGCAACAAGGAAAGAAAATGGAACCATCACTATTACAGCCCAGAATATCAATGGCAGAGACTCTGCTGATGTTAAGGTTGTTGTTCTTGATGTTCCAAGTGCACCAATTGGTCCCCTCAGGGTGAAGAACATGACTGCAAGCGATTGCGACCTTGAATGGAAGGCACCAAAGGATGACGGAGGAATGCCAATCCAATACTACATCGTTGAAATGTGCGATGAAAGCGCAGGTGCCAGATGGACAGCATGTGGTGAAACAAATGGCGCTGTCCTCAACTACCATGTTGAAAACCTTATTGAAGGCCATTACTACAGATTCCGTGTTAGAGCAGTTAATAAGGAAGGCAAGAGTGCTCCATTGGAAACATCCGGAGTATATGAAGCTAAAAATCCATTTGAAGTGCCAACTAAGCCTGGAAGACCAAAGGTTATTGACTTTGATACTGAATGGGTTCAGTTGGAATGGGAAAGACCTGAATTTGATGGCGGAAGTGCTATTACAGGATACATCATTGAACGAAGGGATACCTACAATCAAAGATGGGAGATTTGTACTAGAACTGATATTGAAGAACCTACAGGAAAGGTCAGAGGACTGGTTGAGGGTGTTATTTATGAGTTCAGAGTCAAGGCTGTCAACAAAGCTGGTGAATCTGAACCATCTGATCCTTCTCTACCACACAGAGCCAGACCAAAGAACTCTGTTCCAAGAATTGATAGGAATGCTATGATGGACATCAAGATTCTTGCAGGAGAACCCCTTGTGCTCAATATTCCTGTTGATGGTGAGCCTCCTCCAATGAAGTCCTGGACAAAGGATAATGTAAACCTCAGCGATGGCTCAAGATTGTCAATCATCAATGAAGACTACAGAACCACAATTAGAGTCACTGAAAGCAAAAGATCCAACACCGGTGTTTACAAACTTGTTGCCAAGAACAAGAATGGTACTGACACAATGACTTGTAATGTAACAGTCTTGGATGTACCTGGGCCTCCAGAAGCTCCAGTTGATCCTAAAGAAATTAGAAAGGATTACATGATCATCCACTGGGAAGTACCAAAGGATAACGGAGGCAGTGAGATCAAACATTACATTGTTGAGAAACAAGACCAAGAAAATATGAGATGGGTGCCATGTGGTGAATCCAGACAGCTCTCTATGAGAGTTGACGGTTTGATTGAAGAGCATGAATATCTCTACAGAATCAGAGCTGTCAATGCTCAGGGTGAAGGAGAGTCTCTTATTGGACCTAAAGAGCCAGTAACTGCAAGGGATCCATTTAAGCTTCCCGGAAGACCAGGAAAACCATTTGCTGATGATTGGGATGTTGATAGAATTGATCTGAAGTGGGATCCACCTCGCAGTGATGGCGGTAGTGCCATCAAGATGTGGATCATTGAGAAGAAGAGCAAGTTTGGACTCTGGGAAACTGCAGCTGAGTGCCCTGGACCACAACCTAAGGGATCCGTAAGAGGTCTCACTGAAGGCGAAGAGTATGTATTCAGAATTATTGCTGTCAATGAGGCTGGTGCTGGAGAACCAGGAGATCCATCTGATCCCATCACTGCAGAGGCAAGATATGTCAAACCTGAAATTGACACATCTGCAATGCAAGACATGGTTGTCTGTGCTGGAAACCGCATCAACTATACTGTTCCTATCAAGGGTGCTCCCAAACCTAAGGTGACGTGGAAGATCAATAATAAGGTTGTCTACAGTGATGAGCACTATGATGTTATGGTTCAAAGAAGACAAACAGTTATTGACATTGCCTTCTCAAAGAGATACGATGCTGGTGTCTATATGCTTGAAGTATCTAATGAACTTGGTACAGCCACCGCCAGAGCAAAGGTTACCGTACTTGACAGACCTGCACCTCCAGAGGCTCCCCTCAGACTATCTGGTGTTACTTCCAACAGCTGTAATCTGGCATGGGGAGCATCACCAGATGATGGTGGATCTCCAATTACCCATTATGCTATTGAGAAGATGGATCTTAGCAGAGGCTCCTGGGTTGAGGCAGAAATTACAACTGAGCTTAAGGTTACAATCCGCAGCCTTATCCACAAAAAAGAATATCTGATGAGAGTCATGGCTGTCAATGCCATTGGACAATCCGAACCTCTTCCTCTTGACAAATCCTTCATTGCTAGAAATGAAGGTGATGTACCAGAAGCTCCCGGAAGACCTGAAGCTTATGATTGGGATAGAACATTCATTGATCTCACATGGAACAAGCCTCTCAATGATGGTGGCTGTGCTATTGAAGGATATGTCATTCAGATGAAGGTTAAGGGAACAACTTCTTGGAGAGACTGCACAAAGATCACAAGAGATGTCAACAAAGGAAGAGCAGATGAGCTCACTGACCAAGAATACTACTACTTTAGGATTGTTGCTTGGAATGCTGTTGGCATGTCTGAACCTGGCCCAGCTAGTGATGCCATTCAGGCCAGACCAAGATATTTGGCTCCTAAGATCCTCACCCCAATGAAGGATGTCAATGTGAAGGCTGGCAACAACTTCACAATTGATGTTGAATACATTGGATCTCCAGATCCTAATGTTGATTGGTTTGTTGATGGATCTCCATTGGTGAGTGATGAAAGAACAACTGTCTCTGCCATTGCTCCAATCACAACCTTCCATATTGTCAACTGCAAGAGGTCTGATACTGGTGATGTTGTCATTAAGCTTGTCAATGAATCCGGATCTGATAAGGGAGGATTCTTCTTTAACATTCTTGATGTTCCTGGACCCCCAACAGGTCCCATTGAGTTTGATGACATTGATAGCAACTCTGTCACAATTTCCTGGAAAACACCTAAAGATAATGGTGGTTCTGAAATCACTGGATATGTGATTGAAAAGAAGGATCTTGACCATGCTGGTGGATGGGTACCTGCAGTAAATTATGTTGCTCCAAACATAAAGACACAAAAGGTTCCACGTCTCCTGGAAGGAAATAGATATGAATTCAGAGTGTTTGCTGTTAATGCCCAAGGCAGGGGTGCACCAACTACATCTGATGAAGCCATGCCACAAGCACAGTATGATGTTCCTGGCAAGCCTGGAAGACCATTCGCTGTTGATGCTGACAGAGACTTTATCAAGATTGGCTGGAAACCACCAACGAACAATGGTGGTTCTCAAATTACTGGTTATGATGTTGAAAGACGTGATCTTCTTGGAGGAAGATGGATAACAATCACATCCAAACCAGTAAGTGGAACCGACTACAAGGATGGCCAAGTAGAGGATGGACACCAATATGAATACAAGGTCAGGGCATACAATGCTGCTGGTGGCGGTCCACACTCAGACCCATCTCTATCCATTACCGCAAGACCAATGAAATCTCCTCCCAAACTAAACCTTGATGTACTCAATCAAAGAATCAGAGTTAAGGCAGGAGAAGAAATCCATGTTCTTATTCCTTTCGTTGGGGCTCCTCTTCCTAATGTCACATGGGCTAAGGAAGGAAAGTCAGTGCAGAGCAAAAGATTTGCCAGTGAAGTTAAACCTGAGCTTATCTCTTTCTACATTGAAAACTCCAACAGATTGGACACTGGTGTTTACCAAATTACAGCAACAAATGAGTTTGGATCTGACTCTGGAAATCTCCATGTTACAGTTGTGGACCGCCCTGGACCACCAATTGGGCCTGTCATGTATCAAAATATTGAACGTGATCAAATTAAGATTGCCTGGCAAATTCCTGAAGATGATGGCGGTTGTGATATCACTGGCTACATCATTGAAAAGACTGACTATGGTTCAAATGACTGGATGTCATGCCCTGGATATGCCACAAAGTGTGAATACACTGCAAGAAGCTTGACTGAAGGAAAGCTCTATGTGTTCAGAATCAGAGCAGAAAATCAAATTGGAGCATCAGATGCTCTGGTGGGCAAGCATATTGAAGCCAAGTCACCTTACGATCCACCAGGTCCACCCGGAACACCAGTGGTTGAAGCCTTTTCTCCATCAAGTGCAACCATCAACTGGACTCCACCGACAGATACCGGTGGAAGACCAATCACTGGATACTTTATTGAAAAGAGAGAACTTGGATCTGAATGGAACCGTGTTAACCACTACCCAACACCAAATCTTAATTATGTCATCCCTGGACTTAGGGAAGGTGCCCGTTATGAGTTCAGAGTTCTTGCTTGCAATGAAGCTGGACCTGGACAACCATCCAGACCATCTGAACCAATCACTGCTGGAGTTCAGAAGTTCCCACCAGGTCCTCCTGAAGGTCTTAATGTTGACAGAATCACAAGGAACACTGTGTCTCTGTCATGGAGGCCACCCAGGAATGATGGTGGTTCTAAGATCAAGGGTTACATAATCCAATGCAAGCATAGCAGAGAGTCCGAATACTCTGACATCAACGGATATCCCCACTCTGATCTCACCTACACTGTTCTCAAACTCACAGAGAAGGATGAATATTCCTTCCAGGTTTGTGCAGTTAATGATGTTGGTCCTGGAGAGCCATCAAGACCAACACCTAATATCAAGATTGGAGAGCAACCTAATCAACCAAAGATTGATCTCTCCGGAGTGAGAGACATCAAGGTTAGAGCATCTGAAGACTTCTCCGTCAATATCAACTACACTGGATTCCCCAAACCTACAGCTACATTCTGGCGTGATGATGAAGAAATCTACACAGATTCTAGAATCCATATCCAAGTTACAGAAGAATTCATTTCAATCATTGTTAAGAAATCTACAAAGCTTGATGCTGGTCAATATAGACTGAAGGTTTCAAACAATTCTGGTTATGATACAGCAACCTTCAATGTCATTGTTTTGGATAGACCAGGACCACCAAAAAAGATCTATGCAACAGACTTTGCTGGTGAATCCTTTAACCTTAATTGGTCTTCACCTACTGATACTGGCGGATCTCCCATCACCAACTACATTGTTGAGAAATGTGAAGTTGAAAAGGAGTATGTCAAGGTCAGCAGCTACATTACAACATGCTACACAAGAGTCAGAAACCTTATTGTTGGCAAAGAATACCATTTCAAGATCTATGCTGAGAACCAGTATGGCATTTCTGATCCTGCTGTGACTGATGAGCCAATCACTGCGAAACATCCATTTGATGCCCCAGGTGCTCCAGGACAACCCAGAGACCTGGCTTCATCCTCAGACTCAATTACCATCCAATGGACAAGACCAAGGCATGATGGAGGCTCTACCATCCTTGGGTATTACATTGAGAAGAAGATTGTTGGAGGAAGCTGGTCAAAGGGATGCCACTCAATGATCAACGATCTGCAATACAAGATTGCAGGACTCCAAGAGAACAGCAACTATGAGTTCAAGGTTGCTGCAGTGAACGCTGCAGGACAAGGACCATGGAGCGCTCCTTCTGATCCAATCAGGTGCAGCCCCGCCAAGTGTGCACCAAAGATCACCAGTGATTTGAGCCTTAGAGATATGACTATTGTTGCTGGACATGATCTTAGCATCACTGTTCCATTCACTGCTACTCCAGCGCCTAAGGCCCACTGGACCGTCAATGGATATGAAGTGTCGTCTGACCAGAGAGTAACTCTTGAAATCAGCTCCCATGATTCAAGATTCTTCAACAAAAAGGCAAAGAGAGGCGACACCGGAACTTACAATATTCAACTTACCAACACTGAAGGAAGTGACCAAGCATCTTGCAAGGTTAATGTTGTTGACAGACCATCTCCACCACAGAAACCTATTGATGCCTATGATATCACCCCTGAGACTTGCACTCTATCCTGGAGACCACCAGCAGATGACGGTGGCGCTAACATCACAAACTACATTGTGGAGAAGTTGGATGTTGCATCTGGTATCTGGAGCAAGGCATGCAGCTTTGTCAGAGGACTTCATTATGAAGTTATGGGATTAGAACCAAACAAGAAGTACAGCTTCAGAATTAGAGCAGAGAACCAGTATGGAACATCCGATGCTATGGAGATTGATGAACATATTACAGCCAAGTTCCCATTCACAGTTCCGGATGCCCCAGGTAAACCAAAGGCAATGGCTGAAAGCACCACAGCTGTCAACCTACAGTGGGATCGCCCATATTCTGATGGAGGAAGTAAAATCCAAGGATACAAGATTGAATACAGGGAAGCATCTGAAACCACATGGATTTATGCTCATGGATCAGTCATCAAGTCTCAGACATACACTGTAGCAGGACTTGTTACTGGCAACACTTATGAGTTCCAAATCAAGGCAACTAATGCTGCTGGAGACTCAAGACCATCCATGCCATCTGGCTCATTTGAGCTCAAGGCTAAGGCTAATCCTCCTGGTCCACCAGGAACACCTTATACCACCAAGATTGGAAAGATCTTTGTTGACCTTAAATGGTCACTTCCAATCTTTGATGGTGGTTCAAAGATTACTGGTTATATAGTTGAAGGAAGAGAACAAGGAAGCTCTTGGTATCGTCTCAATGACTACAATGTCACTGATCTTTACTTCACAGCAACCAACCTCACAACCAACTCTGATTATGAATTCAGAGTTTTCGCAGTCAATGCTATCGGCAAGAGTGAGCCTTCCACGGGATCAAATATGATCAAAGTTCAAGAAATTCAAGACGGATGCCTTCCAGAATTTGTCAGAGGCCTTCACAACTGCAGCGTAGGTTTGGGCAAGAGACTTTACCTTGAAACAGAGGTGAGTGGAAAGCCAAAGCCTGGATACAGATGGTTGAGGAATGGAAGGGAAGTAACCGAACAAGCTGGAAGAGTTAAGTTTGAGGAAAAGAAGAAGGACCAGAGCTCTCTCTTCATCATGATCATTGAAGAAATTTGGGAAATTGATGACGGAGAATACTCTTGCCAAGCCTTTAATTCCATGGGCTATGTTGCTACCAGTTGCAGAGTCAAGGTTGGTGCTCCCCCAAGAATTGAATACATTCCTAGTGAGCTTCATCTTCCTGAGGGAGACAACACAAAGATCAAGGTCAAATGGTCTGGTGATATGCCATTCACTGTCAATATATTCAGAAATGGAGTAGAGTTGCAGGACAATCCAAGAATCAAAATGACACTCTTCGATGAATTCTTGATCATTTTCATGCGTGATATTACAAAGGAAGATGCTGGAAAATACACTGTCAGAGTTTCTAACCAGAGTGGATCTACTGAAGAATCGTTCATGATTTACATTTCTGGACTTCCTGGTGCACCTATTGGACCACTTGAGGTTTCCGAAATCACTAGTCATACCTGCAAGCTTGACTGGAGTGCACCCGACTTTGATGGAGGTTCTAAGATCACTCACTATGTGGTTGAAAGACGTGATATCAGACATAATGAATGGATCGTCATTGCCAGTTTCTGCAAGAGCACATCATTTTCAGTTCAAGGTCTTACCGAAGGCCAGGAATATCTCTTCCGTATTTTGGCATCCAATGTCAATGGATGTGGCCCACCACTTGATGGAGTCAATCCAATCCGTGCTAAACCTCCACATGATCCACCAACAGCTCCAGGCAAGCCTTCCATCTGCGCCATTGGAGGAGACTTTGTCAATCTATCTTGGGACAAACCTGAGAATGATGGTGGATCAAGAATTAAGGGATACTGGGTTGAGAAGAGAGAGATTGGTCTTGAAATTTGGCAGCGTGTCAATCAATATCTGCACTCTGCAACACAGTTCAACATCACCAATCTTATTGAAGGCAGATCCTATGAATTTAGAATCTTTGCTGAAAATGACATTGGATGCAGTCTCCCATCAACCAACTCACAACAAGTTGTTGCCAAGGATCCTGATGAGCCCCAACCTCCAGAGATTGTGTCACCACTCAAGAACATTGCTGCTGTCGAAGAAAAGGATGGCAAGTTTGAGTGTATCATCAATGGAACTCCCAAGCCAAATGTTACATGGTACAAAGGTGCCAGAGAGTTGTTCAGCAGTGGAAAACATGAAGTTTCACAGATTGGAACAAGCTACTTCCTCACTGTCAAGGCTGTCTTCGGTGAAGATGAAGATACTTATACTTGCCGTGCTTCTAACACCGGTGGTTCCAAGTCTTCAAAGGCTGAACTTAAGATCAAGCAGCCACCTAGGCTTAATGTTCCTCCAAGGTTCAGAGATTCTGCCTTCTTTGACAAGGGCGAAAATGCTTGCATGAAAATTCCCTTCACTGGCAACCCCAAGCCCAAAATTACCTGGAAGAAGGAAGGTGAGATTGTTGAAACAGGAGCTCACTTCACAGTCAAGACAGAAGAACGACACGCTTTTATCTCAATCACAGACTGCTCAAAGGATGACAGTGGGCCATTTACTATCACAGCAGAGAATGAGCTTGGAACTGACTTTGCTCTTATCAATGTGCAAGTCTCAGATCGTCCAGATCCTCCAAGATGGCCACAAACAAGCCAGATTGGAACTGACTCTATGGTTCTGGAATGGCAAGTACCAAGCTGGGATGGTGGCTCCTCTATCACCAATTATATTGTTGAGAAGCAAGAGCTACCTATGACTAGCTGGTGCCGTGTCGGCCATACCCGCTTTACTCTGATACCTGTGACCGGCTTGATTCCCGGCAATGAGTACAGGTTCAGAGTGTTCGCTGAGAATGTGTATGGTCGCTCTGATGCTAGTGATGAGAGTGGTCTTTGCCAGACTAAGGGAGTTCTCAAGAAGAAGACTGCCAGGACTCAATACAAAATTGATCCGGACACGGGCAAGAAGATCAGAGGACAAAAGTGTGAAGTTAGAGATTACGACCAATTTGTATTTGACATTTATGCCAAGTATATTCCTCAACCTGTTGAGATCAAGACACAAGACAGTGTGTATGATCACTATGACATTCTAGAGGAGATTGGTACAGGAGCGTTTGGAGTTGTTCATAGATGTCGCGAACTGAAGACCCAGCATGTATTTGCTGCAAAGTTCATTCCAATTGGTCATGCAATGGAAAAAGCACTGATCAGGAAAGAAATTGACATAATGAACCATCTCCATCATTGCAAGCTCATCAACCTTCATGATGCATTTGAGGATGAAGATGAAATGGTCCTCATCTTTGAATTCTTGTCGGGCGGCGAGCTATTCGAGCGAATCACTGCTGAAGGGTACACCATGTCCGAGGCCGAAGTTATCAATTACATGCGCCAGATTTGCGAAGGTGTCAAGCACATGCATGAAAGGAACATTATCCACTTAGACATCAAGCCTGAGAATGTGATGTGCACCACTTCCAAGAGTACAAGCGTCAAGATCATTGACTTTGGACTTGCCACCAAACTGGACCCCAACGAATTGGTTAAGATCTCCACTGGAACTGCCGAATTTGCTGCTCCTGAAATTGTTGAGCGCGAAGCTGTTGGTTTCTACACTGACATGTGGGCTGTGGGAGTACTTTCCTATGTCCTCCTGTCTGGCCTATCACCATTTGCTGGTGCAAGCGACATTGACACTTTGAAAAATGTCAAGGCTTGTGACTGGTCCTTTGATGAAGAAGCCTTCAAGAATGTCAGCGAAGAAGGAAGAGACTTCATTCGCAAGCTCCTTGTGAAGAAGAAGGAATCCAGATTGACTGCTCATGAGTGTTTGTTGCACCCATGGCTGACTGGAGATCATTCTCACAAGACACTTGAGATTGCTAGAAACAGATTCTTTGCCATCAGGGAGAAGATAAGACAGAAGTATGCCAACTGGAACGACTTTGTTCTTCCTATGGGCCGCATGTCAGAGTTCAGCTCCCTACGAAAACTTCAAATGGAGAAATATAGAATGCAGGAGGTGCTCATTGACAGAAAGTGTGCTGCACCAAGGTTTGTCATCAAGCCTCAGTCAACATTTACTCTGGAAGGACAGAGTGCGAGATTCACATGTAGAATCATCTCCCTGACAGCCTGCTCTGTAAGCTGGTACCATAACAATACCGAGCTGAGGCAGAGTGTCAAGTATATGAAGAGATACATCGGTGATGATTATACTTTCATCATCAACCGTTGTAAGGTGGAAGATCGCGGAGAATTCATCATTCATGCAGAGAATCACTATGGAGTAACAGAGGAACCAGTATTCTTGAATGTCCAACCCGTTCCCAAGGATATGCCAAGATATGAGCCAGAGCCTCTTCCAGTTCGCAAACGTGAATTGAACACATACAAACTTTACAAAGAAGAAAAGGAGTGCGCTCCTATGTTTACATTCCATCTTCGTCCTCGTGTCATGCAAGAGGGTGCAACATGCAAACTGCTTTGCTGCTGCACTGGCAACCCCCACCCTGCCATCCAATGGCTCAAGTCAGGCAAACCCTTGGAATCATCCAAGTTCCCAATCACTCACACTGATGGTGTCATCACCATTGAGATCATCAACTGTCAGCCAAGTGATTCTGGCAAGTACAAATGTATCGCTACAAACAGTCTCGGTACAGACAGCACTGACTGTGTTGTTATTGTTGAGGGCAATAACATGAGCGATGAACAAAAACAGATGTCAGATTCTATTCTTTACTCAGATCACAGATATCTGAGCCGGGTTGTACAAAATGGACCCACTCTATAAGACGAAATGAAAATCTATCCCTTCCCAACCAAAAACATTCCTTTTTCCTTTGACAAATCCTGGTAATTTCTTCTCAGAGTAAAACTAATCGGCGATTCACCGACACCAGTACTAACAGGGTAGTTAACCACCAACCCACTGTCAGAATACAAGAACCACCAAAAACTAATGGCGTCAACGCTGCTGAAGTTGCTGATGCCCTCACATCAGGCGGTAAAGGCAAAAAACACAAGGCATACAGAAGATCTGATTCAACAAACTCAGTGAGGTCTCGTGGGCACACAAAGGAACTCGCTCTGCTTCCTGATGATTCCTTGATGTGTCCTCCTTCCTTCCTGACAGGCCTCAAGCCAGAACAGTCCATCAAGGATGGTGCCAGGCTGGAGTTGAAGGTTCAAGTGAAGGGAGACCCAGACCCACAAGTTACTTGGCTTAAGGATAGCAAACCAATCTCTTCCAATGAGATCATGGAAGTCAAATACAAGAATGGCGTAGCATCAGTCATCATCAATGAAGTGTTCCCTGAGGACGGTGGAAAATACACTTGCAAGGCAACAAACACCAAAGGAAGTGTAGAGACCTCCTCCAAAGTTACCATCATCCCAATGGAGAAGAAGGCTACAAACGGAACCACCAATGGTACTACAGGACCCATTGCTCCAAGAATATTCCAACATATTCAGTCCTCAACTGTTAAGGACGGTGAGCCTGTAACACTTAACTGCACCATCGGTGGAGCTGAGAGATTTGATGTTGTCTGGCTCCACAATGAAAAAGAAATCAAGCCAAGCAAAGATTTTGAATACAAATCTTCTGGAAATATCCACAGCCTAAATATCATTGAAATATTCCCTGAAGATTCAGGCACCTACACCTGTGAAGCATTCAATGACATCGGCGAGTGCTTCTCCACCTGTACTCTAATGGTTGATGTTCCTGGCGAAGAAGTCTTTGCTCCACAATTTACAAAATTCCCATCTTCCCTAACAGTTGACCGAGGAAGTGCTGCATCTTTTGAAGCAGACTTGAGCAGTGCTCCAACAACCGTTGTCTGGATGAAAGATGGAAAGGAATTGAAGGAACAACCAATGAAACACAGAATAACCGCAAAGGGAACCAAAGTCACTCTGGATATTCTTGAGTGCAGCACCGCCGATGCTGGACAGTATGCCTTGATTGTGTCAAACAAAAAGGGAGATTCAAAATCTGCCTTCAGTTTAAATGTTTAACTGCAGTGAAAAACTTAACTATTCCTATTTATTTCTCCCCCTTTTTGTAAAAATTATTGCTTTCTTCACATACAGCTGGCTAAAACAATAATTTTTACCTATGAGTATAAAACTAGTCAAACATATATACCCAGTAAAAAATAACACTAAAATTCTTAATCTTATATAAAAAAATTGAAAAACTAAACATCAAAGAAAACAAATTATTTTGAAAAAATCAAATTTTAAAACTAAATTTTAGGAAACTACCTAAAAGATCTAAATGTGAAGAAACTACTTAAGAAATCTAAATTTGAAGAAACTACTTAAAAAATCTAAATTTGAGGAAACTATTTGAAAAAATCAAGAAGAAGAAAAACATAATTAATACAATCCATACTCCTTCAAAATTCCAATTAAATCCAATTTATCTCCAAGTTGTCAAAGGAAACTATTCTCCAAAAAGGGTTGCATCTTATTCAAATGGGCTGGCTTGTTAAATCTCCAAAATATAAAAATCTTCATCAAAATCATGAGCATAAAGGGCGTTCGAGGTCTTATTATCTTTAAGTTAAAATACTTGCTGTGACGGCGAAAATGTTAAAAATCTAAAAAAATTGCAAAATTTTTAACAACGAAAAATTATCTACTGTACAATTGTAAGCATGTCCTTTCAGGAAAGGCTCTTATGCACCCCACTTTTAGTGGAAAGGGTTTTTCGTTTTAAGACATAAAGAGAGCTATCAAAGGAAATTTTTGTTTTATTTTTTTGTAACACTATTTAATGGGACGATGATTTTTGTGTTCCCGAACGATGTTTACATAACGGCCCTTGGCAACAAGGATCGCTTTCCCAGCAGATCTTTTTTGAAGGGTGCCGTTTTGTGAGCAAATTTTTACTGGAAAATATGTTGAAAAAATTGGAACTGTGAAAACTTTTTGTTAATGTGTAAACGATGGATGAATTGTGATGAAAAAATATGTTGAAAAAATTGGAACTGTGAAAACTTTTTGTTAATGTGTAAACGATGGATGAATTGTGA
>Ga0307389_10000017_pt1 | contig 13003 bp, 1 predicted proteins | sample SouOceMePS1033R3_FD_203178 | JGI IMG/M metagenome (GOLD analysis project Ga0307389, IMG submission 203178) | Metatranscriptome of marine eukaryotic phytoplankton communities from South Atlantic Ocean - PS103-3.R3 (Eukaryote Community... | ecosystem: Environmental > Aquatic > Marine > Oceanic...
CTTGCTTTCCTCCACCTCCGGACTTTCCCGCTTTTTCTTACCCAGCTTTACCATCCCACCGGGCGTTCTGGCAATTTATACCATTGTCGCATTTGACATTTGGTTGGACGGCCTAGCAGCAAAGGAGGTTGGCTTGTTGGATCTTTGTTGACCACCTCACCACTCTATCGGTCCCTCGGAAAATTGTGGAGGTGCAAAGTCTTGGATCTTTGCTGCCGGTTGTATTGTTGACGGGCATGGAAAGGTGCTGAGACGAACCATTGCTAACGTTTTCTATTGAGTTCAAATCACAGGAAGACGAGTGATTCGCTCGGAGACTATTTCACGATGATGTCACGAGTCGTCTTTACATTAGCAACCTTGCTTCCTGCACTGTTCATGGCAAATACAGTGGCTGGAGATACTTGCCCGGAACAAGTTACGTTGACAGACAGTGTAGCTATGGTTGGAAGCAAGGATAGCGATGAAATTATCATTAAGCTTTCAGATTTTGATCTCAATAGGATCAAACTGTCTGAAGGACTAGCAGTTAGCGAAGCCACGTCATTTCTGTCGGTCACAGCAAACGCGGTTGGTGATATGGCTGGGGGGAATGTAAATGTTGCGAACACAGCTAGTAATTTTATGGACGCGATTGAACACAAGACTATCGAAAGGTTTGAAGCTGACGGCAAGAAGTGCAACCTGCTCTCGTATATTTTAGACATGGAAACGGGTATCATGTCTTTGACATTTGACGAGACTGTAGATTCCAGCAGATTTAATGGGGCGAAATTGACCTTGCACAAGGCTTCTAATCTTGGTAATACTGCTGTAGAAGGTGTCGGGTCGCACACGTTCAAAGCAGGATCGTCGTCGCAGACCGATTCAACCATTATCGATTTCACGATGGATGAGACCGACTTGCACAAATTAAAGCTGGACACGACAATTGCGTCAGTCGGGGGGGTCAACGGGAACACCTTCTTGACAGCTAGTTCGGACGCCATTGCAGATCAAGCTGGCATTGGGTTGGTTGCGATAACAGCGGATGCTGCGAAACCTGGTCAGCTGAAAGCAGATGAGAAAAAACCTGAACTGGATTCGTTTGAATTTAACGTCAACACAGGCACAATGATCTTAACGTTCACCGAGCCAGTCATAGCTAGCACTTTTAATCTGGACAAGGTTAGGCTTGCGAACGCAGAGGCTGACGCACAAACTACGGAAGTTGTCTCGTTAAAAACAGGCAGTGCAACTGTTTCAAGCATAAATGGGCTTAAAATTACAATTTCCGACATTGCAATTGATGAAATGAACGACATCAAAGCTGCGACTGACCTTGCAACAAGTCAAGCAAACACGGTTATTTTGCTGGCAGCCTCCGCCGTGAAAGACATGAACAGCCAGGCTATCGATTCGGTCGCAAAGACTGCAAAGGCTACCCCAACGGCAGACGCAAAACACCCAACCCTCAATGGCTTCAAGTTTTCGGTGGATGAGGGCGGCACAGCTGAGCTCACGTTTTCCGAGAGTATCGACGTTGGCTCCCTTTCGCCAGTTGGAATAACACTCCAAGCGGCTGAAACAAGCGACGGGATCAAAGAGGTTACGCTCAGTGTGGATGCAGCCAAAGATGCAAACGATGTTGACGGTCCAACAATCACTGTGCGGTTTTCGGTCAGCGATGGAGACGCGATCAAAGAGAAAGAATTTTGTACGAAAGAAACCAACTGTTACATTCGTATCACGTTTGCCACAATCACAGACATGGTGGGAAAAGCTGTCACGGCTATTCCAGACGGGTCTGCAAAAATTGCAGATGAGGTTTCAGGTGACGATACCCGCCCAAGCGTTGTGAGAGTAGCAGAGGTGACAAGGGAGGGCAAGATTACAATTGTGTTCGACGAACCAATTCCTCCGCAGAGCCTGGTGTACACTGGCCTTACCCTCTACAGCGGGAACCCCGATATATTCCTACAGCCAGCGGAACAAACCCATCAGCTTCGAGGAGGATCGACTGAAAGCGTTACTGGCAAAACACTTGTTATCCAGATGGTGGACGACGACATTGACGACTTCAAATCCAAGGAAATCTGCACCATTGCAAGCGGGCAAAATTGCTACGTTTCATTCGCCAAGACATTCGCAACAGACATTTTCACCAACGCGCTTAACTCTAAAACTGTGTATCCACCAGACAACGTAGTGCTCGACACTACTCCTCCAAAGATTGACACGTACACGCTGGACATGAAGACCAACTTCCTCAAGATCAAGTTTGACGAACCAGTAAAGGTGAGCGGGTTCACATCTTCAACCGTGAAACTGCAAGCAAGTGAAACTGACAATACCGCGTCGTCGTATCAGCTAGCAGCAAACGACCAAGGCTTGAAAAATGAGGCTGATAGCCGGTATGTGAACGTTCCACTTCAAGTTCCAGATCAGATTGCAATTAAAGCGTTGCAAAACCTCGGGACAGACATCGGAGATACGTTCGTCTCGATGGCCCTAGGCACTGTTTCTGACCTTGCAGACAACAAGAACGAAGTTGTTGCGGACACCGCCGCAGACCAGGCGGACGCCCACGAAGCCGATTCCGCGGACCCATCGTTTAAGACGTTTGCCATTGCAAACCCAAACACAGGATCCCTTCGGTTGAAGTTCAACGAGCCTGTTGACAAGGCAACGCTCGATTGCACAAAGTTGACACTCCAGAGAGATGCAGCGGGTACAGGCGATAAGATCACACTGTCCAATGTAGACGCATCGAAAGTCACCTACGTAGACGAAACAACTAAAATGGAAATCGACATCGTAATTCATGCAGACGATCGCGCAACGGCGCTGATCGACACTAACTTGTTCACGGAAGAGGACGACACGTACCTTAAAATCGACACTGGTGCAATTAAGGATATGGCTGGGAATTCCCTCCCCTTAGTTTTTGAGGCTGAAAAGGTCGACCAGTTTTTGCTGCGTGACCCTGCTGTGCTCGAACAGTTCACTGTTGACATGAACGCCGGGACGATCATTCTTACTTTTAGCACCGTAGTGAAGGCAGACACATTCACAGCATCCAAGATGACGCTGCAGGCCACGGAGGTGCTTTCATCAGCGGGAACCCACTACGTCACCCTTTCTGACAGTGCCATAATTGGCAACTCGGGCCTTGTCGTGACGGTCAAACTAAGCGAGACGGACTTGAACAAAATCACGGCTGACCGAGGTCTTGCCACAAAATTAGACAGGTCCGACTCGTGGCTCACGTTTGACGCCAATGCTATTTTGGACAACTTTGACGATGTGGTTACTGCCATTGCAGACACTGCCGGACAGAAGGCAACCGTGTTCACTAAGGACATTACACCGCCTGAAATCAAGTCTTGGATCTTGTCGTTGGACCCAGCATTCTTAGAGATTACCTATACTGAGCAGGTGGATGTCACACAGTTTACTGCTTCCGGTCTTTCCATCCAGAGTTTGAACAATGACGCCACCGTCAACGTGCCTCTCTTTGGCGGAAGCGTTAAAGAGACCGACACTTCCACTGTCATTACGTACACCTTTTCCACCGACAACTTGAATGACTTGAAGTTTAAGGATATGGCAACCACCACAACAGACACGTGGTTGGTGGCGGCGGCAAACCACATCGATGACATGGCAGGCGTCGGCCTTAAAGTGATTGCTGACTCGCAAGCCAAGCATGCATTCAGCGTCAGTGTTGACAGCACGCCGCCAACGCTGGAAAAGTTCGTCCTTGACATGGACGCCGAAACGCTGACCATGACATTTTCGGAATCTGTTCTTGTTTCTTTGCTGACCCAGAACAAGCTGACCCTCCGGGACGGCAAACCAGGAACATCCGGCGTTACGCTGAGCGGGGTTAACAGCGCGCACACGCAAGTGTCGCCAACTGTTCTCAAGATTGACCTGAGCCTCACAGACATGAACAACCTCAAAGCAGACGGAAGCGTTGCTCGCAGCCAGGGCTCAACTTTCCTCGTATGCGCAGCTGGCGCCGTTGGAGACGCGTCCAGCTTGGGGATTGAGGAAATCACGAACGCCAACGCAGTGCCAGCAACAGGCTACGTAGCAGACGTCACACGTCCATATTTGGCCTCGTTTGAATTCAACGTAGATGCCAAGACAATTACGTTGAGTTTTTCTGAAACGGTCGACGTCAGCCCGTTCAAAGTGGAGTCCGTTCTCGTGCTGAAGTCCATGTCGGCTTCTGCCCACACTTTAGGCGACGGCAAATACCAACTGACCGTAACATCGGCAGTGCAAGCAGTTACGAAGAACAGCGATACTGTTGTGATTGACGTGTCTGTTGGCGATATGAACGCAATCAAGCTTGACCTTGCATTGGTTGTCAGCGAAGATTCCACCTGGATTTCGTTTCCAGCAAGTGCCGTGTCTGATGTTGATGGCAATACAGTCGCAGCTGTCGCGGCAGAGGATGCAAAGGAGGTTGCCGCTGGGAAGTTGAACGCAGACGCCACGGGCCCCGTCCTGGTGTCCTTCACGATTGATCTCGAGAAAGAAGAACTTGCTCTGCTCTTCGACGAGCCTGTGGATGCCAGCGAACTGGACGTGAAGGACAAGCTGACCCTCAGTGTGTCAGCGTCATCCGTGTCATTGCCGAATCCTATCAAGCACGCTCTTCAAGGCGGCCTTCCTACGGGCAGCACAGACGGCCTGACGGCGACGTTGGGCCTTCTGGAAAGCGATTTGAACGCAATCAAGAAGTTTAGCACTCTTGCGACAATTGAAGGAAATACGTGGATCAGCATGGCCGCTGGGGCTGCCACTGACGTTGCTTCTCGGCCGAGCTTGCTGTTGGCATTGTCCGACGCAAAGAAAGCATTTGACCACGTGGCAGACACTACTGCTCCAACAGCAAACGAATTCTCGATGAACATGCTTACTGGCACGTTTAAACTCGGATTCACAGAAACCATTCAGATTGAAACGATTGAGTGCACCAAGTTGACATTACAGATTGCGTCGTCAGTCACAAGCAGTGCAGACAAGCACACGTTAGATCAATTTTGCACTCTGATCTCGACGGAGGACGGCACGGAGGTTGAAGTCAAGATTTCGCCCGAGGACATGAATGTGCTCAAGCAAAAAAGCATTGCAAACTTGCAGCCACGTGCGCACCTGACCATCCTCTCGGGAGCAATTAAGGACATGAACAACCGTCCGGTAAATGCCGTCGTGAACGGACTTGCACTTAACGCAGTGCCGCACGTTAAAGACAACGCAAACCCAAGCATTTCCGAAGTTGTGTCTTTGTCAATGCACACTGGGCTTCTCACGCTGTCGTTTGACGAAACTGTACGCACCTCAGAGTTGCAAGCAGACAAGCTCTTCATCCAGAACAGGGCCGACGACGTCCAGTATTGCGCGCCGAAGACTTGCCTCAACAACGAGTATGTTTTCAGCGCAGCCAACACCGCAAACTCGGCAGGTACTGCAGAGTTTACTGTTGACACGGAGTGCGATGTGTGCACAGAGTGCGACATTGGCGCTTACGAAACCACCGCGTGCTCCGTTAACAGCAACAGCGTGTGCACCACGTGTGGAGCGTGCGCTGAAGGCACGTTCCTGCAGACATTTTGCTATGGTGACTCTGCAACAGTGTGTGGTGATTGCGAATCCAACTGCAAGTCTTGCTACGGGGGCGCGTTCAAATACAACTTTTGCACGGAATGCAAACCAAACTATTCCCTCATAACAACAGGATTGCATGCCGGCAAATGCTTCAAAAGTGACAAGAGTGAGTTCGGCAGCTTCCCGTTTCTGGACCCTGGTGACAACCCGAGCGTGTACGATGACAACGGGGTTTTCAAGCCGTGCCACCCACTGTGCAGCAAATGTTCTGGTCCAAATGCGGAAGATTGCACAAAGGAAGAAGGTATGAATGGGTGTGTTGAACCATTCTTTGACCCAAATAGCGGGAGTACCACATCATCATGCAAAGATATTTGCGACACCAACAATGGCGCTGGATACCGCGATGATGTATTAGGTTGTCAATCATGCGACGTATCTTGCAAAAGGTGCAACGGACCTAGTCCGCAACACTGCATTTCTTGCCACCCGTCCGGAACGAATTTGGACGGACCCCTCGACTACATTCAATTTAGCATGGTTGATGTTGATGAGGACGACAAGGACGACACGTACTGCATACCGTACGATTCTGGATGCCCGGCCGGTTACAGAGCTGGAACTGGGCTTTGGACTGGTGTGAGCTACAACACGTGCATTTCTTGCGGTAAGTACTGCGATGAGTGTACTGAAACGACTGGATGCACCAAATGTGATAACGATTCCCACTTGCAGCTGATTGCGGGCGGAGTCTCTGTGTGCGCGGAAGCCACGGAAGCTAGCGAAACTGCTTCTCTGAAAAGTGGCAATGACCCGCAGGTGAGGTACTTGGCTGACGGCACTGGAACGAAGTCCACCGGAAACGGTGCCACCCGAGTCGACCAAACATGCGTGCTTAAGTCGGCCTCTGACCCCGAAACTTACTTGCTTAAAACGCACGTCGTCGACGTCAGCACCGCCACAAACAGCGAAAACGGAGCTGAAATCGTCATTGCACTCTCGTTTGGCGACATGAACGAGTTGAAAGCAGACGTTGGCATCGCGACGTCCACATCTAACACGTTTATTGCCTTTGACGACACGTTGATTGACGACATGGCAGCAAACGACGTTGTTGCAAGGTTGCCAACCCCAGTGTGCCCAAGCCCTTGCTTCGGGACATGCACGTGTCCAATCGATTCGGTAGAAACGTCGCTAGTCGTCGTGGACTTAATCCGCCCGTCGCTCGTATCGTTTGACTTGGATATGGACGGTGCCGGCAAGTTGACGTTGGTGTTCTCCGAGACGGTCAACCAAGACACCTTTAAACCGGAAGAAATGCAAATTCAGATCGGCGACGGCGACGTGTCGTCTAAGATGACGATTTTAGGATCATCTACAACTTGGACAGCTTCCCCAACTGCATCGGCCATTTCTTCCAAGTACACAACTGCGGAAATGGTGCCAACGGTAGCCGAGATGAACGCGCTCAAGAAGTTGCGGGGCCTCGCTATTGACTTCGATTCGACGTGGCTGTCCCTCACGGAAGACGCCGTGAAAGACATGAACGACAATAAGGTCCACGCCATTCTTTTCAATCAAGCCAGGCAAGTGCGAGAAGGTGGGTACACGCCAGACACCACGCAACCGGAACTAGTATCGTTCGCTTTCAACGCAAACAGGAAGCTGTTGAGGATGGTTTTCTCGGAAACGGTTGATGCTTCTACCATCACCTCAAGCGCGCTTACGTTCCAAGATGCTGCCACGGCGTCTGTATCCGTTCCGCTTACCGGTGAAGTCACAAAGACAAACCTTGACTCTACCGTGGTCTCAATTACTTTGACCGACGACGACATGGACGCCATCAAAGCCAAGTACACCACGCCAATGGCCTCAGACGACACCAACACGTTCTTGCGAATGACTAAATTGTTTGTGAGCGACATGGCAAAGGTGGCAAACGTTGTTGCAGAGCTTGCTGCAGGCAACGGAATGAAAGTTGACGATACTGTAGTGATGTACGCTACAGCTGATGTGGGAAAAGGACAAAATATTATGCAAATAGACGGAATGGAGGATTTAGGGTTTAAAGCCGGCGATCAACTTATTGTTGATAAAGGCAAGGCCAATGAAGAGATAGTCACGATTGACTCATTTGGTTCAGTTATTATTAGTGGGGTTTTTAAGTTCGATCATTCACTGCCTGTAACGATTGCCGGATTCTACGGTGATATCACAGATCCAGAAATCCGCTCGTACGACTTGAACATGCACTTGAACACACTCACCATTACTTTTACTGAGACGGTGAATCTGGCCAGCTTGGACGAAACACAGTTGACCTTTGTAAGCACGCTTGTAAACCCGGCAGCATCATACACGTTGACCGATTCGGCCGTGTGGGCATCAAGTGAAGATGCGAGGGACGTCGTGATCACGTTGTCGAGAGTAGACATGAACGCGTTGAAGCAGAACCGCAACCTTGCGGTGAGTGATCCAACAACAAACCTTGTTGTCACCACCGCGGCGGTTTCAGATGGCCCCGGCAACAAAATTGTGAAGATTGATTCTCCAGGTAAAAACGTCAACGAATGGACACCTGACACAAACAAGCCGGTGCTCGAGTCTTTCACAATGAACATGCTTCTGCAGCAGATTGTCTTGACGTTTTCGGAAACTGTAGACGTTGCTACCTTAAAAATACCATCTATCACCCTTCAACAAAAGGTTACCGCAGCGCAAGGAACGTCGTACACCCTCGCAGATTCAGAAACCTACGCTTCCGGCCTTACCAACGCCGAGTTCGACCACATTGTAGTTATCAACCTCGGTGATTTTGACATGAACTCGATCAAGAACGTCGAAAACCTTGCCATTGCCGGAGAGGAAATCTACATTTCAATGGCTGCCGATGCTGTTAAAGATATGTCCGACCAGCCTAGTTTGCCTATCAACGACGGGTTTCCAATCAAGGTCACCGACAACAAGTTTGTTGCTGACAATGCAGCTCCAACGCTCACTGGCTTTGATTTGAACATGAACACTGCCACCGCCAAGCTGTCGTTGACGTTTTCCGAAACCGTGCGAGCAAGCACGTTGCAATCCGATGCGTTTACGCTCGTCACAAGCAGAGCGGCCTTTACGGGCAACAATGCGTTCACGTTGACGCTGCCAACCCCATCTTCTTCATCGGCGCTCAACGTGCTTAACTTTGATCTTTCTACGTTAGACATGCATCAGATCAAAGCACGAACCAGCCTCGCGACTGACGGCGGCTCTGCCTCGGATTCGTTTGCAACTTGTGACACGTTCATCTGGGTTAAGGATTACGGTGCCAACAACCTCCCAGCTATCAAGGACATGCAAGGAAATAGCATCGCGCCAATTGCTGCTGAAAGTGCAATCAGGGTGTCAACTTACGTGGCCGATATCACTCCTCCGGAGCTCCTTTCTTTCTCTGCAGAGATGGTTACGGCTGCACCACCAATCTTGTTGACACTAGTGTTCAATGAACCGGTTAAGGTTGCAAACGCCATGGATGTGTCAGGCTTTGTGTTGCAACCAGCAAAAATCGGCTACAGCTCTGGCTATGTTCCGCTTACGGGCGCCGTGATTTCTCGAGACGCTGATTTGGTGACAGTTGAAATTACCATCAGTGTGTCTGATCTGGCCACCATTCGAGGCAAAGAAAGCGTTGGCCGCAGTGCAGGTGTCACGTTTGCATCAATCTTGGGGAAATTCACCACCGATGAGGCGGGAAATCCAATCAACGTGATTGCAACCAACGATGCGCAACCTGTGGATATTCCCTCCTTCTCTGTTGACATTGTTCCGCCAACGCTCACAAACTTTGAGCTTGACTTGTCGACCCAAAAATTGACCCTGTCATTCTCAGAAGTTGTTGCGCTTGATACCTTGACACTTGGCACATTTTATTTGCAAGCTACCCAGACAAGCAATGCTGACATGGTCACCATTTCAACTGGATCCAAGGCCCTTGCCACCAACGGCAAAGACATCATCATCAGCTTGACACAAACCAAGGTGGACGAAATCAAGGCCAACGGCAATTTGGCATTAGGAAAAGACAGCACCTGGATTGTCATTGCTTCTGGTGCGGTCGAAGACACAGCTCAAAACGACAACATCCCAATTGCAACAGAATTTGCCAAGGAAGCGTTCAAGTACCAAAAAGACAACGTTCCACCATCGCTCTCATCGTTCAAGCTCAACATGGAAACTGGCGTGTTCACCATGGTGTTCAGCGAAGTGATGGACATTGGCAACTTTGACCTCTCAAAGATGATCATTCAAAACAGTGGTGCCAACCCAACGTTGGAAACTGTGGCTTTGGCTGGCGACGTGGTTGACAAGGCAAATGCGGTTGACTCAACGACAGTTCAATTGGTGTTGACAGAAACAAGCGCAAATACTGCCAGAGCTATTGCAGATTTGGCCACGTCGGCTACGGACACGTTTGTACGGTTCGAATCTGGCTTTGCAACAGACGTTGATGGTGTCCCAATCAACGCCAGAGGCACAACAAGCAGTGCCAAAGGCTGCGAAACAACACTTGATGGCTACGTGGCCGACACAAAGCCGCCAACGGCGGTTAGCTTTGAAATCGACTTTAATTCCGCTGACTTTAGCAACATGATCACGATTCACTTTACGCAGCCAGTTGACAGCAGCACGATTGATCCAAAGAAAATCACACTTCAATATGATTCTTCCACGACTGACGCGTGCCCTCTTACGGGTGGCACGGCCAGTGGTGGTCTCACGACCGCCATTGAGATTAACCTCATTGAGGCTGACGTGAATGAAATCAAACGGCTGCGTCTCTGCGGTTCTGGCGACAGTGGCCAAAATTGCTTCTTGCACTTTGGCGACACCTTTGGTGACGACAGCGAAAAGAACCCGTTGGTTGCCTTGAATGCCGGCTCGACCGTGAGCCCAAAATCATTTGGATACAAAGCAGACAACGGAAGACCATACATCGTCGTAAGTGGCTTTACAAAGTTTGATCTGAACACTGGCCGCTTGACCCTTTCTTTCTCTGAGACGGTAGACCGTAACGAATTCGATGCCGAGCAGATTACTCTCCAAGACTTCAAGACAAACCCTGGTTCTACGCTTACGCTTTCGCCGACGACAATGATTTCAACAGCCGATGGCACGTCGCTTGAAGTGGAGCTCAATAACGACGACCTTGATCTTATCAAGGAAGATCCTAACCTGTGCACCGGTTCAGGCACGTGCTACTTGATCGCAGCGTCCGGTGTAGTCGACGACATGGCAGGCAACCCCACCACCGCAACAGACTCTACCGACACGGAATGGGCACCTAACTCGTTTGCACAGATAGTAACCACAGACTTTACTGGCCCAGGCTTGAATTCGTTTGACCTCAACATGAACAAAAACGAGCTCACTCTCCATTTTGATGAGACCATTAATCACAACAGATTCGACCCAAAATTGATTACGCTTCAAGGCGGCGTCGACGAGAGTTTCAAGTTTTACACTCTTAAAGGAGGCGAACCGATTTACCCAACCGACGGCGAATACAAGTCATCGTTGACGGTTACTTTGCTCTCGACGGACGTTATTGAAATCAAATTGCTTGAGATTTGCCGGACTTCTGATGAGACATTTTTGAGCGCGCAGCCCGGCATGGTTGCTGACATGAACACAAAGCCATCTGCAAACCCAATGTTACCTATTCTGAAGAGCAACGCAAAGCCCGCGGATGCAGGCACTTTCGTTGCAGATGCAACCAAACCACTGTTGCTTACGTACACGTTGAACCTCGACACCGAAACCCTTATTCTTAGCTTTAACGAACCTGTTGATGCAACACAAACGTTCCCAGCAAAGTTTACGCTTCAATCCGACAAAACGGCAACTCCAGGCTTTAGCAGAACGCTGGCATCTGCTACTGTGATTGCTGAATCTCCAAAGACTGCCACCAACACCATTACTATTCAATTGGCAGAGACGGACATCAGTGTCATCAAGCTGGACGGCACGGTTGGCACATCGACTTTAAACACGTTCCTTGCATTTGCTGATGGCGCCACAAAAGATACGAAGGGTCTCGGCATTATCGGTCTTGCAGATTCGGCCGCCAGGAAGGCTGACCTTCATATCGAAGACAGCACGTTTGCCGAACTGCAATCGTTTGACATGAACCTCGAATTAAGAACTCTCACGCTCCACTTTGATGAAATCATGAATCCGGAGACGTTAGTGCCGTCCGCAATAACAATCCGGGCAGCCAAGAACTCTGACGCAGAACCAAAGTACACGCTGACGAACAGTGCTTCTTCAAGCGTTGCAGGTCAAGTGGTTGTTATAACCCTTTCCAACGAAGATTTCTTGGGCCTCAGCCTTAAAAATGGGCTTGCCACCAACCAATTGGACACTTATTTAACGTTAACAGTGTCAGCATTGAAGGATGCGTTTGCACGTGACGTGCTCGGAGTTCGTATTGCAAATTCGCCTAGAGTGGACACGTTTAACGCGGACTCTGGTGCACCTAGAATTAGCGACAGCGTGCTTGATATGGCAAAAGGAGAGCTCGGTCTTACCTTCAGTGAAGCCGTCAACAAAGAAGTATTTTCGTTCACCGAGATTAGCCTACAGCACGTCCAAAATTTGGATGAACTCGGAAGCAACGCGCCTCCTGCAATCCCGATAACCAACGCAGCTTTAGTCACCCGTCCGTCTGCTGCAATCCCGACGACTATCGTAACGTGGGCAGAAGATTACCGATCTGTGGTCCTGAAGCTTAATGACGATGACCTTGACAAGATCAAAGGCCGAACTGATCTTGGAACTACAGAGGAAAACACGTTCCTTGTGTTTAGCGGTGATCTCGTCGCTGATTTTGCTCCCACGCCAAACCCTGTCGTTGAAGGGACAAGCAGCAATGCTCTGCGAATCGTGAGACACGAAGTAGACACCGTCAAGCCTAAGCTCAAGTCGTACGGAGTCAACATGGACACTGGTGTGTTCTCTTTGCATTTCGACGAAACCATGCAGGCCGAGAAGATCAAGATGGAAAAGTTCAGATTCCAATATGCCAAGGATCTGACAGCAACAGACAGTTCTAATCCATAAACTGGAGTCGGGTTTTGGAACCATTTTTTATAAAAAATGACAATACCAAAAAAAAGAACCCAAAACACAAAACAAAAACAACATTAGCTTTACCCATTTCTTTTCTTTTCAAAACGGCACACCACACACAAACTTATGCGAGAGTACATGTGCACAATGTGCACACTCTCCTTCGCCGTCAAAAAAAAGAGCCCAAAACTTTACATTTTTTTCATTTTAGTTTAGTTTTTTTTTTGGTTGCGTCTGGGCACATCACCGGGACACGACTCTTTACACAAAGGTACTTATTTAACTTTTA
>Ga0307389_10000022_pt1 | contig 12621 bp, 18 predicted proteins | sample SouOceMePS1033R3_FD_203178 | JGI IMG/M metagenome (GOLD analysis project Ga0307389, IMG submission 203178) | Metatranscriptome of marine eukaryotic phytoplankton communities from South Atlantic Ocean - PS103-3.R3 (Eukaryote Community... | ecosystem: Environmental > Aquatic > Marine > Oceanic...
GGCTTCCTTAATGAGTCTATCTTGCTCCTCCTTCATTCTCTTGTCCTCATCAGCTGCCATTTTCTTTTCCTCTGCTTCAATCTTCAAGGCTTCCTCCTACCAAGCTTTGTCGGCCTAGTGCATTTTGTCCTCCATTTCCTTGTAGAGCTTCTCTTCCTCTTCGTGTCTATGCTTTCTTTCTTCTTCAATCTTCTGCTGATCACCAGCTGCATCATGGATAGTGATCACGAATTGCTCTTCGGCATGGGCCTGCCACTCATGGAGTCTGTTGGTGAAGTCTTGGAAGACGTGGGCTTCTACCTCCTGGGTGTGCTTCCACTCTTGGGCGATATGAACTGACTCGGAGTGATGGTCACCATTGAACCATTTTGCTTCCAGTGCCTTCTGGTTTTCATACATTGAATCGAATTGCGACATCATCTTATCATACTCGGCTTGTATCCTTGTTCTCTCTGCTTCCAACCCGCCTTTCTCCTCTTCCTCGATCTGCATGGTGTGTTCCTTGTATAGTTTATCTGCTTCATCAACCTTTGCTGCCACTTCTTGGTAGAGCTTGTCTTCCTCTGCCTGTCTCCACTGATCATCTGCGTAGATGACACCAGCATCCCAATGGTCATCGTAGTAGTAATCGTCATAGGCCATGGCTCCTCCGTAGGCATCATGACTACCGGAGGAAGCGTAAGGGTCACTGCCATGAGAATCGTCAGCAGAAGCAGCGCCACCATAGCCTCCAGCACCGAAAGGATCTGCTCCCATTCCGAAGTCACCGTATTGGGCCAAAGATTTGGGTCTCTTCTCGCGGCCGTGGAAGTCGTCTTCTTCGTGGTAAGCAGCCTCAAACTTGGCTGTAGATTTCTTTTCAAGCTCATGGAGCTTGTCGGTGAGCTCCTTGAGTAACTGAGCTTCCTTCTCCTCTACTTGCTTCAGCTCCTGTTGGATCTTCTTTGATTGCTTATGGCTCTCTGTGTGGGCCAGCTCTTCCTCTTTCTTATGCAATTCGTCAATCTTGTCTTTCAATCTCTTCACCAGCTTCTCCTCTTCTTTCTGCAGCTGTTCTTTGTGATGTACCAGCTCCTTCTCTTTGCCCTTTTTCTTCTCCTCTGGCGACAGCTTCTTGCCCTTTTGAGATTCTGCCTGCTTTTTCTCCTCCTCAGCTTTCTTTTGGCCTTCTTCTGCCTTCTTTTTCTCTTCCTCATCCTTCTTCTTTTTGTCTTCTTCGTCCTTCTGGGCTTTCTTCAAGTCATCGTCGGCCTTTTTCTTCTCATCAGCTGCCTTTTTCTGGTCCTCCTCTGCTCTCTTCTCTTTCTCGGTCTTGTCTTTCTTGGAGCCACCGAGCAGGTCATCAAGGGAGAGCTCGGGCTTCTTGTCATCCTTGACTTTCCCTGTGATCCTGTCTTCAAGCTTCTTGTCGGCTTCTTTTGCAGCCTTTTCTTCTTCAGCTTTCTTTTTAGCGGCTTCAGCCTCTTTCTTATCGGCTTCTTCCTTCTGCTACTTCTTCTCTTGCTCTTCCTTTTTCTGCTTTTCTGCGTCAGTCTTTCTGGTGGCTTCGAGAGCTTCCTTGGCCTTCTTCTCTTGTTCCTCTACCTTCTTGGCAAGTTCTTTCGCCTTGTTGTCCTCTTCTTTCTTCTTGCTTTCGAGGTCGTCTCTCTTCTTCTTCTCAGCTTCTTGGAACTTCTTCAATTCCTCCGCACTCTTGTCCTCTTCCGCTTTGACCTTGGCCGCCTACTCATCCTTCTTTGCTTTTTCTGCGGCTTCAAGCTTCTTGAGCTCGTCCTTTTGCTTGGTATCTTCTTCTTGCTGTTTCTTCTCCTACTCTTTCATTTTCTTCTCAGCCTCTTGGAATTTCTTCTCGTCTTCTTGATCTTGCTTGCCAGCATCAGCACTCTTGCCATCAAGTACACCAGCTTTCTTTGGAGCATCTGGGTGCTGGTCTTTGGCGTCTTTGACGAGATTCATGCCCAGGATTCCAACACCAGTTGGAGCGCGTGGTCCACTAGCACTGCTGCCTTTGTCTTCCTCCTTGAGCAGCTTTTGCTTGGCTTCTTCCTCCTTCTTCTTGGCTGCTTCTGCATCCTTGGTGTCCTCGGCCTTCTTCGTGTCTGCTTCTGCTTTCTCCTTTAATTCTTCGGTCTGGTGCTTTTTCTCGACTTCTTCGAATTTCTTTTTCTCTTCCTCCTCGAGCTTCTTCGCATCAGGGGCGTCAGAGCCTCCTGGACCTGCCAAGAGACCTCCAAGTCCTTGTGATTTCAAGGCGTCGTGGACGTCTGCTCCAGCACCACCTGTTCCAAAGCTAGGGGTACCAAGGCTGCCCAAGCCAAAGTCTCTCATGGCAATGAACTTCCATGGCTCAACTGTAGGCTGAGAGGAAAGTGAAGGAACGTTTTGAAGCGTGGCCCATGGAGCTGGAGTCATATCATTCGACTGTCCAAGCATCGTGGGCTGGAATGGTGGATACTAGGCTAATTGAATTGGATTGCCATAGATGTCTTAATTAGGGAAGTACATCTCCGAGCCTGTTTGAAGAAGAGTACTGTCGTCATAGCCGTTGTCTCGGAGGAGCTGGGCCAGGCTTGTTTTGCCTTTGTCAGCTCCGTCTCGAGTAGATGAAGGGGTGTCAATCTTGTTATCTTTCTCCAGGATGGCTTCGACTGGGACAATATCTTGTTTGGTAAGGGAGACCTTGTTAACGCCTGCTGTTCTTTCTTTTCCAACTGGGAAATCTCTCTAGAATTCCCAATGCAAGATGAAGTTGACAAGCTTTTCGTCGTCAGACTTGCCTGCAGCAACGTTTTGGAAGTCTTTGATGAAGCTCTTGAGACTTGGTGGAGAAATGGTCCACTGGACATCAGAGAATGTATTGAATACTACCTTTTGCATATCCTGGAGCTCAATTTGGTTGCTTTCGGGCTCGAAATACAATCTCCAAGAGTTGTCCTCAGCTTGGGTAAGGTTGCTGAGCTTGTTGCCTTGGTTTTCAAAGATTCGATATGTGTTACCTGTTGCAATCAACTCTAGATCGATCTCAATCTTACCAGAGTGGGTTGGGTTGGTTTGCATGACTGGATTCACACTTGAGAATACGAAGATAGGACCAAGAATGATCAGGATGAGCCCCAGGGCAAAACTAACACCGATGACCAATTTTTCCCAGACCTTTCTCTTATCAACCTGTGGTCTCTTGGAGCGCTCGTCGTTGCTTCTCTGGTTTGCATAAAGCGTGTTGTAAATATCATCCAAGATGAACCATTATGTCAATTCCAGGCAGGTTGCAGTCACAGTCCAATCAGTGATGACCTTGAGCTCCCACATGAATGGAGTAGCACGATACAGTCTCCATCCGAAGAAAGTGAAGTGAGATGTGTCCGTCTTGAAGTAGTTCTTGTATGCCTAGAATGGATATCCCTCCTTGATCTGTAGCCCAGAGTAATAGAAGTATACCATCCACAAGCAGTAGTAAAGAGCGAGCCAGTAGTTGCTCAACATGGGCATGATCTGGTACTGAGGAATGATGAAACCGCAGTAAATATGAATAGCGAAGATGAGGACATAGTAGATTACCAACTTGAGAGTCAGCAAGTGTCTGATACCAGTGGTCTTCAACTTCTGCTTCTTCCTCTCGACGTTGGGATTCCTCTGCTCTGGCATTGTGCAATACTTTCCTTCATCATCTCTTGGGTCTACATATCGACCCCTATAGAGCATTCTCTCCACGATTGTGAGGACAATGAGGATGAAAAGAGAGACGGTCTGAGCAAGACTGAATCTGTCCAAGGAATTGGTGGCATCTTTGAAGTTTTACAGCTTTGTTTCACCAGCAATGTTCTTCCAGTATATCAGAGTCAAGAAGATGATGATCACAAGAGTGACGAATGTCTATGTGAAGTAGTCTCCTCCTGGCTTCACCTTCTTGAGCTTGTGTGTGATATATGGATGTTGAAGATTTTCCCTATTGTCAATGTTCTCTTGCTTTCTGTCCAGGTATTGAGGGAGGACTCTGCAGTAGAAGTTGGCGATGGCATCAAAGACACCTCCAAACCATCTTCCCAGCTTGATGTGGACTGGATCATCATCATAATCGTAGACCTGTTGATGGATGTCTGCCATCAGGTCTTGTCTCTCTCCTCTGAATCTGGTTTCAGCGTCTTCGTTTGTCTCGTCATTTTTCATGATATTGAAGGCTGGGTTCTTGTAGACGTTGTCCTTGAGCACAACGTAGTTCCAAGCTCCAATTCTGGTCAGGTAGGCCTTGTGGACGATGAGGAATAACATCAAGATGATATCTGCGATGATTCCCCAGAAAGTTCCAACATTTCTTGGATAACTCGATGGTCCAGAATATTTGTGAATACCAATGATATAGTCAATTCTTGTTGAGAGCTCTTGTGATGTGATATCCTCATTGTTGCACCTATCTGAGTAGAAAGTGAAGACAGGAGTGCCACAGAATATGGGTAGCTAGTAGACAAACTTGATTGATATAATCACAAGCACGTAGCCCATCAAATACTTGTAGAATTTCATAGTTGGAAGTGGATTCTCCAGGATGGAATACAGGAGCAAGCTGAGTACAATTGTCAGGGAAATTACATCAGCATTCCAAAGGAAATTGAGAGTCGTAGCAAAGATCAAAAGCGAGTAGCTATGGGTAAGGATGTAGGCCTGAATGAGGATGAAGACACCATAGTCTTGAAGCTTTGGGATAACAAGTCTGAACTGATCATGCTCCTTCTTATACTTTATTCTAATGAATTGAATATGATCAATTCTATTCCATAAGAACAGTCTAATGTAGAAGTAAGTTTTTGCCATTACTCCCATATCTTTTGTTTCTGCCTGGAGCTCCTCCTCAGTGAAGTCATAGCTTGCTGGTGTTGGATTGGCATCCTGGTTGATGTCAGTTAAGTCGCTCGACTTGGGGCCTGAAGAATCGTCGCCTGATGGGTCATCACTTGGATCAAGGTTATTTCTATCCTTTTGATGCACAGCATCAGATGATTTTGAGTACTCTGAATCATTAGTATCAGCCCTCAAATTGGCAGCCTCTCTGTAGTAAGCTTGATAGAGAGCATCATTATAGGATTTGAACAGTCTCCTGTACAGGTTTTATCTGTTGATTGTTCTTTGATCCTAGCTCTTCAAATACTGGTCTGCTGACTTGGTCTTTGAGGTCAAGGAATAACCATCTCCTCTGTACTCTTTGACCAAATATTCAGATAGTCCATCGCCGTGAGCCTGAGCTTCGTTTTCAATGTCATCTGCTCCCAATGCAACATTAAGACCAATGGCTCTTTTGTGGTAAAGATCTATTCTATTCTTGGTGTAAATGTATGTCTCAAGCTGATTGAGGAGCTTGAAGAGATACTTTTACAATGCTCCTGGGTTAAGGCTTGGTTCCAAGTCATTGAGGCTCTCTAATTCTCCACTTTCTAGGTCTCTAGCAAGCTGAAGCTCCAATTCAGTGATGAGGATTTTCAATGGTACAATTGGCCTCTCCTTGTTCAAATTGAATAAGGAAATACTCTCAAAGATGCTATTGTATTCTGTCATGAATTCTTTCACTGTTTTTGGCTTCATGTCCTTGTCAACGGTTTTGGACTTCTTGCTGCCTGCATCACTCTCCTTATCGTGACTAGCTTTGAATTGTTCAATATCATTTTGGTAGACCAGTTGGTTTCCTGCTTCATCTGTTCCCAATTTATTGACTTACTCATTCATCCTATTCAAAATGTTATGAAGGATTTTGATTTCTTCTTTCAAAGCTCTATAGGCCCATTGACGCAACAAGTGGAATCTTTCAACATAGAGGAATCCTCTCAGCTTACCATCTGATTCTTCGTCCAGGATCACATGCTTTACAACGTATTCTTGGTAGAATGGGTGTTGGAACAATTGGTATTGCAACTCGGTGAAGAAGAAAAGGAAGACGTAGGTCATATTGACAAAATCCATTTTCAAGAGTCCAAGACTGTGTGAGAGAATAATGTATAACTGCATTGGCTGTTTGGCTTCATAGACATGCTTGGAGCTTTGTTGATCTTATTGATGGTGCATGATCAAGGAGCAGTCTTCCGTGGTGATGTAATCAGGATCAGTGTAACCTTGAATATCAACAGAAGATGGGCAAATGAAGAATGGGCATTGATAAATCAATAGCAGAGTAAGCACGAGTCTGTTGTAAGTCCTTAAAGACTTGATGTATTTGGTGTTTCTCGAGAATAACTTCTTGTTGTTGATGATGAACTTCAAGGCAAAGTATAGATACACACTTGATGTGATGTCTGATACAGATTTGCCATTCAACATGGAAGAAGCATATACAAGGTAGAGAATGATCACATATGGGAAGTAGGAGTAGAAGCTGTTTTGGACAAATAGCCATAACTGGTGCCCAATCATGTTGTTTTCCTTCCTCTTCTTGTTGTCTTTTGAAACAAAATCGTTCTCGTCATAGATTTCTGGAACCTGGTACAATTGGTCTTGAGACAATCTGAGGCTGCCAGAAGCCACATAGAAGAACAGGTATGATGAGAGCAAGAAGACATAATCCAAAGCAAGAGTGATATTCATCCATAATTCATTTTCTTCAAGGTTGGCTTGGCTCTCTGCGTCTGATTGATCTCCAGTTGGCAAGGTGAATAGATAGTATGTCCAGTCATTGGCACATTATTTATTTACGCCTCGGACGACTTCTACGTGTCCTGCTTGTTGGAAGGCAAAACCATCTTCATCATATTGGTCAGATTCATCTCTTCTAGCCTCTGGGCAGAAGAAGCCACTGATGCTTTGGAGAATCTAGTGCTGCCTATCAAATTGCACATTCGTGTAAACAGAGAAGCACATTTACCAGACGATGAAAATAGAGAGCATAATGAGATGGAGCTTGAGCAAGGATACGATTTGTTGATTCTTGAAAGTTCCAAATCTAGCCTTCAAATTATACTTTGTGCAGCTGGTTGGGTGGAGCAGGCTGCCTTTGTCTTTTTTGAATACATTTGGCTTGAAGTTCTAGGAAACTATTCTCCATACTGATATCCAATAGATGATGGCTATGAGGTTCATTTTATTGAGAATTGCATAAAGAGCAAAGTAAATGAAGAAGTTGTAAGAATTGTAAACAGCGATGTTTCTCTGCCAAATTTCGTTTTTCAGATAGTAGCATTGTCTAAATGGGGTCTCATACAGGATAATGGACTCCAGGTAGGCTTCCAGCTGTCTCTTTGAGGCGTTGTATTTCTCTGCGTCAGTAGGTTCGCCTTCGACTGAGGACTTCTTGTCCTCATCAGCAGCAGCACCTTCCTTTTCTCCTCCTTCTTTCTCAGAGGCCTTTTCAGCAGAGCCTTGCTTGTCCTCATCATCTTTGTTTGACTCTCCTTCTCTGTCATCCTCGTCATCGTCTTTCTCTCCTTTGACCTATCTCTCCAATTTCTTGAAGGTCTACAGCATGTCGACCAGGTATTGGTTGGTGACGCCGGCTTCGTAGGCTCTATCTCCTCGATATTGCTCAACAGTTTCAGGGTCCTTTCTCAAGAGTGACTTGAGCACAAGTCCAGGTAGGTCACCATCTTTATCGAGATTGATTTCCTTTCCATCGGCGTCAAAGTATTTTTGTTCTTCTTCTTTCTCGTCTTCAGCTTCTTTCTTGTCTTCTCCGTCATCCTTCTTCTCGTCATCAACGGCACCGTCTTCTTTGTCCTTTTCTTCATCATCCTTTTTGCTACCAGCATCAGAAGATTTACCAAAAGCTAGGGCCTCCTCTCTGAGTCTTTCCTCGAGTGCCTTGTTTTCCCGGTAGATGTCTCTTTCCTTCTTAATTTCTAGCCTTCTTGTTTCTCTCTCGATTCTGTAGTCAGTGTGGATGGTGACGTCGAAGTTGGATCTGAACCATTGGTCAAGTTCCTTGTAAATGAAGCACGCAATGAGGATGGCAAAGAGTGGAATGATGGGAATCAAAACATTTGCCACATCGTCAGCTTAGCCTTCGGCCTGGCTCTTCAGGATTCTGTTGGTATCATACAAGCCCCAGAGTACCTCCATGTTTTGGAACCATTACCTCTCATGCTCAACATCCTGATTGATGGTGGCCATGTAGTCAAGAAGAGAGAAATAGATTGAATAGCAAACCACGATTTGGATCTGAAGAAGGGTTCCAATTGGCTTGTAAATTGCTCTGTAAGGGTTGGAAGTTGAAGCATCATAGGCGAGGACAATCAGGAGACCAATAACAAAGAGGATGGTAGGAATACTGACTGTCATGAATGGGTAGACTACCATGGTCGATATCACAATCGCAAGTGGCAGAAGGAACCAGAAGAAGAATCCGAGGTAGACTGTGGTGTAATGCCACCATCTCCAGATGCTGTTCCAGTACTCTAGCCTTCGGCTCATCTAGACGGCAAAGTAGTCAATTTTCTCTTGGTTTTCGTCACCTTCTCCAGCTTCTCTGGCTTCACCGCCTTCATTCTGGTTGTCTTCGTCATCTCCACCTTCTCTCTATTCTTCAGCTCCTGCTCTTGCTTTCTCTCTTTCATATCTATTGACGTCTTCGTCTTCGCCCAGCAAGAACGGCAGGTTTCTGTGCCTCAAAATATTGAGCATCAAATTGGTCAGACTCAGAATGATTGCAAGGTTGAGCAGCTTGAAGGAAAGGAGAGAGCTGCCTTCATTCTTGATGTCCTCAGTCTTCTAGAAGCCAAACAATTTATGGAGCACCATGGTGGCGATCGTTCTAGAATTGTTCTCGTCGTCGTGGTCATGGCTGTGATGCAACTGGTTCCTTGCGTCCTCAGTCTTGGTTTGTTCCTCGTTGGGATCGCTGTGCTGGATGGTGCCATCCTCGTTGACTCCTTGTTGATGATATCCATTCTCGATGGAGTTCTTAAGCGCAATATTATGAGTGTATTCGGTGAATAGGAACATGTATTTGGTGAAGATATACAAAATAATGAAGATGTTCAATACCTGAAGCACGAGGTACAGGGATCTGTATGTGTCGATGCGAGTCTCGTTGTATAGCATCTTGCATACAATAATCGTCATGAGAATCAAGAGAATGATGTTCATGATTGACAATGGTAGCATGAAGATTTCAATGAAAAGGAAGATGATCAAGAAGTAATATGCACCTCTAATGCAGAATTTGGTTACTGGGTCGAACAAGACGATCATCTCTTGCTGCTTCATCAGATTCTTCTTGGTTTCATCTTGTTCTCCACCTTCTGCATTCTGACCTCTTTTGATCAGCTTATCATCTTCCTCAGACTTTTCTCTCTCGTCTTCGTTTTTGGCGTCCTTTTCGCCTCCTTCCTTCAGCACAGAGCTGTGGACTGATCTTTCATCTTGGAAGAAGATGTTCTTGTTGCCTTCGATGGCACCTCCTTCTTTGGCACTTTTGCCACCTGTCACACTTCCACCGGCTTTTGATGCCCCTTTGCCAGAGAGTGATGACTTGTTGGCTTTTTGCCAGCGCTCATCCTCGCGCTTGAGGGCTTCCTGTTTCTGAGTCTCAACATCCATATACTCACTCTTGAAGTGCTGGTATTTATCAGACTAGAGAATGTAAGCACAGAGAACCAAGCAGATCTACAAAATCACATATGGTAGGTACTTGAGCTTCAAGAAGTCGCTCATGATATTTTCCTTTCTGTATTGGACACCAATGATGTAGAGCACCCAGGTTCTTATGGTGGAAAAGTCCCTCTAGATGAAGACATCAAAGATGTATATGACGCAGATAGCAAAAGTGTTGACGAAGGTTGTGAGCTTGAACAACTTGTACTCGCTGTTGTGGTCGACCATGCTGAGAATGAGGAACATGACAAAGATCAAAGCATTGATGACGGTTGGCCTGGAGACGGCCACGATGAAAAGAGCGAGAAGCACAATCTTGTTGATGTGAACAATCAGTACGTCAAGGCATTGGTCAAAGAACTCGACCATGGCCTCGAAAGCTCTTCCGCATCCTTATCTGATCTTGCCTCTGGTTGTGTTATCCTTGGTTGGATCTGGCCTCTTGGCTCGCTGCTTTTGCTTTCTCTTTCCAAGGTTATTCTGGAAGCCTGCGTTTGTGGAAATGACTGGTAGAGTTCGGTTTTGGATCACCTGAGTTCTATCCTGTGCCACTGATTCGTCTGGGTTTCCACCTCCTTCGTTCTGGTTTTCTGATGCTGGCACTCCTCCTTCGTGCTCTCCTGGATCGCGGTCTTCGCTGACATCGAGACCATCTTCGTCTTCTTCCTCTTCAATGATGTTTTGGAAAAGGTCAACTCCTTGGTTTCGGCCACCACGGCCTCCCAGTCCTGACCTCTATGATCTCAGATCGGAGAAGCCGCTGATACTGAGGTTGTCATCATCGTAGACAGTGCAAAGGTCGTCAGCATCATTTGGATCCCCAGCTGTCTGTGGTCTGCCTCCAATCTCTGATGAAGAGTACTCAGTTTTGCCACCTTTCTTTCCGGCCTAGCCATCTGCGCCTCTATGTTTCGCTCTGTGGATCTTTGGCTTTCCTAGATACCTGGTGAAAACAGCCAAGATGAGGAGGAAAATGACGCTGATATTGAAAGGGAAGAGTACATCTTGAATAGGAATGTCTTCTTCATTGTAGCCGAGCTGCTAGAGGTTGCCGATACCCAATACAATATTGAGCTCTTCTCTCTTTTCTGCTTCGAGAAGGCCCTCAACCCTGTAGATGTTGAGGATGTACTACACGAGAACGTAGAGGCACTCGATGCAGAGGATGATCTTGCACAGAAGAGCGTAAGCATTCTGCCCAGCGGCATCCTTGAGCTCCACGAAGAAGCCACTCATAACGCAGCACAACAAGATTAGGAACAAAACGGACTCATGCTCCAAGCAAAAGATCAACTGGAAGACGCTCAGGAAGAAGAGTGAAATTGGCTGAAGCAGCTTCACCACAAAGCTCCAGCTTTTTCTGAAAATTCTTACATAGGATAGCTTCAAGAGCTTGTTGTACTTCTGCATCCTGGCTTGATCAGCATTCAGGCCAACTCGATCCTGAACCTTGAAGCTCGCTGGGTACTCCTGGCTGTCGGCTTGCATGTATCTCTTCTTAAGCGAGTCAAATTCATTGGCCATGTCATATGAGTACTTGTATTGCATGCAGGCAATAACCAAGAGTCCCATCTTGAGTCCAAAGGTAACGTATGAGCCGGTGGTGGCCATAATACCTTGATATCCTTCTAGCTGATAATGGTTTGGCTGACCATAGTACTTGTCATCGATCTAGGCATCAATCCTTTGACTTTCCTGGATGTAATGAACAGAATAATGGAGGCCCAAGTCCATAGGGAGGAAGAGCAAGAGCAGCACATTCAAAACCGATGCAACCACTCGGATTGTCTGGTCAGATTTGGCATGGGACAAAGCAATGGTCAAGAGATGGATCACACCAAAGGCCAAGTAAGGCACTCCATAGAGGCAGTACTGGGCATTGGCGATGAAGACAAGGAAGATCACTTGCAAAACACAGAAGATCTCCACCTTGAACTTGTAGTCCTTGAAGATGAGCACGCATTTCTGTACCTCCCATGGCTTGAAGACTAGAAGTACCTCAATTTAGCCATTTTGACCGACCTTTTGCCACTTTTCTCTGTAGATGTCGGTGTACACAGTCATCAAGGCCTCATCATTGACCTCAGCATAAGCCTCTTCGCTCCATTGTATGAAAATGAGCCCAATGGCGAAGACCAAGACCAGAACAGCTCTAAAGATGGTCCAATTGGAAAGGAAGTCTGGGATGATCTTGCTCATGCTTCGCTCTAAGGCAATCATATCTTGCTTGAGGGATTCTTTGTTCTCGAGGTGGACAAGTTTGCCATCCTCATAGTCATACGAGACTCTGACAAAGATCACTCCTACAAAGTAAGTGATGCTCACAAGCACGAAGAGCCACAAGAAGAGCCTACGGAGGAAGAGTGACTTGTTGTAGCGACGCTTGTCAGTCAACATATCAATAGGATCATCATAAATTCTGCAGCCATAATAGGCCAAACTGTGGAGAAGGAAGAAACCGAAGAATACTGCCCCACTGATACTGAAATTACCGGCTAAAGTTGACATGTAGACCAGAAGAGCCGTGTAAAAGTACGGCGTCAACATGGTCCAGTGGAACTTTGGCACGATTCTAGCTTGCGGGTCTGCTTGGAGGGCTGGATCATCGCCATTTGCCGCAGCACTTGCTCGTACTTATTGCTGGATGAAGTGCCTATTGGCGTAGAGAAGGGTCTGGTCGTCGATCCCTGCGCCAGCCTCGGCTCCATCCGCTGCTTCTGCGTTCGCAGCTGGTGGCTCGACAAGGCTGCTTCCAGCTGGCGCCGCTTGATCTGGCGCCCCCTCCTTGTCTCCACCCTCATGCTTATTAGAGTCAGTCTCATTATTAGAATTAGAGTCTCCACCTGCAGGATGGGCCTCTGCTGACTCAGAGTCAGGCTTCAGCCTCTCCCTTAAATCGGATTACTCATTATGGTCTTATCCGGGAGGCGCCCCGAAGATGCCTTGGGCATCCTCGAGCCGGTCCTCCTCGCTCTACAACAGGATCTCGGGATCCTTGTTATTAGATTTAGACATTATTACAAAGAATAAATTATAATTATGATAGAAAGTAAA
>Ga0307389_10000024_pt1 | contig 12444 bp, 1 predicted proteins | sample SouOceMePS1033R3_FD_203178 | JGI IMG/M metagenome (GOLD analysis project Ga0307389, IMG submission 203178) | Metatranscriptome of marine eukaryotic phytoplankton communities from South Atlantic Ocean - PS103-3.R3 (Eukaryote Community... | ecosystem: Environmental > Aquatic > Marine > Oceanic...
CACGGTAGTGTACCCGATTTCTTTTAATGTATCGATTGCAGTCGCCAATTTGAAAATATTCTCATGATCCGTCGCTTTCTAAATAATTTTCTACAACTGTTCTCAAGTATTTTGAATAGAACCTATAGATACCAAATCGACTCCTCGTTGAATTAGCATACAAAGGTCGATTGCCTCCTGCTCCGATCTACATGAAATCACTTCAACGTCGCTGCCATTTCTTCTGGGGGTATTCAAAACGACAATAATACCCCAACCTTCCGAGATCCCAACTTCTTGTCGGATCGATCGAACTTCGAGACGGTTGACATGTTTGAACTTCAAGGCAAGTTGTTCTTGACCCTTCGGTCCCAATATTATCAGTCGTTTGATGCTCAATAACGCAACGCGATCATTCATTTCCAAATGACTCAAGTAATTCTCGCCTGCGCATCGAGTCTTCAACATCAACGTAGCAGCCGCCGCGTCTTCCATGCTATATGGTCGCAGTACCTTATCTCGTCCATACATTGGACGACGGGGTCGAAATTGATTGCGCAACAAAGCAAGGTTTTGCCGCTGTGCCTCCTTGTATTCGACAGTGCTTTTCACACCAATCATCACATCTGTAGCAGCATCGGTAATTCCAATAATGGGCTTTACCAAAAGTCCGAGTAAACCTTTCCCAAGACCCTTCGCAAATCCTTCGAAGCCACGTTTTTCTGCCCCGCGAATTGGTGCCTTAACAACGCCGGTGACACCTTCCCGGAAACCTTGGACAAGTTTAAGAAATCCACTCTCCACTCCACCTACCAACGTGACCTTGGCATCGCTCTTCAAACGTAACGATTTGCGTCGATCGCGTTTTTGTGCGTATCGCCGATCTAAAGTCACGACTGCCATGTACTTCGAAAACGTCTCCATTAACAAGGATGCAGAATCCGCTATACCACCAACCGTATGCCGGGCCAATGACTCGGTTCCTCTTGCGACACCATCTACGGCATATCCTGGATCTAATTCTTTCATTGCTCGTTTAAATCCTTGAATTGGTTCCGTCACAAAATCACTGACTCCATCTCCAATTCCTCGGATTAGACCTAACGGGTTCCCAATTGCGGAAAGGGATCCTAACAGTGCTGGCACGTTATACTTGAGCGAAGACAGGTAGTGTGCCGCCAGGTATGTGGAGAGTTGGGTGCTCGTAGCGATGTGATTTCTTAAAAAAACGCCGTGGAAATTTAGCGAAGCCCCACTTAGTCTCAAGAGCGCATCAACGACAATCGATTTGAAAACGCCGCGAACCACCGCTAAGGGAGTCCTGTTCTTCCTACCCACGCGGACACCCAGGGGTCCAACACTTTTACCTCCGACTAGAACGTCACCTTTACGAACTGCCGTGTGGATGGCAGCCGTTTCCTTACCCTCCAAGCTAGCTTGTTCGAAAGTTAGTGCTTTGGCCGGTGCCACAGAAAGCTTGATATTCATTGGTAGGATGGTCAGTCCCTGGAAATATATCTTTCTGTTCTCGCTGAAAGCAGCAATGTGTTCAAGCTGTTTTTCCGGGCTCATGAAATTTGGAAAAGGGATCATTTTCTTTTGTTCCACAAATGTTCCATCTGCAGTAGTGGGTTGCAATCCTAGATTAACATCTTGATGGCGCTTACGTAAATGATCTTGAAGCCCAATGAAGAAGCGTTGCAATCGGACGAGGAAGGCTAGATCAAGTGCAATCACTAGATCTCTCGGAGCGACAGTTACTGAGCGTAAGACTACAATTTTCGATTTGTGTTCTGGTGCAAATGCCACTGCAACCACCAGTAGAGGGGACGACTCAGGGCCCCTTTCGTCTTGTTGTTGTTTGGGTTCATCAGGTCGAACTGCTACCTTAAACGGAGCACTTGGCATGTGGTTGTCAATCTGGAGCCAGCCTATAGACAAGAGTAGAGTAGCGTCAGTAGACCGTAGATTATTCCATCTTGCAAGGGCATTGACATTTCTGAGGGACGCCAAAGCAATCTCCGATGGAGCTGAGTCAACCAAGCTAAAAATAAAACCACTAAATTCAGCACGGAAAGAGAATACTTTGTCGGAGGCCCCACCATCGGTATGATCTGCATCGCCATCTATGTTCGATTTCAAGTCCGCAAAAAGTGCCTTTCGTTTCGCTTCCAGTTCAGTCGGGATTGTCCCTATCATAGCCAGTTTTATAGCTTCGCTTATGCCTATGGTTATTTCTTCGGTATAATTTTTTTGACTTGCTGTAGTCACAATTTTATCCCGGGGGCTCTGAGTCGTTGTGACATATGACATATCAGGAATTGCGAAGTCGCTCATTGGATATACCATGAGGCAGAATCTAAGCACGCGAGTAGGCCCATCAGTAGCAACAACACCCAGAACACGAATACTCTGTAAAATGTCTCGGCCTTTCGAAATCAATTGCGATGGAAGCTTCGTTGGATTCAGCCGAATAGTCTCACCCATTGTTGCAAGACCAATAACCTTGACGGATTCTATACCTGCTCGACTAGAGAGAGGTGCCAATGCAGCACGAACATGCATAAGCTCAGACAAAGAGGCCTCTTTTCTATGAGCATATTTCCCTTGTCGATAAGGCACATCAAGAGCAAATGTTGACTTGGAATTTGGTGGCATATAATCGCCATCAACAAGAGAAGTGCTATTACCAGTATTGCGTGACAAACTTATTGGATTGGCGAGCACTCCATCTTGCGATAACCAAATCGGGAATGGAGAGAGATTTTCAATTCTGAAGAGCGACCCATCACCGTTAGGTGCTTCTTCTCTCAGAGACACGTTAATTCCATGCCCTCCCGTTCCCGGACGTACTTCCACGAGGACTCGGATCGATGTAACTAAAGAGCTATTAGCTTCGGTTTGGACATTCATCATTTCGCTCCGAATTCGCACAGGCGTCATTCCGAGGTTACATAGGTCAAAGCCACCGCTCCATTTGAATTTATCATTATTCGTGTTTGAGATATCGAAGGGGATTGCGCTGACCAATTTTGGAAGCCGAAAATCAGCCCAATAGAAAGGGCTTGCTTCTCCAGGTCTTAATGTTACGCAGGTAGAGTTTGGAGCACCAGCTTGCTTCACTTTCATGTGAACAGTTTTAGAATCGTTTCTAACTAGAAATCGGGGCGATACCTCCATAGACCTCGTAAATTCTCCCCATACCCCATCTATATCAGATACTGTATAACAAAATTCATAGAGATCTGAACCCAAACACCCGGGCTTGAAATCGATGTCCTGGGCTGGGTTTTCAGCTGAATAAGAATTTCTTTTCACAGTCAGATGTTTTGGCAGTTTAGACTGTGAATCATCACCGTGCCTTTGAGTCAGTCTAGGCCACCTAGAAGCAAGCGCTCTTATAACTCCGTAGCAAGTTCCAGTATCAGAGATCTCTGCTGGCGAGCTCCAGGTTCCGTCGCCACATCTGATTGCAATCTTGAGCTTATCATCAAATGCATTGTTGTGACTATTTGTTGAATCTTCTTTTCTGTGACTTTGTTTGATCTTTTTCTGCTCTCGCGAAAAGGCATCCATTACGGGTTGGTGAAATGCATGTATCCCAACCATGTGCTCTGTCAAAGAGAAACTACTGCTTTGCGAATGCAATCCCGTCGCAAAAGATCTATTATAGCTTTCTAAATACCCACTTCTTCTCCGAAAGAACCGCCTTCGACGAAAGCCGTCCGATGAATTAAACTCGCGATTTCCACCGAATGATCCATTTCCAGTGCAAAGATTCTTGCAACTCTCCCATCCGCCTACAGACGGCTTTGCACCGCCAGAAGAGTCGATCACCCATTTTTCATCAAGCCATTTCCAATTTGCCCCCGTATCATCTACATGAAAGATCTGATTGTGGTAACCATCATAGCTTTCAGATGCCCACCATTTCCTCTTAACGATTGAACTCTCAATTTCCTCATACTCAAAAACCTCTTCAGTGAGCTCACGACATTTTTGTCCGGGCAAACTCTCAATTAAATTACTTCTCTCAGAATCCTCTTTAGCTGATTTCTGGTTCAACGCTCTACCTTTATCGCCTACTTCAAGAAGGCTCGTGAGCTCCATTAATGCTGATTCAGCGGTGAATTTGGCAATAGAATTATTAGATGGACTTTTAGTCAAACTTTGTTCTGGCTCATAAAGTTGGTATGCGGGGCATCCAAAATTAAGAGGTAAAGAAGTGATGTTCCTGATCCATAACTCAGCGTAAATAATGACTTCCAAACCATAGACGCAACCCCGATGCGTGTCATCATTCGTCATTTTTGGTTCAATTCTGACTCCAAAAGTCATCGGAATTCCAAAATCTCCACCAGGAATTTGAACGTTAACTTGAGCTGGGGCAATCGGTTCAGTGGCTGTCATCTCGTTTGGATGAGTGTCGTGACCATCATCGTCAAACCCTGGTGTTTCGTTTAGTTCCAAAGGTGCCCAAGTCGACCAACCCCTGAGGTCTTGATGCTTAATCCGTAATTTCGGGGCTGTTGCAATGTAATTTACTTCGAAAACTTCTGTACATTCGCCTCCTTTCAAAGTGTCAAATTTCGAGACGTCAGGTTCGACTTCATCAAATGAAAAATGCATTGCATGTTTTTTATCACTGGGCTCAGATTGAGCTCCCGGCTCGTCTCCTTGAACCACTTCCATTTCGATCATAGCAGGCAACATGTTCCGTATTGTAAGTCCAGAATCTAATGTAATCGACAAAACTTCATTATTTGTCTCGTACTCGTTTCGATGACGAAGCACTTCATCCTGTAGCTTATCTCCTGAATAATTGCTGAAAAGTAAATCAGGGTGATACGATGATGACGACCCAAAAACTGAGAACCATGTTGGATATTTCTCATCTGCCCCAGAACAGCAACAAATACATCTTAATCCAGAAAACGTTTCTTCCCAAGTCCATCTTCCTGTTATAAGAGCATTGAGTCGGCGACCATCTGCAATCATTCGCTCCTCAACAAATAAGCCGAAGTGCAAGACACTTGATTCGCTCCAGTATTGTTCTGTATTACTAGCAGATGCCGGTCTAACGAAGACACTAACAGGTTCTAGTTTCAATGCTAACCAGAGAGGCATGTAAAATGGGCAATCAGATCGAGCAATGCCGATTGCGTTGATCGAGTTTTCTGAAGTATGATCTACGTCATCGTCATTTCCATCGTAGCGATAGCCAATTTCGATTGGCATGCTGAGTCCAGCTGAAACAACACGTACAGCTGTACTGAGAGTAAGGATCCTACGATTGTCTTCAATTTCGACGTTCCAAACAACTTGGATAGAATTGCGAGTAGAATCTGATCCCGTATATGAGCCATTGTCTTTTTTCACCGTCACATGGCGAATGGTGCTACCAACTTTAAGTACCTGAAGATCGGTTATAGGTTCAACCAAGATGCCAGCTACTGCCTGTATAGCCACCGTTAAGTCCGGATATCGCCCTTCATAACTTCTTATCTTGTTCGCGAATTGCCGGTTGTTTCGTCTTTGGCCCAGATCTTCTCCAAAATTTTCGTCAATTAGATCCATATTGAACTTTGCGTCTTCCTGGTCTGCTAATTCCGTTATTGATTCCTGTCCATACTCTTCGAGACCGTCGTATTCTCCGATGGTTGCTGTGAAGCTTGAACCTCCACCGGGATTTCGCAAAGTCCTCCCAGCGTAACCACGAGTTCGAAGACCTAGCCCATGCTGCACGAAAGCAATAGAAATTCCAGTGCGATTGCGGAAGATAAATGGTTTCGCGGAATCGCTTTTTTTTGCTTGTTTCAGCCCCTCGTTTTTGTGCAAAAATGAGAGCTCCTTGTGCGGCTTTTTTTGCGGCAGCTTTTTGGGCGAGCTGTCGTTGACTATCTACTATCACTTCCCCTTGAAAATGCACGTTCTCTCCGACCGTATGCATATTGGATAAACCACTTTCGGGAGGATCGCGCCCCTCTTCGAGAGCCAGTTCATCTGCGTATTCAATGTCAGCTTCTTCCGATTCCTGACGAAGATTATTCCGCCAATCTTTCCACCGTGTTACTCCTTCTACAAGCACTTCGGCGGCGGCATCAGTCACATTAATTGAGACCATATGTGCTTCGCCAAGATGATTATTCTGAGTGAAGGTAGCTCTCTTAAATTGGTCGTGAAGAAGACGATCCGACACCTCTAAAGCTATTTGAGCTGGTCTGTTTGCTTCGACACTGCCATCTTGTTTTTCGAAGTGAAAGAACAGCTGAGATGGTTCCAAAAGTGGCTCCCAGAATGAAACGCGGGGGCGAAAATAATCCACAGAGCAAATACTTATAGCGCTAAAAGAAACAATAGATTCTGTCTGTATATCTTGCACCTGTTCAATCGACAGGATCATATCGGAAGCATCTTCGTCAGAATCGGCATAGAGAGGTGTAAGAAGAGAAGGAATTGTGTTGTCGAGAATATGGGCATTTATTCCTAAACCACGTTCAATATGAATTTCAACTGAACTCAGCTTCCCACGAAGTAGGGGCATATCTCTTCCATTAAGGTCGTCGATAAATGATAGAGCCATACCAGCTGACGAAATCTCTATCGTATCTATTTTGCCCCAAGTAGATGAGTGCGTTTCTTGAAACGTGAGAGAGAATGTCACATCACTTGCGATATCCGAACCGATCAATCCCGTAGATACATCAGAGTCCTGCATCTTTGACAAAACCTGCCAAACTTCTTCCGCTCCTAGCTCTTCGACGGGAACCTCGTCAACAGCCACAACTACGGCGCCGACTCTTGGTAGCCTTGTATGTTCTGAATTAAAGACTGAATCGACGACTTCGATCTGCTCGGTATCAGTTTCGTCCACGCTGCCTGATAAAACGACTGTCTCGTCAATTGTCGACAAAAGTTTAGACACAACAGGAAATTGCCCGCACACGCTTCTTTCAAATACAAGACCGAGTTGCATTCCAGAGCGAAAATGTAAACTGTAGCAACTTATTGGATATCCATTAACCGAGTCTTCATCAAGATCCTCTTCGGATGGTGACTCTTCATCTGTCGTAGCACCTTCGTCAGTTCCTTGTAATGTTAACGAGGTGGCGTTTCGCTCAAACCCTACAATCACCGGTCTTCCAGATCTTGCTAAGATTTCTACAATCTGTTCAAGCGGCATATTCAAAACACTTTCGTCGCCCACAGAAATCAAAATATCTCCATGGTTAATTTGACGGTTGTACGCAGGGTTTTGAATAGAATTCACGACCACATGACTGCCCTCCGTCCGTAAGCCCAGACCAAGTCGCATTGTGTTGAAAACCACTTGAAATTTCACTTTACTTTCTTTCAATGATTCCTTCATCGTCTTGGACCGAGACCAAATATCTTCAGGATTCGTTGCATGATCAGACTTTTTACCTTTGTCCCGAGACCATCTCTTGAGAACGATTTCCACAAGTTGCAGATCTTCAAAACTCAACATCGTAGAGACGGGATCAATATTTATTTGCAAAGATCGTCTGGTAGGAAATAAATCCCGTATAATTTGCATGTATTCGATTCCAATTGTAACAGGTTGAATCAATGCAACACCTAAAGTATCCCCGTTATCTTCGACTCCATCCTCAGAAACAGGATTGAAACTTGGCGAAAATTCTTCTCCAACCATTTCAGAATGTCTCTGACGGAAGCGCAATGCAGCACTTACATCAGGATTAATGTAAGTTTCCAAACCGTGGAGCTGTGCTCCGACCGACGTAATTTGCTGGATGTCGATCGAGCCCGAGTTTCTTGATCCAGAAATTTCTCTTTTATTTACAGTACTTATATTTGCGACAGCAAGTCCTTTCAAGACTAATGCACGTGAATTCAGATCACTCTCGTCTGCTAAGAAAAATACTCTAGGATAGTGAGCGACTACTTTCAGCTGGAATCCTTGAACAGAATCATACATTTTGTCAATATCTGGCGATCTCTTCTTCTCGGTGGTATGCAGCTCGATTTTATCCACTCTTTGATATTGTGGAGAGATTTTTGACCTAATTGGCCATGCACACGATAAGAAGTCGGCTATCTCTCGAAATGGCCGAATGATGGCATTCAAACTCAAATAATTTATCACAACTTTCGCTACAGTGACTTTCGTATTCGGCGGGAGTGCTGTTTCAGATTGGGGCAAAAATCCGTTTGTCGAAGATGCTGGACATATATCAACAGATATTACAAACTCAGGGCCGTCAAGATCTGACTCTTCATGAACCACTGCATCGTTATCATCTGCAGACAAATAACCTTCTGCGAGAACAACAAAAGGACATGGTTGCGGAAGCGTCTTCTTTTTTCTCTTTCTACTGGACATGTTGTCACCTGGTAGAGAATGATAATATCGTTGCCTGATAAGCCGACCACTGTCACCTAGATCAAACAATCCGACACGAAAGAGAGAGAGATTAAAGGATAGATCACCTGCTGCATTTGCTGTGGTCAACACCTCGACAACTCCTACCCTCAGCAACATCACGTCATAGTGAAAAGCTGCTGCAAGATCATCATCCTCAGCTATCCCTTCTGGAAGATCGTTTCTCCTTAATTTCAAAGCCACACCGGCCAAATCAAAACGAACATCCAACGTAAGCGTAGAAGCGCTGTCTGATTCATCGGCATCAGTTTGCCCGCTTGTTCTTGAATGCGCTTGCTTAATCCCCTTCTTCCCGCCTTTTCCGTACCGCACAAAACGAGCATTAGTTGAATATGCAACCTTTTTGGTCACATCACCATCTGATTTAGCAGATCCTTTACTACCTAATCTGTGATCTGCGTCTTCCGTTTCCAGCCAATATGCTTTTTCAACGTTGTCCCATTTATCAGTGTTGACATGACGGCCAATGTTATCTTTTGCAACTGCTCGGAGTAGAGCGTAGTCTTCGTAATGTAACACGACCTCAAAAGAAGACATAATTCCCCGGATTGAAAGAGTCCTTCCTTTGATAGTTGGCTTTCTCAGTAGAATATCTAGGTCAATTGGATTCGTTGCAGACGATAGAGAGTCAAAATTTGAACCCATTCGGACCATACCGTAAGAGAAGCCAGAAAGTTTGAGAGACAGAACTCGCCACCACTCAGAATCAATAGAATCCTTCGTAGTAGATGTAGCCTCTTCAAACCAGCTTTGGACATTGACATCTCCTAGCTTTAATCCAAGGCCTTGTTCAGCCATTTCATGTTGCGGTACAAATATTTGTGGCGAATGTACTCGAAGTTGAAGGAAGCTTCGAGTCTGGATCCTTCTACTGATAAATCCTTTCGCTGCACGTGACGTCGCACCCATTCCCTTGCCAGGTAGTCCATTTGAAAGGTAGTCTAAGAGTTCATCTGTGCGTTCCTTTAGGTAGGTGAAACGCGTAGCCGCAATTGTCAAACTCAAGAAGTCATCAATATCATCTGGAGACGGAAGGTTATGTTTTATCCATTCTGGCACATCAGCTTTAGAAGCAGATGTTGCTTTCTTAGTAAATGTTTTGTAACAAACATGGAGGAATTTCCCAGAGTTTTCTACTCCGTTATCAGTTAACACTGAAAGTACGTTTCGATTTTTCTTGGTGATAGAATCTTGAACCATTCCACCTATGACGTAGTTGTCACAATCAAACGCAGATAAATCGCCAATTTGGCCTTCCATAGTAATCCCTTGATCAGATGAGCGCATAACGACATTACATGATGATAATGTCAGCTCAAGAAGTCGTCGATGTTGATTCTCTTTATTCATACACACTGTTAGGCTGTCAATTTGAATATTTGCTCTTATCAACGAATTTGCCCCAGAGAGATCAGCAACCACATCATTTTGAGCTTTTTCGTCTACATTTGATCCATCAATAATGTCGTCAAATTGGTTTCGAAAGACTTGATCGGCAATTAGTTTGGACTCTTTTCTTAGTCGACCTGAGAAACGCTGCATAGCAATGATTGTTGAGGGGTTCCATTGCACTGCAAACTTGCGAAACCTAATATCATACTCCTGGTAGCTGCCTTCGGCGAACTTGTAAGCTATTTCGATAAGACCTGGTGTCGGGCCCTTTCCGCCTTCTCCCCACAGATAGTGAGAACATTGTCTTGAAGCCTTTTCTATTATATTCAAAAAAGATTGAGACAATTCAAAGTTTCTTCTTCCATCGTATTTTGTTGCAAAGTCCTCCCATGGCATTTTCCTTGGTACATCAACATGTTCATTGGAATTATTCGGTTGACTGAAGTGATTTCCATCGTCTGTTGAAGTACGTATGCCCATATTTTTTGAGTGACTCGAGGCTGCGGTTCGAAAAGGAGAATTGATTGACTGCAAGCAATCAAACAAATCGAGACAATCTAACCAGAGTTTCATAGCAGCTGTGCCATTCTTAGATTCGTGACGTGAGAAAAGTGTCTTTCCGATAGACAAAATAGCAAGGTCTTGGGAACCAGAGAAGTGACGACCACTATCATCTGCGACTTTTAATTCAAAGCCATCAAATTGGATATCGTATATGATGCTAGAAGGTTTAGTGCAACACAATTCTTCGTTGTCTGCATCCTTATCATCGCAGGATTTTACCATCAACGATTCGCTAGAATCGTATGAGTTATTAGAAAGAATTGGGTGCTGTGGAAGGTCATTATCGGCGATGATATTACGTTTCTCTTTTGCAGTATGCAAAACGCTCAAGAAGACATCAATCGCAATCGACATGTCTGAATACGCCGCTCGCGCACGCAAGACGTCGCCACTAATCTTGTAAGTGTGCTGTTCGCAGTCCCCAATGCTCTCTCCATTACATGTTGTCGTAAGAGCAGATAGGCTCCAAGGTCGAATGAGCGAATTGTGTTCCTCGTCCTTCGAGGTTGAATGAGTAGACAAAGTAGATAATTTTTGTGAAGAAGTATATACCTCGACATCGTGAAGAAAAAGAGATCTTATCTTCTTAAATTTCCGCCCTTCGTTCGTGTGCAAGAACTCGACATGATTCATTCTTAGAATAACATGCGTCGGATGGTCGTCCGTGGTGACCGAAGATAAAATTATCCTAGGCCAAGTCAGAAGAAGCTTGAGTTGGAAAGTTGGAGGACTCTTTGCTGCTGGAAGCTTTCCTGCCAATCCCGAGGAAATTGCACCAGTCGGTTCTGAAGAGATCCAACTGAATATTTCTTTACCTACATTGCCCATTCCCGATGAAGTGTAAGGGTTCGATAGACTAGTGCCATCGTCACCAATACGATACCATCGATCACCAACTTGAATAGATGTCCCGATCTCCTTCTCGCTAAGAAAAATAGGTGATGATAGAGACTGGAAGAATGCAACGAATCGACTCCAAGCTGGTACAACCATATAAATACACGGGTCAAACATATGGATTGTCTTAACATTGTCTCCGTTCGGAAAGCTTGTTGAAGAATAGATAAAATCTGGTTCTTCGCCATCGAAATCGCTGTTGTCTTTCGAAATTGTCATCAGAGTTTCAAAGCCGGAATTTTCTCTTGTAGGCCGAACAAGGTCAATACCACAAGTTACTTTTTGCTTTACGATCAAATCCGACTCTTTTCTCATCTGCCATTTTAAATTGAAGCATCGAGCGATAGCTAGAGGTATAGAGTCCTCGTTATCACTCTCCAAGAATCTGGCTCTCAACGATGATACGGAAAGTCTCACATCGTACGTACTTGGTGCCACGTTCTTCTGATCGTAACCATAATGAACAATAATGTTTTTCATGAATTCGTCCAATGCGTTTTGCGACAAGGTTTGAAGTATTCTCCACTCGTCCATATGCCTCGATGGCTCTCCGATGTTATAAGAAAGAATATTCTGCAAGAGGGCGTAGTCGGAACGGCAAAGAGATATATCAAGAGCATCAAAGCTACACTTGACGCGCCATTTGGGTATAATCAAAGGTGCCAACGGACCGGTGGGCCATCGCAATGAAACACATGCCATAACGGGATTGCGACTTAGCTCGCGCCCTGACCAGCTATACAAGCGCAAGTCGTCCAATGATATTTTACAGTTGTTGAACCACTGCATGCGTTTACTGGGAGTTCCATCAATCCCAGTAGCGATGTCACTAACTATTGCCCCATCGTACTCATTTGATAAACATATTTTGGACAGTTTCATGCGAAGGTAGTCGGTCGAAGAATATGTGACAGGGAAAATAATCACTGGAGAATCCAATGATATATCAAACCGAGTGAAGCTTATTCCCTCAGCATCTGATCCGAAAGCAAAATCAGAGTCTACCGGTTTCAATTCGACCGAAGGAAGGGGGCTATCTGAAGGCGATTCTTTTTTCTGACCCCCCAAAACTTCAGTGCCGATGATCCCTTGAAAAAAGTAGTCCATGATTTCCATCCAGAGTTGTTCAATCAAGACAAACCTCATAGGGCTTAATTTGGCAGTGACACAGTTGTTACTCCCTGCCA
>Ga0307389_10000026_pt1 | contig 12383 bp, 14 predicted proteins | sample SouOceMePS1033R3_FD_203178 | JGI IMG/M metagenome (GOLD analysis project Ga0307389, IMG submission 203178) | Metatranscriptome of marine eukaryotic phytoplankton communities from South Atlantic Ocean - PS103-3.R3 (Eukaryote Community... | ecosystem: Environmental > Aquatic > Marine > Oceanic...
GATTTGTTATCTTGCACATATTTTTTTTGGTACAGTGTGTCCTACCTGCGCTAGAGCTTCCAATGGAGAAATAGATCCATCAGTCTCCAAAGTGAATCGGATTCGACCAGATGATACAGAGATAACGTTTTCCTCCCATTTCAATGGCACTGCACCGTAAAAAGGCTTCGTTGTACGCACGAGAATGCCTTTAGAATTGTACTCAAAGAATGCATCTTCAGTGTATTTGTCCTTGAGTAAAATGGGTCGAATAAACTCCACCAGTTGTTCCTCGTCAAACGTAACAGTTGTCATGGCTTGAAACTGAATACCGGAGTCCGCACACCCCCAGATATAGTACGCTTGTAGATTTATACATTCACCAGGTCCTAAAATCATAATCGGCTGTGTAGGGAATACAACTTCGCATGAATCATCGCACTTTAGTTCTCCAGCTCGAATCATGCGCATGGGGCCTGTGTTTTCAACTTTAAGCTCGATCATCCCATAGTCACCATATCTTTCATCTCCTGTCTCCAACGGACCTAACGTCATGTACTTCTTCAGTTTTTTATTACATTTTTTGAATTTCCTACGGGCACGTATAGATAAAAGTGATAAGCGTTGAGCTAGATAGTCTTGCGGGAATATACGGCTATCATTCTTAATAAAGTGAATCTGGAAAATTCCTAGCTTACAAATTGATGTCATGAGAGCACGTCTCAATCGGTTGGCATGCAAGATATCACTGGAAATGAACAAGGACAATTCATTTTGATGTGTCGTCATATTGGTTAGACCAGATTTTTCAAAATCGATCGACATTATTTTTCGTATGAGCGTTCAACCATTTATTTTTTTTCTATCGCTATTTAGCAAAAATAGAAAGATGAGTTCCAATTGTGTTGGTGCTATATCTCAATTGGTTGCACAAGGACATTTAAATAAATATTTGAATTCAAACCCTAATGTAACTTTCTTCAGGTTCCAAGCAATGCGTCATACCATGTTTGCTCTTGAAAATATTAAACTCGATTTCGAGGGAGGTTCTAATCACATTGGGAATAACCAATCGTCAAGCGTGAGACTGCATCGATCGGGTGACTTAGTATACCACATGTATGCAGTCATTGATCTTCCGGGTATCGCTAATGTAAGTACTCAAAAACTCAAGGGTGACGACAATACTGCCATTAGCGATCAGTTTTTGTATCACGAAGCAGTCGCTGATGGCTTACTTGACGATTATAGAAATGCTGGTGAAGGTAAAGGAGCGTGTATAGAGGAGAGCAAACTTGAGTATCACCTTCCATCGGGACATGTACAGGAATCAAGTGGAGTAGCAGCATGGACCGATTCGGTTGGGCAATACTTAATTAAGGAGGCGACAGTATTCATCGGTTCGCAACCGATTGATACTCTATACAGTGATTATATGTATATTTATGAGGAGTTGCAGGGGAAACCTGGCCGCCGTCTCCTTGAGATGGTTGGTAAGGTCGGACCCGATGGAGATTCGGCTGTAGATTCTATGTTCTTCCGACGCCTGTACGTACCGTTACCATTCTTTTTCTGCAAGAGTTCAGGATGTGCACTCCCCCTAGTGTCCCTACAGTTTCATGATGTACGCATTAAAATTTCATGGAATGGGGTTTCTCAAGCCATTGTGTGTTCCTCTGGGCTAGGGAGAGGAGTTGTCCAAACGACAAATGATCAATTGACTGATACGGCCACGGGAGCTACTGCAGATACTAAAGTTAAATTTCGCACAGTTGTCAGACCAGGTCAGGCATCTATGAATGATTCTACATTCCAGCACGGGTCACTAGCAAAATGGGGTTATGATAAAACCTACCAAACATCTCTGCCCGATATGATTACTGATACGGCAGTCCGTGCTCATCTCGAGTGCACGTACATATACCTAGATGTCCAGGAGCGAGCAAAATTCGCCGAGGGTTCATTTGAAGTTATAATGGACGAAGTGCAAGCCCTTCCTGTCTTAACAGATCAGAAGTCGCAAACAGTAACCCTTAACCTGAACTTCAATCACGCTGTAATTGAATTATACTGGGCTTGTCGTATGAAATTTAGCGAGAGTCTTTCCCAGCACTTTGACTTCTCTGGTCTAACCGAGCCCATTACAGGAAGATCACTAGATGCCATTCGAACAGTTGATTTGCGTCTCAACAATCAGTGCCGCTTCGCTCAGCGCGAGGGCAAATGGTTCAGACTCGTGGCACCATGGCAGAGCCACACAAATGTACCAGATTCTAAAGTTTATTGTTATTCATTTGCATTGAACCCTGAAGATGCGCAGCCGTCAGGTTCATGTAACTTCAGTAGGATAGACAATGCTGAATTGCGGTTGGATGTGGACAAATACATGTTCCAGGACAACAGCAGTTATGGTGGCCTTAATTTCGGAAGTTCTACAGTTGGTACTTCAGAGTCTCCTATTCTACCAGTTGTGACCGGAGGTAATTCTGTTTCGGTAATCGTATATGCAAGAAATTGGAATGTTCTTCGTGTTACTTTGGGTCTTGCTGGCAAGGCATTTGCCAATTGATTATACTCTCACATCATCATTCTTATTTATTATTTTTTTTATACATTTGAAATAACAATCGACCGATTCCACAAAGTGCTCTATACGAGCAGTTGAGACGGGGCAATCACCGTAAGTTTGGATCATGTTTAGCAACCCTGTGCGCGCTGATTCGAGTCCAACTTTCAATCGAAGTAGAAATACATGATCCGACTCGGACAAGGTAGGTTTATCCTTGCGCAGCTCAATCTGACATGATACAGCATCGAGTATTAAACCGACGGATGATATATTATGCGTGCGTGTTTCGCCATTATACCAACGTCTTATACATTGCATTTTATCATTACTTTCTATACGTATCCCCATGCCGCCCTTTGTACACAAACGCTCATGCGTTTTTAATTTTCCTAAAATCTTAAGTGTTATAAATATCTCTGTTTCGGCATTCCTGGATGCCATTTTATTTATTTTAGTATATGATATAGAAACGATATGCCGGTTTCAACTTCCAAATATCTACCGCACTTAGTTACTTTGAACAACATTCATGCATCCGTCCAACCTGATCCGAAAAAAATATATTCCGATGATCAGTCAATGAATATTGCATCAAATATATCGGCCCGAATGTTTGTTGGGAAGGATACTATATCTCGGATGGGCAAAGCTAAAAGCTATAGACCCGATCATATATTTAGCCGTGTGTCCAGTATTAACGTGAACAAAAAGAAATTGAACATAGCAGATAATCTTACAAAAAAACAAGGAGGTTTGAAAAGAATAAATCTTGTTGGAACAAGTGACAATTCATCAACACGAGACACTTTCATAGCAGCAAGTATTGTAGCCACAATGCTGGCTGCACTTATTATCACCATGATATGCTTGAGAAAAAAGAAACTCGTATAAAAACTTCTTTGTTCATTTCTTGCAAAGAAATTCAAATCATTTAATAAATAAATAATATCATCCTATTAAATAATGCCTTCAACATTCACTCTTCTTGATACTGCATGGTCGAATGACAAAAGTGCACCAGTGCCAAAGAAATGTTCCTTGATAAGTGAGGGATATATACCGGATTATGACTCCCAAATAATGTGGTGGGGTGGTCTTCTAACACTAATAATAGTAATAATGTTGGTTTTTTTAGTTCAAATTAACACAAAACTATCCAGGATATATGATCACATTTATTCCTTACGTTTGATGCATCCATCTAAAATTTGAGTTTGCATTGCTTGTAGCGCAGAATCTTCATCGATGGTTCCATTGGAGATCGATTCATGAACTGCAATCATTTGACGAATTGTCATCAAAACTTTAGGGGGAGTACACGGATTCGATATTTTTTCGAAAAGAACAGGATGACTATCGTTTGCAAATAATTCTATGCCCGTATTATGCAATTTCAAAGATTTTTTTATTTGATCATGATCAGCACCGCCATCGTGTAGCTTTCGGGTGCGTAATATGATTAGGTCTACTATATCCGCAACCTGTTGGGGTGTAAGCTTTTGAGTTGGCGTATTATACACAAATTTGTATCCACTAATATGTTTCGGGTTTTGCTTAGTTAGTCGTTCAACTTCCGTTTGGTTCAAGAAAGATGTTGATGATTTAACGTGTTTGCAAATATTGTTCATGTTTTGATAACATTGATTTATAATTTGTCTAATGTATAGAACGCATTTTTTTTAAAAAATGTCGATCTGGAAAAATCGCATCGTTTTATGAAACACACTAAAAAAAATGAACGGCGCAATGATTAATTTTGCGCAGCGAGGTGCAACATTCCCAGCCACCCAGGAAATTGCAATCGCATCATTAGAGCAACTTTATACGAGATGGGTTCGTGATTCTTCGCTTTCGACCTCTGGGAAATTCCCATATATGCTTCAACAATATCATATGTTCGAAGAACGAGACAGTAGTGACATGATTGTTGGATTAAAATCATCATTACCTTTGGATCAATGGAGGCTTCTTATTGACACCGTGACAGATGAGAGCCTGATTCCCGTCAACAAGGTGCTCATGAGTCACATGCACCGCTTGGAACTGGCAGAAATACAAAAAATTCACATGGTATTCTCAGAATCTGGGATGTTCGATGCAGAGACAAGTGAATTGTACGATGCTGATCTTGGTATGAAGTTCAAGCGTGTAACGGGTTCCATAAGCGCTCACTATCGCATAGGCGTCCATTCCTATGCAGCAAATTGCCATATCCATGATCATATGTTTGAGGGGAAGAACATGAAGCATCTCGAGGGGTTCCTGAAGGCCGCAACTGAATATGCAAATGAGGATAAAGAAATGACATCTTTCCAGAAACTTCTTCAATACACACTACAGAAGTGCGCAAGTATGAAATTAAGAAAAATAAGTTGCCGCCTGTATGAGGAAATTCACATTCGCGAGGTGAGAAGAGTGACAAAGAAGCGGCACGGCGTCAATTGTATTGAATGCGGATCACCCGAGGACCTTCATCACACATTCATCCCCACGGGAAGCCAGGATAAATGCTCGTACTTAATCGCTGGAGAGGTATGTGGGCATTCTTCATCGGCACCATTTCACACCTGCCTTGAATTCATGGAAGAACCAGAAGACAATGATGATAATTTAATTTGTAGACATTGTGGCCATATCAAATCCAGACACCGTGTTAAGCCAGGGCAGCGGAGGATGGATCACGCATTTTCGCCTAAATTGGAGTTGGTAAGGAATGGGCAGATCTTCCGGACATGTGCATGGACCCCAATTGACAAAGAGTTTGACAATGCCGTTGTTCGTAATGTTATTGTACGGCAAACAATTGGCACAAGTGATGAAGTTAAGCCAATGAACGCAAATATATCATCGTTTATTAGAGCAATGACAAATTATAATGATTCACCTGGTCAATGGAAGAATATTACAAATTCAAGTCAAAATGCAATTAAGGTTGAAGAACACATATCAAAAACACCTCTCGATGAAGTACCACTTCTTAGACCGGCAGATGCATCTTGGAGCTTCCTTAATGGTATATACATAGCTTCTCCTAAGAAGGAATGGCTACTCGACGAAGAGATCCTTGACGGTGCTGGGTGTTTTTTTCCATACAAAGACATCAGAAATGCACACTGGACTTCTATTTTTTGTTCATCGAAGTTCATTCCTGTATGGTTTGATAAAGCATTGATACATTCACAGATACGTGGAAGTAGAATGGAATCAAACAGTCGTATTTCAAAACGATCCAACGAAATTGACAATGTGATTTGCTGTACATGCAACAAGTCATGTTACCGTCACGACGACAACCATTGTAAAGATGAAAATCGGAAGCGAATCGACGAAAAACAAGCTCTTCAAAGAGGGGATTGGATTAACGGCTCCACTTTAGGAAGCCCGCAAATCCCTCACGCGGCATCATACATCGACGATGTGTATCCCGATGGTTGGTATAGTATAGTACGAGGAAAAGTAAGCGATCGACGTTGGGTAGCTATTGACCCAATTGCTATCAGGGTCAAGTGCCACGCTGATGTCACGAAGAATACTCACAGCTTCGTGAGAGTCGATGCCCCAGGTTCTTGCATATGCACAAAGACGATTTGTGTCGGTTGTAAGAATGTCGTTTGCGACTGTGCTCAAGGTTGCAGGAACTTCATATTGAGGAAAGACTCGTGGTATTCGATAAAAACACCATGCTTCCAACAGATACTGGATTATCAATATTGTGATTTTAAGAATAATATTCTCAAAGACAGTATCTACGGAACCAGCGTAACAGAAAAGGACATCATATGTCAAGTAATATATGTGATGCTGGGACGCATGTTCTTCAAGATGAACAGAGATGAAACTGATCGATGGCAATGTGTATTTATGATCAAGGGACAAGCCGCTAGCGGCAAATCTACCATTGGGCAACTACTGCAGTGGTATTTCGATCCAAGCGATGTTTGTACAATGTCGAGTAATATGCAAGAGAAGTTTGGACTCGCGACCCTTGTTGATCCAATGACAGGGCAACCAAAAAAGCTTTCGATGTGTTTGGAAGTGAAAAAGGAATTTGGTAAAAATGTAAATCAAGGAGATTTTCAAAGTATTGTTTCAAATGAGACCGTCACAATCAATAGAAAAAATGATTCAGCGATAGAAATTTCTAATTGGAACCGTCCTCTGTTTTTGTGTGGAAATGAGACACCCGGTTATGCAGATACAAGCAATTCTATTGGCAGACGGTTTATTTTGGCTTGTTTTGACCGAGCCGTTAATGATGATATCAAAGATGGAGCTCTCCTCGATCGTATTAAACAAAGGGAAGGACCAGCATTGGTTTATAAATGTATCCTTGCATACAAGATGTGGTCCAGCTTACACTCTCGTAAGACTCTTACTGCGACTGACGATATCACGAAAGTTACAATTTTGCCACAATACTTTATTGATCAACAAATTAAGATGCGTGCATCATCTCATACTCTGCTGGGATTCTTACTCAATAATCCAATTTGTCGGACAGACGATGCAAACCCAACAGGAAAATGTAAGGGTTCTCGTTACTTGAAGCATCCAAGCTTTTATGTCAAGGAAGACATCTTCATAAAAGATCTATGCAAATATTGCAAGGAAGTGATACATAAAAAGGAACCAACTTGGGAAGCTGACTATTACCATTCCGTTCTTGAGAATCAACACTTAAAAATTCAAGATTGTTCGCGCAAGAGTCACGACGAAATGAGTCCTATCGACAAAGGGGTACATATACTAGGCATTGGAATCGAAGCGCAGATGATCAAGGATATGGATGATGAAGACACGATAAGTGGAGGAAAGCATGCAGATTGTGTTATTGAAGAAGATGAGGGCTACGTCATGACTCGTGCAGAATGGGATGCATCACAGGATATCATCATGCCTAAAGAGAACAAAACTGTAAAATGGGCTTCGATCACTGAAACTGTCAGTACAGCCATATCAATACCTGATACCGTTACAGAGGAACTCCTGTCATCTATCGTGCCGCAAGTGACTAACTCGAGAATGGCCGATATAATCGGGCCAATTCGATTATGGAACCTCACACAGGAATATAGAGCTCGAAAAAATCAGTCTTTGGAACCAGTCCAATCACTTCTTCCGATTCGTCAAAACTACAGCTATGGACTTCCGAAGCGACGCAGACTTAATATACAACCTGATTCTGTGTTGAATTTCGATTAAATTATTAAGAAATCAATAAACAAATTCATCACAATGTCTTCTGATAATACAAATATTGTAGGAGCATCCATCATAATATTTGCTATAGATACGCAATTCGGGATTCCACATTTTCTCCTCGGTCGAGAAAGGCATGTGCGTGGTTGGCAAGGTAGTGAGCGATGGGGTGATTTTGGTGGAAGTTCGAATAAAAACGAAAGTCCGTGTAAGTGTGCAGCACGTGAATTTGAAGAAGAAACATTAAGTGTTGTAAAATGGTGTGCTAATGAACCTAGATTCCCTAGGACCTCATCTTTTTTCATAGAAAAGTCCCTTGAAACAGGAAAATACCTATTCAAATTAATTTATAGTTTGCCAAACAACAAACGTTACATCACATTTGTGAAACAAGTTCCGTGGCAGCCCAATATCAACACGTTATTTCAGGACGTTTCCTCGCTTTTGCGATCAGGGAATTTCAAAGGTTTCCACCCGGCTCGCCCTCCAGGTAAGACTAGGCTGACGTCTAAATATACTGAAAAAACACAATTAAAGTGGTGGTCGCTGTTAGAAATTCAAAAAGCTTGTGCTTCTGGAAATCTTTGTAGGTTCAGAAGGGAGAAATTAAGTGTAAATTTCCGTAAACGAATAATATGCCTTCTAAAGGAATTTCCATGGCCATATACAGCGACAAAAAATACCAAGAAATACGTGTTCAAAAAAAAGAAAGAAAATAAACATCATTATTTCAAACGATGGCCACTACAGCTAATACAGATTCTTTGATGAAAGACCAAAACGAAATTTTACACGATGCATCTCAGTCCAAACACACCGAAGCAGATTCGAATATAACCGACACCGCCCTGCCATCAGCAACACGTGAAGACAAATATGTCGGGTATGGAAGAATGACGGCTGATGATGCTGCAAGAACACCACACGACAAGTCAGGAACGCCTGTACCATTGAATATCCATGGGCAATCGCATGTGGTCCTCAATATCGCAAAAACCATAGACAATGGCAAAAGTGCCATACGAGTAGTTGCGTTTGTCAAAAATCTTTCGTCAGCTCGCGACATAATCAATGAACATACAGATAAGGGGAATATACCTTTTATTATGCATCCTACTCACAAATGGAAACTTATAACATCCTTACCTTCAAACGGCAGCGAAGATGAACTAAAGCGGATTAATAAGATATATGAAGATCGCTTAGCGGAAATGAAGAAAAGTAAAAATGAGTTCAATGAATATTGTACCAAAGCAAAAAAATTGGGCGGGCGTGAAAATGCAAACAAACTCGTGATAGAACACAACAAACAGCAGCTGGAAGTACTAGCGAGAGAACGAGAAAGAATGCATTGTATCCCAGAAGATGATGAACATCCAGGTGCGACCAAGGAAATTGATTCGGACCACGTTATCCAGGGAGAGTCCAAGTACAAAAATCGGGCTCCGTATGATCAGAACATAGCAGTTATTGGCATCATACATGCAATCGATTGCGATGATCTTATTATTTGCGCATTCGCGGCATTTGAAAATATTGATAAAGCTAGAAAATACGCTCGCGACACATTATCCGACGAATATAATTATTTCGATGCATCGTGTGTCGATACCAATGAATGGATTCATCCACATCTATCGGTCCATAATTCCATAGAGAGAGGGTACCGACACCAACTGCTTAATGATGTTATGAAATATAAGCATTTCGAAAAGGATAGAATACGACGTCACAAAAAAAAGTGTGATGATTTGGGTGTCGCTATGCGCACAACAACGATATAACAAGCTTACACATTTTCTTTCACGGATATCGGAAATGATGTGGAAATTCCATTATTTGAATCTCTGGTAAAATGTGATTCCAACTCGTTGACTCTAACAAACAAAGTATCAAACTCTTGTAATAGAGCTGCAATTACATTTTGACGGTGATTGCTGACTAGATTTATTATTTCAATAGGTATGGTTGTCTCGGTCTTTTTTCCGATCATTAGGTGCATGTTTGAAAATGGATCGTACGAAGTCATTTTTTTGTATGTACAACTGCAAAAAAACCCATGGGATCTTCCTCAACCAGAGTTGATTCAAATGATTTCTTTGTCATATTTACTGAAGATTGCCTTGACACATTGACTCGAAGAAGTACAATAGTTCCAAGATCGTCTCCAATTTATACTTCCTTACGGATGAATAATTTTGAAAAAATTGAGTACACATCTTCTTTATCTCAACTGAATGGTGGTATGATAATATTTAAATCTGTCAATGGTCCGATCCCTTTACTTGATAGAGTCCGCACCGGATGTGTTCTTGATCCTATGTCTAAGCGGAAGATACTTAAAATTGCGAAAATTGAAGGTTATCACTTTGGAAAAGTTACGAAATTGTTGACATCCCGTGATATAGAGTCATGTCGCGATATGTACGAAAAATACTAGTTTTTTGATACTGTTATATATAAATGAGTGCTAAAATGGTTATAGGACTTGCTCTGACGGCAAAAAGATTGGATTTGCTATCAAATATATTACATGATATTCATTCACTTCCTGACTCTCCAGATGTGAGGACATGCAAGCTTCTAATTGAAGCAACTGGTTTGAATAAAAAACAATTCGACAGAGTATTACACACATGTTACAAAACGGCATCTGACCACGAAAAGATCATAATTTCCAATGTTTTTCGCTCCCAATCTGCAGCGTATAGCCTAGAGGGAGGATATGATAATTCAGATATATGCAGAATCGTTCGACTAGAATGCGACGGAGTTGGAGATACTTCTTCATGTGTCGGAGATCTAATCAAGAATTTCAAAAATAATACTGTAAAAAAAAAAGTCAGGAAGTGCATGGAAAACATTTATCAATTTGATTATCATATAAATCCCGTTGCCGTTTATCCATGATTAGGCGCGTTAATACCACCACATGAGTTTTAAACTTTGGCATTATAAATAATGATATTAATAATTGGTCTTATTGCTGTTATTCTCGCATACTTTTCATTTCAATTTATAAAACACAAGTCGGATGTTCTTACGCGATTAGATGCACTTGAGAAACAAAATATCACTGCCGCAACAATTGAAGACATCTATGAAATTGTTGATGTTAAAATAAATACATTCAACAAGAAATCCCAATCGACATACAAAGTCGATAATACTTATGTTCCGCAAGAGAAAGCAAAATCAATTGACCAAGTCATCGAAACGAAGAAAGACAGATGAAAAGTTCAGGACGATAGGAAATGATTCGGTTCTCAAACAAATCATTGATTACGTACAAACGGACCCGTTCGAAAGAAAGAAACGGGGAAAACACACTTTGTGTATATCTGGACCGAATGGTATAGGAAAGTCGTACACTACTAACCACGTGATAAAAACATATGCATCACATCTGGAGGTCATTAGAATCAAAAATGTCATGCAAATGGATAATTCCCAATGGGTGAAATTTCTGGCAACTTTGCAGTATAGACAAAAACCAGCTATGCTGTTTCTAGATGATTGCTTCGCGAACCTAAGCATTACAAAACTAGAAGTTCTATCTACATATTTAAGTAAGTCGTATGCATGGAAGACTCCAATTATTATTGTTACGAACACAACGTGGGGTCCATGTAGGAATTCTATTTTGAAAAGTGCTATTATCATCAGGATGTGGAAACCATATGATAAAACAATCACATATTTTTTGCGAAATTCTATGAAAATTTCTTCATCATATTGCAAACACATTGTACGATTATGTAAAGGAGATTTGCGCCAGGCGACTAATTTAGGAAAGGAATTCAAGAAATTTGGCAATTGTGGTATATTTCTGAGTTCTGATAAATACAAGAGTGATTACGATTGGGTTAAATATATTTTTGATTTTTCCAAAATCGATTGGTCGGTAAAACCATCCCAAAGGTGTATTGATATCGTCCATTCCAATTATATGAAACTGTACGGTGACGACGGTTATATTCATCCCTTCAAACGGAAGGCGGGCATGTTCGACATGGTATCAGTTGAAGAGAAAGTGACCGAGACAGCTAGGAAAAGTGCTAACGACCACCCAGAGTCGACTGGAATTACTACATTGGCTGATATAGCAGCCAACATGAGTGCATACGATACCATGCCTATCGGTTTGGTTTCGACATATATACAGGCTCCGTTATATGCCGTAAAGATTCACAATGTAAACCGTGTACCTGGGAGACTTCAGTTATCAAGTCGTCCTTCGAATGCCAAATTTGTGGCAGAAAAGGAAATATTAAAGTCCGCTATAGGAAAGCTTTGTCAATCAAGAATGTCGGCGGGAGATTACGGATTAATACTTTACATTGTTCGTAACACCATAAAACAAATAGATTCGGTTACAGAAAAAATTCTAGCATTAAAAAAACTAGATTTGAATTCTGAAGAAATGCATATTCTCTCTCGAACGGGCTCTTTATATGGTACGTTCGTACATTGACATACTTAATCATGTATGATAAATAAAAAATTATATGTCGGTGACACTTGAAACGATACAAAAAGATATTAATGCACTTCTGATTAAGTCCAACAAGAACGGTGTTAAATCAAGAATATCCCATCCTTCGGCACAGTGGATAGTAATTGGTATATTTATAAC
>Ga0307389_10000031_pt1 | contig 12003 bp, 11 predicted proteins | sample SouOceMePS1033R3_FD_203178 | JGI IMG/M metagenome (GOLD analysis project Ga0307389, IMG submission 203178) | Metatranscriptome of marine eukaryotic phytoplankton communities from South Atlantic Ocean - PS103-3.R3 (Eukaryote Community... | ecosystem: Environmental > Aquatic > Marine > Oceanic...
CCCGCATTTAGAATAGATGCTACTAAAATTATGAATTTGACATTACATGATGATGACACTGCGCCCGCGGGCTCGGCCGATGACGCTGGGGAACAAGAAGAGTATGGAATAGGATCCAGTGACGTCAGTCTTATGTCTACGGAATTTCCAGGCGTACCGCCGAGGGGCTTCAGAAACCGCATAGAGTCAATTCCAACGTCGACATACGGATCACTAAATAATAGCACGGCTGTTCCGTCATTTCGGGATCATATTCCGCTTAGGGGTGGAGAAAGTAAGGTCGATGTACACAAGTATTACAATGATCTGTATGGTGGGGATTATTCGCTCTTTGATGGAAGTACAGTTAGTAATTTCTCCGAAGACTCAGGTTAAGACATGTATACCGATTGACATTTATAATCATGCAACCAGTCAAACTAAGTACGAGTGCAATAAACAAAAAAAAACGGCGACTTGAGATCGTAGCGTATATTTCGAAGGAATGCCATTCATATCAGAGTGCTAAGAGCTTGGAGCAATTGGCATATAAACTGAGCGGCGGCGATCAGAGCGGGTATGGAACAATGTCGTAAGTGTAAATCGCGGAATGTCGACATGGAGAATCGACAAATCCGATCGGCCGATGAAGGTATGACAACTTTCTGTCATTGTCGGGATTGCGGTTCCAGATGGATAACGAGCTAATGCGATAAAGAGTAAACTTAGTAGTTTGCATAATAACTACATAGCCCACATAATACGCCAAAGCTGTTTGAAGTACCAATATATATTGCGTAAATCGATCATCGACTATATCTGTGCATTGTTCCTCGTTAGCTAGCCAGAAAACCGGTTTTGTACCGGTCAGTTGGGAGCATATGATGCTTTCATCCTGCCCCTGCCAGAATATAGGACCTGGCCCGTTCTTATATAAATGACGAAGAGGTGCATGCAATAAATTAATTGCCGCTGTGATCAACGAACTGAACATTTGAATTACATTGTATATATTTTATGAGAAGTAGTTATCAACGTCATGTCAACATGGATGTTACTTGCTTTATGCAAATAACAGACATAGGTGCTCTGCTAAGAGCCATTCTTTTATGTTTTTTTTTATTATTTCTTGACGATGCAGTCATGTCGGCTTCAATAACCTTCCGGTTGTCGCGCACGTAATCGTATATACCTAATTCGTTGACGAATTTCATGAAATTCAATTGCGCAACGGTTGTGGTTAAGAGATCATTTGTCAGTGGGCAATTATATAGGATTCGATTTCTCCTCTGGAAAGGATCAAACAATATTCTTTTCCAATTTGCAAGTTCTGTGATATACATTTCATGAACTTGTATTAAAGTCAAGGTTCCATGTGGTCCCCGCAGAGACCAACAGGTTTGATTTTTCTTCGAATAGTTGGTCACAAACCAATCGAGGAGTCTGAGACTTATGTTATCTTTGTTTGGTTGTGTATGGTTAGCATGTCGTTGTACACGGAATTCTGAAGTATAATATTTGACAAGTTCGCTCAAGACTTGGCGATGATATGGAATAATATAGTTGTCGTGTCCTGCTGTAGTTGAATATATAAATCTACCAATACGTTCCATTCTTTTTGTGAATTATTTTGTCGATCGATTTTTTTGTATAATGAGTTGAACTGTGTAAGTTCTTTCTATATTTTTGTAAGATTTTTATTCGGGCATGCTTCGGTAATTTTTTCGCATGTTGTTGTAAACGTTCAGATCCGTACACCACGTCATATTTGATTCCAACACAATTATTTGGCATTGTTTTTATATGTGTACATTTAAAAATGCGTTCGTATGTCGCATCAGCATTGATGTATGCTTTAATAAAATCATGAATGTCATAAAAACAGGAATGATGTATGCTGCGTTTGGTGGAGTATTAGGATTTGTGATAGGTGCGGGGAAGGAAACATCTGGTAGTAAAAAAAAACATGAATGGGAAACCGAGTACATGTATTTATCTCGAGATTCAGATGCCATAACCCTCTGTGAAGAGCTACTATTGGATATAAAAGATCCAGTCGTGAAGAAACTTGCGTCGAATCTCAACAAAATAGTAGCTATACGAGATCGCGTGGCCGACACTACAAAGACTTTGAAATTGTCTTCTAACTCGACTGCGCAGCTTTTCCGCAGCAGGGCTGTTGATGCCTTGCGGACCCTCTCACATAACTGTGTATACACCGAAGATTTATTAGCCAGCACTCAGAAGTTTATTGACAATGCAATGTTTAATATTGCAATGGATATATCAGCCAGACTTGATGCGTAGTATTATTGTTTAGGTCGTTTGACCAACCACGTTTCCATTGTATTTTTTTGTTGCCTTCTTTTACTTCTCTTTTTTTTTGTAGGCTGAACTCTTTTAGGTGTCGATGTAGGTGTTTCCACTGGTATTAGCATTGACGTGATAAAGTTTACTTGCTTCTTTGGTTCTGGTACGAATTTGCAAGCGATTTGACTGCAATCAAAACGTTTCATCTTCTTTTTTTGAAACATCTGAGAAGATCCACTGCGAAGGTGTCCTATTTTGGATTCTACATATAAAATTGCAGAATCGAAATACTTTTGTGCATGCATCCTCTTACTGTATGGCATGTGGAAAATCAATTTTCCAATTGGGGTCATCATTCGATACAGATAGTAGGAACGGTCGACGCGGCATCGGTTGGGATATTTTGTAACCCACCACGGATCCTCTGCACTGAGATAACATCGCTGCATTTTCTTCGATGGCGGAGTTGATCCTTGAGTGACAATCTGAACTAGAGGCATACGTTCTCCCGCCATGGGAGGTGGCCGTTTATCGAATCCATCCTTTACCCGCTTCGAACGGCTCTTCGCGACGATACACTGCGACAGCCTTTCTGGGTTTGCGTACGATTCTATGTTCTTGATGCTTTTTGATATCTCATAGAATTCTACACCGAGCTCATCGTTTGCAATCTTGTCCATCCATTTGATAATAATAGGCTGTGCCAGAGACCACAGCTCGGATGGTAGTAATGGCGGATCTCGTGTACGCGGCATCATGACATTCAGTAACTCTTCGTAAAGCTTTTGTAGTACAAGAGGTTGATCCCTACGTACGAATTCAACTCCCTTTGTATCAATTTTTGCTTCTTTCTGTGATGGCGATTCGAATTTTCTACTAATATATCGCTTCCGTGTCGGCCATAGAATGTAACCCCATGCGACGTATTCAGCTTCAAGAACAATTGCTGGATAATTCTTGAAAACCACCTTTGTGACGTGCTGTGCCAGTGCGTCACCGATGAGAAACGCATCACTCAAACCTTGCTCGTCGTTACGAAGTCCTTCGATGTTAACCATGACCGAATCAGTATCTGCACATGGCAATTCATACCAAGGGGTGACTTGAAATTATAATACATTGGTATAAAATGAGTAATGGATGGATTGTCCAATCAGTAAAAGTTCTAGTTCAATGATATGACTTTGGAATGTTTGTGTCTTACCGCCGTATATAACGGTTGCTTCAGGTGCCATGTCTTGCAAAAGCGACGATAGATCGTAGCCCTGAACTTCTCTTTTTGTAGTCTGTATCATCTTCCGTCCCATTGATGTTATGGCGGCAGCCAGAACCCACATCGGGAGCATTCCGTGAACACCAGTTCCGAAGAATCCATAACACGAATTGGCACTGACTTTCAATTGTTTCTGACGGCAATCCAGTATTTTTTTCCGAGCAGGATCAGTTTCTTGTTTCATCAACACTTTAACTCTTTTCCTTGCTGTTAGAAGTTTGGAAACTAACTTTGGCAAAATACCATGGTGTATTTTTTTAGAAATGAAATATACTGTGTGAGTAATCCGTCCTGCATCATCCTCAATATCGATTTCAATATGCTTGACCCCAGCCTTTCGTTGATACAAAATGATTGCGGGTATTTCGGAATCGTTGCACCGCACGGTTACGAGCGTGTCAGGTGATATGTTGTATGCTCGGATGATCGACGGGTAAAGACTTGCAAAATCTAAAGTGGCAACAAATGTTCGATAATAGCCAGGTGTGGGCGGAAGAACAGTTGCCCCTTTGTAATTGTCAGGTTTCTTCATAGTATATTGGTTCATTATCATGTTTGATTTCCAGCATTCGTAATACAGTTGAGAATATACTCGTATTTGCTGACCACGTGAAATTATGTCTTGCGGGGTAACGTGACACACCCTTGATTGTTCCATGATAGACAGCGAAGCGGAAGATACATGAAGTAATTGTAGTAAAATAACGGCGTCCTGGATATTGTATGATACTATTGCGTCCCTCAATGATACGGCGGCGTCAAACTGTACGCTGTTATCTTCGGATACATACTCGATTGCTTCAAAACGCTCGAACATGTCCTGATAGTCGAGATCACCTTTTTGCGCATCCTTATCCAAGAGGGCCGCACAGACGGACTTCAATTTATAACTCTTGAATTTGAAACTTTGCTTCATGTACAGATAGAGATCCTGGGATACCGTCCCCATCATTTCCATTCGCCTGATTGTATTCTCTCCAAATGCGCTACTCGTCAAAGTGGTTTCTGTCAAACTCGCTGTGGTTTTGTGGAACCGATGGAGCTCGAAGAAGCTTGTAGTTGCTTGTGCTCCAAAATAAGATTGTGCTGCTTCAAAACTTTCAATATTCTCATACTCACTTATGAGTTGAATAATAAGTGGTATCGGTGGACACATTGACGAGTACCAATTGATTCCAAATAGCAATGCCGCTTTGGACGCAATACACTTGACACACTTACATGTTCTCTTGTTCATGTGAACCTGTCCAGCTTTCGAATGCATTTTTTTTAAAGTCCTGTATGATCGTACTAAATCCTTGGATTTTAATAATAGTTCACTACTGCGCTTTGTTTGAAAAAAAATAATGAGAGTTGCGCGTGAACATAGATACCACCAGTCAAACTGATCCGAATTGTATCCAACGATCCAAGATGCGTCCATATTAATAAGTACATCTTCTCGAAACGCGGATAGTAAATCTGATTCCGTATTGAATGAAGTTGCTTCCTTATGATGGCAAGGTCCCAGGATATAGCATTTTTTGTTAAGGATTTCGTTTTCCTTCCCAAGGCATGCGTATGCAACAGCAATAGATATAATGACATCTCCTGGAACATGCGGTCGCGGGAAACCTCGGCGTCCAGATGCACCACCTCTAATGCGAGCATGCGTTTCAATATCAAAAGCTGCTATGCGAAGAGGTGATATTTCTTCAGATTCGACGTGTCTGATCTGCTTGGACTTTACTGATGCTGTACGGCGGGCGATTAACTTTTTGCATGCAAGTAACTTATTATTCCCATCTGGTGATACAGAAATCCATCCTCGCATCCGTATGTCGAGTGAAAGCAACACTTGAACTTTAGAAGTGCGTGTGTGTCCATGAACTGTATAGAAATATCTTTGCATGTGGCAATCGTTACGAGGTAACTTCCCGAAAATATTTTCCGTGTGGTAAATAAAAGTGGAGTCTGTACCTTGCCTATATCCCGACACTGATGTCGGGAATAGCTTCTTCAGCCGTGCCAGTACGTGTTTGTGGTCATATAGTACTTCCAGATATCGGCACGACTGCTTCACATACTTCCTCTTCACGTAAGACCCCCTGAAAAGCACTGCATCCGATGACTTTAGTTCTTTGACGAGAACCATTCTGGAATTTTTGTAATCTAAGTAAGCTTGTAACTTTTTCGCACTTGGGTATGAACCAATTGGTACACGTACATGTACGCGGGCACGAAAGTCTGTTAGTCCCAGAGCACAAGTGTCTCCATTGCGATCGTTCCCAAATAAGAAAGCCTGAAACCCTTTTTTATCGTCATGTTCAACAATTATGTCGAGTAATTGAAACTCCATGTCAATGTACAAAATTTTTATGAGTATCTGATAGCTTCAAACAACATTACATTTTTTATTTAATTTAAAGTCGATTGAAATAATAAAAATGAAAACTCGTAAACCAAGAAATTCAAATGTTTCACCTTTCGCGGATGAAAGTGAAACATCCATGGTATGCTCGACGGCAATTCGACCTTCCGAAGATTGCAATTCATGTATCATACGATCCGAAAACAAATATGTCGATATGTGGCCTTTGAGATCATCAAGTTGTTGTTTTCATTGTGTCGAAAAATTTGAAACGCCTCCGAGATTTATCCCAATATGTAGGTCATCGAACTCTACAAATTATCGTTTATTTGGGAATTTTTGCTCATGGGCATGCGCATTTCGATATATCCTTGATAATCCCACCCGTATTGGAGGAAATGCCCAAATGTGTGCTGTCTGGCTTTGTGATCTGGCACGCACAATGGGTGAAAAGAAACCAATAATACCAGCCCCTCCTCAACTGGCCTTGAGAAAATTCGGTGGACCGTTGTCCATAGAACAATTCAAAACATATATGGGAGAAAAGATAGTTCTTCTCCAGAAACCATTTTTGCCTTGTGAAACGGGCATTCAGTTGTCATATATCCCAGGCAAACTAACCGATATACGTCGTAGTGGACTCGTTAGTGACGTGCCATCGTCGTCGGATGCCGAGAAGGAAAGGACAGGAGTTGGATACTACCGAAATTGGATCGCAACAAAAAAAACGCAGCGGCGAGATAATGAAGAAAAAAGTGTAATGCCACAAGCAAAAAAAGCAAAAGTTAATAGTAATGGAATCTTGCAGAGGATGTATCCGAATCTATGCTAAAATATCCCGGAGTCTGATGCTGTGGCAACGGTCAATGTCATATTGATTATTGATATGACGCGCGTGATCACTGGTCGGCTTGAATTTTGATAAAATCTTATCTTTTAGGTCATCAGATAAACGAAGCATTATTGGTTCAAAATGCGAATGATTAAGCCATAAAACGAAACCTACCATAGTTTTTTCATTGTGGATTTTTTTCCTTGCTCCGCAATAAACTTTATCTGTTGTTGAATCAAAGAAATATAAAGATATATTGAGATGATCCATTATCCAACTAATCATGTATATATCAGCCCATTCTCTAGTATTGCTCATGCGTTCAATTACTGATCCCGCAGAGGGCACGCTTGAGGGTGGTATGTTCATCTTGCTCCAAAATGATATCCATGTTTCAGGTGTTATTTTATGCATTAGTAGTTTTCGAAGATTATGTCCTAATCTAACTTTGTTGGTTTTACTCCGATTGTTGTAGTCGTCAAAGTTTATTATCCTAGCGAGTGTATGAAAGAAGCATGATCCGTCATCACCAACACCTTCCCTAATCCACCCATTTGCTCCCTTAAAATATCTTCGCAGGATCACTGCTGGAATGTCGCCATGCTGACCAATATTAAGTGATGGAACCAAATCTCCGCCCGCGTAAATGCCACGACGACGTTTCATTTTATACATTAGATTCCTTTTTTATGTCCCTCTCCCTTATTATGAAGTATACCTTTCTAAATGTATCTTCATTTTCAGTAATTTTACGTTTCAATATTTATTGGTCCGCGGACCATCGTTATAAGAGGACTGCTGAGTTTATGTTTCTTTTTCAACACTACATTTCTAACAATCGCTAATGGAGATGATATTTTGTTCATATCCAGTGATGGTGATAAATCGCTTGCTTTCGGAGGAGCCGGCATGGGGTCGCGCGTGGGACGACGCATCCTTCTAGCACCATGATTGATATGTTGCTTTTTTGTCTTTGCATGTGTCGTGAATGCTCCAAGATTAAAAGCTGGCATGGAATTTGATGGTTTATTTTTTGAATGTAGAGGCTGAGACACACGTCGGGGGCCCAGCAATTTAGTCTTGAAGTGAAACATCAGGACACCGCCTCCCAGAAGCATCAATAATTCAATCCATGGATTCATACAACCTCGCCGCCATACACGTTTATATATTCTTGAAAGCGCCGGTTTATATTTGTTCATGTCAGCACATGCCTCTTCACTAAAACCATCAAGAGATAGCCATGGCCCGAACTTCGAATTCGCCATTTCGATGCCACTGACTCCCATTTGTAAGCAATTCATCATTAGAGCAACGCTCTCGGCTGTATCCGATGCAATCTTAATTCTATTATATTCGAGCTCAACGTCATCGTAACCATCGGACGATACGTAGTTTTTGGAACCACGAAGTTCTGGATGAGTGGCTCTCATTCGCTGGATTTCCATCAAATATTCTGTTTTTTCAGCCTCCTTTTCTGCAGTATGTTGCTGATATCCATGAGGTGTTTGATGTTCAGAATTATAGCTTGAATACCCGCCGGTAGATATTTGATCGGACATTGAAGTCGGGATTGAGTCAGCGACTACCCGATCAAAGCGATCCGGAGGGCAACTACTCAGACGTCGTTTCTTTGAAACACGAGTTGAGATTGAAGAATCGGTATCACTGGCTAAAGAACCAACTTGCGAAATATTCCTCGTCGCAATGGGGGGCACGTCTAACCTGCGCTTCCGTTGACTCATATCCAATCTAGCTGGATTGGCAACATTCTTGAACAACTGAAATTGTGAATCAGTTACTGACATAGTATTTAAGAGATTACAATGATATCTTCAGTTTGCATTTGGACGCGGGTTCAAAATTCAATTAATAAAATAATTGTCCTTATCAAATATTCTTCAATGGCCGAGATAACTGCAAAAGAGCGCACTTCAATTAGTGCTTTTTGTAATAATAATCGACTTTTGCTTCAAAATACTAAGAAATTAAAGGAAGTTAAAAAAAACGCTGCTCTGCAGAAGAAACGATATCGTGATGAGATTTATGGAATTATGAAAGTAAACAATACACCATCTATGATAGTAAATAATAATTTATTGAAAGTGAGGTCGTATACAAATCGCAAAGCGTTAACAAAGGATATAATAACAGAAGCAGTATTAGCATTGACCGATACATTCGTTCGATCATGTGACGTAGTAGGAGACAAGTGTATACGCAATAAAGTTCTAACCGCAGTCACAAAGGCAATAGCAAATCGTAGAGAAGACTCGAGGGAATACGTCGCGATTACAAAGAAGAAAAAAGGCAACTGTGGTGTGAACCATCATCCTGGAAGCAAGATGGTTGAGTTGATTGCTAAATACCGCGAAACAGAGAAGTTAATGGCCGATACAAGTTCTCAGATTCGTGCTATACAAAAACCTTTACAAGACAAAATAAACGATGAGAAAAGAAATGTAAAGGAATTCATGAACAGGTCAATGATACAATCTCAACGCGTCAATATTGCTTTGGAGGGTGGTATGTCCCAAACGTACTTCATACGCAGAAAGAAACGAAAAACAAAAAAGCGATTATCAGAAGAGCAAATATCAGATCTCATAAGAAAAGCTATCCTTAGTAGTATAGATTTCACAGAGCTTCGGACTACCACACAAGCAATCGCGGCTATTAAGTTTAAAGCAGAGGGTATTTCAAATAGTATAATCAAATTACTCGAATTGATACCAAAAGATGTGACAGAAACTATTTCTTTGGATAGAGGATCAATTGCAACAAAAACGTAATATTATTTTGTTAATATAAAACAAAATTAAACAATGGCATACAAAATAAAAATCGCATCTTGTACAATATGTGCAGTACTGTTTACAACATTGATAATTTGGGTAATCATTTCCTGCTATCCTAATACAGCACCGACGATATCAGCACTTCGCACAATCCCAACTATGAATAAATCAGAAAATATAACGCCAAGTCATAGAAACTCACGAACATCTAAGCTTTATGGTACAGGCGCATTGAAGTCAGCGGGTACGGGCTCCAACAATAATGCTAAAATATATCAAAATATCACAGCCAGTGATAAAGAAGATCCAATACATAAAGTAGCCCTTCAATTTCCTAATGCCGACAGACATCGTAAATTTGTAAATGATAACGACTTGTTAAAAAGTTTTCCAGTGACATCAAACTATGGTGACAAGCTAAAAAATGTTGCCAAGAATGCTCATATCATGAGATATGGACTAAGTGAAAGCTCTTTATCGGCGCCTTTAAAAGGAATCAAGGGCGGGCTCAGACATCAGGAAGCATTATGGAACAGGGCTGGCAAAAATATAGAAAAATGTAAACATGCATCAATGATGATGATTCCGAGGAAAGATTCGTGGTACGACTTTGCGCCCAACGACAGTACGCGCATGAAGTGTTAAGTAGTGTATCGTGATGATGTAATGTTTCTTCAATTGTGATAAATTATTGAATGTTTGCAAAAATACTTTAGACATATCGGTTTTTTTTATCATTGTAGATAATAAACCATGAGTGGTGGTGTGAAACAAATAATGAGTGATTACAAAAAACTCTTGATACAGCTCAAGGGTGGAGCCAAAAATAAAGAATTGTTAAGTGCGGTGAATAGGACAGACCTCATAACCACTTTGACAACAATTTTGAAGCAGATGCGTAGAGGGTTAAATAATAAAAAAAATACTGGTGGGTTAAGTGATGCAACCTTTCTAAAGAAATGCTCTGATGAATACGATGGCGACGGGGAAAAGTTGGTACCATGCGATCCTTTAAGTAAAGGACAATGTCCGGATTACAAAGATTACGACCCAGTTTCAGGTAAACTCCGAGATGAGAAATGGGTAAATTATTTTTCAAGAGATAATAAAAAAAAACGCGCCGTCCGTTGCATTCCGAATAAATTCTTTGGAGTCGGTGACGATGGAAAGGAATCGAGTGCTTCTGTATTGTATAGACTAATCAAAACAATAAACGAACTAGATGAAACAATCGACCTCCATACAAAAATTGCTGAGCTTCAAGTGGACACCGATGCAAGCTTTGTCGGCGATGATGGAATACTATCACCTGTTATGACAACTGTTCCACAAAATACATCCGTCACGAATGAAGATAATTTGAATCAAACGCTAAGTGGAATAGATAAGGTGAACATATCATCGTGCGAGGCTGCACAAACACAAGCTCAATGCGACACTCGTAGGAGTTCGAAGTTTGGTCCTATGTCGGACCGGTGTTTATGGACCGGGAACTGGCGACACCTTGCTAAAACCAACACTCCAGAAGTAGAAGAAGACAAAGGATATTTCAAAAAGAAAGAAGACGGTACTACTGTGTCTGCCGTAACATCTGGTTCGGAAATATTCTATAAACAACCTAAATGTGTTGCAAGAAAAAATATACCTTACAATTTGCGTAATATGTCTTTGGTTGATAAAGAAGCCTTGTCAAAAGGATCGTTTTTCAAAGAGGAAGCTGGAAAAGTCAATGATGCGGGTGAAATTGAAGACACAACCAAAATAATTGAAGACACTGAAGACAAATATCAGCGTGAGAACATTGATTTAACCAATGTGTATGGTCAACCGCGGAAAATACCCATTTTGTCGCGAACGGATGATAGTAAAGATATTGTTATACCAAAACCGCACGGTGCTCTTAATGAGCAGATGGATGAACACCTTTTCGAGAAGTACCTAAAAGAAATGAAACCTTTGGTTGATTCGGCTATTGTGTCAAAAATTGAAACTTATTACAATAATTATAAAGACATAAAGAACAGATACGTGAAGAAGTTTGGAAGCGCCGTCGCCGACCATGATAAATTGTGGATACAAATTGCTACCGATGATGGTCTATCCGTACCAAGTATAAATAAAGCAATAGCCCATGTAGTACGTGAATTATTAAGAATTGATTTTAATTTTTCCAATGAGGAAGTTGTTGCATTGTGTGCACTTCCACACCTTCTTAAATCGAAATATACGGCATATCTTTCAAGTGATTGTTCAGGAGATCAAGTTAAAGCTAATAAGAAAACATTCGATACATGGAATAATGGCCGAGGAGATGTCGATTTATCAGATCAGTCGGCACTACTATACAAAGATATTACTGCTGCAACGGATATTGACAAAAATCCTATCCCGTTTCAGGTTCCTACCGACGGCAAGTGCATGGTTGCCGTGAGTCCAGTGGCGCAAGTATTCATGACAAATA
>Ga0307389_10000043_pt1 | contig 11193 bp, 1 predicted proteins | sample SouOceMePS1033R3_FD_203178 | JGI IMG/M metagenome (GOLD analysis project Ga0307389, IMG submission 203178) | Metatranscriptome of marine eukaryotic phytoplankton communities from South Atlantic Ocean - PS103-3.R3 (Eukaryote Community... | ecosystem: Environmental > Aquatic > Marine > Oceanic...
GAGAATTTTCTTTTCATCTATTCGGATCTCAAAGAAATATGTCATACTGGTCATAAATTTGATTTCTTTGTTTTATCATGATTGATCGGGAGTAATCAATCGTCGACTCTCCTTCAAATCAGCGATAGCATCTAAGAGTTCTTTGGTACTGAAATTCTCAATTTGATCGATCTTGCAAATGGACATTTTACCAGACTTGTCCCCAACCAAAAGGGTGTCCTGGCGCTCATTACCAGTAGCACGCAATGCCGTAATCTCTGTCACGTGCTCTCTATCGACCATAAGATATCGTACGATCATTTCTTGGGTGGAAGGATTCAAGCACCAAAAACGGACTTCGCCGTTGATGTGACCGGTCACTACTACGATTCCCTGCTCTTGCCATTCGGGACAGTCTGTGGCAATCGCACAACTAGGTCTTGCACCAAGAGAATTTTCGGTGACGAGCAGATTTCCGTTAACATCGAAAATCGACAAATGAGTTCCCTCCAAAGTTACAATATTCCCATTCTTTTGGTTGATCGAGACAGAAGTGGTAGCCAAAATCTGTGATCGCTGCGCATCATCGGAATCGCTATCCTCTTTAAACGTATGTCGGAGTCTTCGAACAAATGTCAATGTTCGAAGATCCCACAGGATAACACGACCTTGTGCACAACCGGTGACAATAATTCCAAAGACAGTACTGATATCCAAGCAAGTAATCTTCCATCCTCCATGACCAATCAGTGATGCACAGAGTTTCATGGTCGGATTTTCGAACTTCCAGAGTCGGACCGTAGAGTCGATGGATCCTGTAACGAGCCACTGACCATTCAAAGACGCCTTGGCAACACTTATTTCGCCGCTATGTAAGTCATCATGAACAGACAACAATTTGTTTACTTCTCGGTAACGAGTAGTGGCCGAAGCTGCGTGAATGCAGATCCCCTTATTGGGACCTCCGAAGCGGTAGAACGTCTTAGCAGCAATGTTCAAGGAGCACATTCGACCAACTCCAACGATTTGCCCTTTGACGAGGCACATATCGCCAACAGCCTTATCACTTTGACCGGAAACGCCTAGTTTGCAAACTTCAGTAGAATAACGTTTCATAACGCATCTATTATTCGCCCCGACCACACAGAAAGGGGGCGTCAATGGGGCCAAGTACGACAGAGCACCATAATCGATACATGTTTCGTTGTCTTTGAGAGCCGAGTAGACGACTCTTTGTGAGAATGGTCTGCGCTCAAGCCTGCTGGGTGTCTGGCCGAAGTTTTGAATCTGAGCAATAGTTGATTCTCTTTGAACCACATCCGTCATCGATTCTAGATCTACCTCCCCTTCGTATGTGACATGGACAAAGGTGTTCAGCGAACTAACAGCTTCTGCGCCGCGTTGCTTCCAACCAAAAATCAAATCAATCCACAAATGCAAATTTTTGCTTACGTAGTCACTCTCTAATGCTTGGCGATTGATTCGGACGAAAGTTTCGGGATCGCCTTTCGCCCATTTGGGTAAGGTCACATTGTGGACATGCTTGCCTTTTTGTGTCGTTCCAAAGTCAAAATGGTTTGTATTGGTCAGGAAATCAGGCAGGTAAAAGAATTCTGGGATAAGTTCTCTTACATCTTGCAGGTTGTCTTTACTGGCACTTTTCCAGCTGCTGCCGATGTTGTGAAACAAACGATCAGCGACGTCAAATCGTCCACCTTGCAGCTCCAACGCAAGTCTTGAAAAGGGTTCGAGACGCATCAAGTAATAGAGCACATAGGCAGCACACGAGTAGTGTGTTCCGTAATGAAATGGTGGCGGGTCGTCTTCACTGATATAGCTCTGTTGAAGAGCCTCGTATCGATCTCTAAATTGTCTTGCTCGATTTTCGCCTAAAGCTCCCATTGGTTTCGATAAGTCCCGATAAGATTTAGGATCATTCAAATCAATTTCATCGCTTTCGTAATCAGCGATTACCCATGGAAATACAGGATACTGTGTTAAATCATTGTATGTTCTTCCGGCGAACGAGTTGAGGTACATGAGAAATTCAAAATTCGTCATCTTCCCACTGACCCATTGGGAGACGATCTTCGATTTCCAGGATCTCATGAACTTGGTATAATTGATAGCTGATCCCATGAACGAGCTAAAGATGCTGTTTGGAAGCGGAGCTGCTAGAACCTTTGTCAAAATCTCTTCCCTTTCTTCGTTATTTGCAAATGCAACCAAGGTTCCACTGTTATGTACATCATAGAATTCAAGCGCGATTTGCTGTAATTGATAACGACGACGAAAGACAGAATGGAGTTCTGAAAATGATATACGCTGGCATCGATGCTGGTATATAACTTCATCGTTCGAAGGTTCCGACCCAGATTTTTTTGATGATTTCGTTTTTTCAGTGGGTCTATCACCATCGTTACTTTCAACTGCACTTTCAGCGTCGGATACATCATCTGAGGCCTTGAAATCTTTTGGTCGTAGATTGATGTTGAAAGAGGATTCTTCTTTTTCTACTCTGACAATTTTACCATCAAGTCCTTCTCCACTTTGTTCAAAGCCATCAATAATATATATTGCATCTCGACACCAGAGAAGCAACGCTTTTCGGACTTCTAAACCACAGCACCGATGAACGTTATAGGATTGTTCTGGCCAATCTCCTGCTTGCAACAAACCGGTGATAAGCTCATAGCTAGAAGCAGCATTTTCACTTTCATTATGATCTTCATGCGTCTCCTTGTCATCAGCATCGGCTGTGTCGGCAGCAGCGTCCTCGTTTTCCTCGTTGGCTGACTGTGAGTTCATCTCATCCATTCCTCCTTCAGTAGAATCACCAGTTGCTGTTGTGGCCTGTGTTTGAGTGTCCTCTTCTACGTCGTCAAAGTATTCGTCGAGCTCGCTGTCATGGTGTACTTTCTTAATATTAAGTTCCTTAAGTAGCTCTGTTGTGGCTTCCATACCAGACCCGCCGACAATCATGCTACTTCTTTTACTTCGCAAGGCCGATTCTGCATCAAGTCCCGCTTCGTCGTTTTTATAATTTTGCTCTTGGTCGTCCATTGATTCATCTAAATTGTAAAGACCGTGAAATTCGTAGTTCGGAAGAAGACGGCGACGCTGCCGTTCATAACCTTCACTTAAATCGAGCTTCCATCTTCTGACAAGTTCGTGACCTTTTCCTTCTTCGTCATCTTTGTTGACAACAATTTTGGAGGAATCCTTCTCAATTAATGTTGTGTATAGATGTTGATGGCGATCGTAAATTTGAATTGACACCGGGCGCGTGTCGCCCTCCCATATCGAACACGACCCTTTCAATCTTCTGAGTAAGAATTTCCAGCGCATTGCCCCGGACGCAAGATCGTCGAAGCCCTGACGCTTCCAGTGAACATGACCTTCTCCTGTCCTATCAATGCATCTTTGCGCAAGCTCTGCCCTTTCTAGTCCGCCAATTATGGTTCTGTCAGCCACATCGTTAGAAGCTAGTGTCATTGACATCGCCCTTTGCTCAATTTCAATAGCTTCGTCGGCTGTTTGCGTACCCGCAGTTAGACCAGGGAAAATGCTAATGCATTCAGTTTCGATACCATCAAAAATTACCTGAATCTTGGCATGATGCCTCTCATACCAGTCGAAAAATGGTTTATAATTTTTATTGGCCGATGCCGAACCTGATGCCTGAGCCACTTCATGAGCAACCAACAAAGCCCCAAAGCCACCCCGATTCATTACATCTATTGTTTCGACTTGTTTTCCAGACGTTTTAATTTCTTTGATGAGAAGACTCGACATTAGTCCCCGATTCTGCTGAAGAAGACTGACAAGAATATTTATTGTTGCAAGTCGCATATCGTCTCGGTCATCTTTCAGAAGAAATGCGACCTCTGCCATTAATCCAACGATAAATATATTTAGAGGCTCTTCCATTTCACTGAGATCAGGGAACGTCAAAACCAACTTTTCTTGTGAGCATCTAGAAATGCTGGCCGCTGCCCACACTGGATATTTGCTAGAGCTCGTTGACGGAGCCGGATGTAAGCTAGCATTCCTTCTAAGACTAGGGTTCTTCGGCATTATCATCAGTTCATCGATATTTTTTGCCGTCATTTGAACAAGTGCATCCTGCAATTTGGAATCACCGGTGTCAGCAAGGTTCATTGGACGACTTCGCCGAATTCCACAGAGGCAGGCCAGCCTTGCAATATGGGCTATATCAGCACTGATCATTGCTCGTTCGGCATTAGGAAGATTTGTTGATGATATTGATGTGGAAGAAGTAAGGCCTCGTAACAAAAAAAGAGACATCTCCACTGTACGAAGAGTGTGTTCAGACGTGAAAAATCCTCTCATCATCTTATCAAGTAGCACTGAGCATAAACCGATACAGGCTGACAAAGCAATGGCTTCACCAAGGTCAACTGCATCCTCAACAGTCGATCTAATTAAATCAACTAGTAGGAGTTGATACGAACCAACTTGTTCTGCGATTGCGTGATCTGGATAGGAGGAAAACAACGAGTGTATCAGCGGTGAAGCCAAAGGTCCTGCAACCACAGCATTTGCAATAATGATTCGTAAAATTTGCACCATTGCTATCCCTGCATCCGAGTCAAGTTCATTGTCATCTCCAACAAATCTCTCTACAGGGGACTTATTCTGTGGAATATCTTTCAATGACCCGCGCCTTGACCTTGCTGGCTTGTCCCTGCTGCTTTCTGACGAAACTGATTTCGTTTCAGACTGCATCCGTTGAAATCTTTCGTCATGAACCAAGAAAAGAGTTTGTGTTAAAGGCCTTAAAAATGCCTGGCTCCTGCAAAAGACTTGAAATGCCGGAGAAAGATTGTGTCGATGCCTCAAAAGCTCAAGAATTGCCATATTCGTCTTCCTCGACTTTCTCCCGACTTCATTGTCAAAAGCTGCCAATTGAATGTTTCTTCCAATGCACTCAGCCAGCAAAGCAAAAACACCGCATGATGGATCTGACTGTCCCATGCCGGATTCAGCATATGCATTTGCAACTTTTTCTGAAATTTCGCTTTCTTGCGCGACAACTTCGTTTAACTGAGAAGCATCAAGCATTGGAAATGAAGGAAGATGGAGAATAGAGATATGTAGCAACTCGCTCAATAAAGAAATTATGATGGTGGAACATGTCGAAAACTTTGGTATACTGATAAATAGAGGAGCGAAGCCACCATGAGCATCAAAATTAGCAGCGAAGCCAGGTGAGCTCTGTATCATTAATATCAGAAGCCTCAGGACAGCAGAGGCTGTCGCCTCTTCGTGGCATCCTTCTAATAGCGCAGCAAACCATACCGGGGTGAAGATCCCCCCGAATGCGGAAAGAAAGTTCTGCGCTTGTTGATGTTTTGGATGTACTTCCCCATCCTGTATTCTTCCACCAAGAAACGCAGTTGAAAAATATGCTTGGTTGGGGTTAGCAACCCCACCAGCATGGGAAGCCGCGGGAATAGACTCTTTCCCATTATCTCCTTTTTCGCCACTTGCTACAATCTCATTTACACCATCTACAATCAGTTCCTCGATCAATCTTAACAGGTATATACGTGTGACAGACCCTGGAAGGAGCTTTTCAGGTTCAGAATCAACGTCTTGAGCTTTCTGTTGATCAACTGAATTGGTTTTTGCACTAAATGCTCCAATTGAAACAGTATACATCGTTGCTTCAGCGATGGCCTCGAGGTCACCAGGAGTAAGCATGAATGTCAGTACACGACGAAGTAGAGTTTTGCCGGCTTGTAGTAATGGGACATCTGGATCTGCACCTACGGAGACTGCATCCATGTATGGAGCTTCGACATACCATGGGATAGATGGAATACTCGGTAAATCTACAAGAAGATCCATATCATCATCTGAATTCAAACGCTTCCTTTTTGGAGTCCGACTGGCGATTTCACCTGCAGTGTAGAGTTCGGCAGCTTCCGTAAGTAGATGAAGCGTCCATCGAATTATTCCAACCAGATGCAAACGGCGCGAATTGAAAGCCTTGTGCATCGACTTTTGGGCCACAAGACCATTCGCCAGTGTTATAAGTCGCAAAGGCAGATCAGGACCAGCATTCTTCAAATCCCACACTTGGTGATTCAGAAGGAGCTGTTTCATGGCATCAAGATCCGAGAATACCCAATCAGTGACAATTGGGCCCTGTGCACTTATAACAGCGGGGGGGCCGGTATCAGATGAAGGAGGAACGAATCCATGCACAGCAAATGCAAAAGCTTGCTCGAGGATCTTAATATCAACAAATTTCTTTCCTTGGATCAAAACAGCAAGAACCTGGAAACCCCCGCCCCCCTGCATTGCCTCTAGATTTGGGGGATGACGGCTGGTACTAGCTCTGAATAGACGTAAAGTCAGTGCCAAACTCCGGGCCGAAGATGCAGCATATACAAGCGGCATCAATAGTTGTGGTCCTCCGGCCCATTGTATGTTGTCTTCAAAACATCGAGGATTCACAACCCCCGCTTTTCCGAAAAGCGAGGCATCTGAAGAAACGCAATCGTTGCCATTGTTGATTCGCGCAAGGTTCACTAATCTTCCTGTCCAATTTCTTTTCTTCTTCGAGGAAGATTCTTTTGGTTTGCTCTTCTTATTCTGGTTCGTTGTGCTTGCTCGGTAAGCAAAGACCACACAATCGGGAGGGATAGTGCATAAAAGACCAAGGGATCCTAGTGAGTCATTGTCATCGTCATGCGATCCGGTTAGTCCTATTTCTCGAGAAACAGTTCCCGCGGCCTCTAGTCTTGCTATGTCTCGCCGACGGAGTGCGCTTGCTACACTACCAGGTTCACCCGTCTCAGAAAGTAACGCAAATGCTGCAGTGCCTGTTGCTGACAGCGAGAGACGTTGTGGCCGATCGCCCCAAAACAGTCCTTCAAAGTCGGGGCCATATATAAATATGGCAGTTGCATCAAGTTCCATTAAAACTGTGGAGAGCATGAGAGTGGGTCCTAGCTCCCAATTTGGTATCATGCCTCGAACTACTCCACTGGCTGCCATGACAGCATTTGGGGCACCGATAAGAACTCGAGCATTTGGCGCAATGTTGACACTGTCAATCTTCAACTCTGCTTCCAAAGGCCGACCGTCCACATACAGTGCAACCAATGACTTCCTTCCCATCATTGTTCTCTTTGTAGGCGTATAAGTCAGTAACACATGATGCCATACTCCCGGAACAAGCGGAGACACTGGAAAACACAAAGGATCCCCTTTGGTTGATGATGAAGACACAACGTTGAACTGTTGCTCTAAAACATCGTACCAAACGGAGAGAAAAATTGCACTCTGTGGTGTGTGAGACCCGTCGCTTGTGGAAACGGTGGGATTAGATACATCAAACAAATAAATATTCCCCTCACGAGTGTCATCTACAGGCCTTGCATATTTAAACCACATCGAAAAAGAAAACCCTGAGGTAGCCATTGGAGTCCAAATCCTTTCGCCACCAGAGGAACCAGGTGCCGCTATACCGGCGGATAGGAAGCCCCCTGGCTTAAGGGACGAAATGTCAAGACAATCGACTTCCAGAAAGTTGAGTCTTCCAGCTTCTGAAGCTTTGTAAAGTCTATCTTCTACCTTTGTTTTGTGCAACAGAATAGAGAGCGTGTTGATAGTGTCACCACCCATTGTGCAATATGGAACTCGTTCACCTCTCTCAGCAATAGCGCATAACGATTCAAGCCGTCGACAGAAGTCAGTTTCCTGTTCTTCCAACAAATCTGGGTCGATTATGTCATTCTGTTTCCGTATCCGTTGTCGAATTGACGAACTAATGACAGGGAGACGAATTTTTGAATCATATTTCTCGTCTCTGAGAAGCGGGCCTGCAATGCCACGAATAACAGACACGAAATCACTATGCGACATACTGAATGCTGCTATCCGTCTCAAGAGTAGTGTAAAACGTGGGTAGAGGAAGTGCGAAGTATCATCAAGAATCGGCGCAAATTCTTTAGGATTCGTTATGCTCCAAACCATCCCACATCTAGCAATTTGGGAGAGAGTTGTTCCAAGACGGCTCGGGTCGCATAGTCGAATGATTTGATCAAATGCACGCTTGGCGAGAGTATTCGCGTCTTCAGTCTCAGGTAGAAATAACACAAGACCTAGTACAAGTCGGGCAGCGTCGGGATTTCGCATGAGTTGGGCTTTGCTCCCCTGTTCAACATCAAGCCTTGTTAGATTTAAGGAGGGATCCATGTGAGACATTGCGAGCTCCAAAACTTGAACTGCATTCTCGGGGTTTTCCATAATTTTTGTTTGTGATATTGAGACTGCAAGATCCAAATAGAATGAGTTCATTCGTAGATGATACAGATTATATGTAGACGACTTCCATGGTCCATGCCGAGACGATACTGGATCTACCAATGCATTTGTGGGCAACGCAATCGGGATAAGAGCCCCAATGTCCGAGTTTTTCGGATCGTTGCGGCCTTTAAATCCTATTGATGCATCAATGAGCGAAAGCAAATTCCGGAACAAATCCAGTGTAGCGGAAATCTTGTTTTTATCTTGATCATGATCTGCACACCCACCAAGTGACAGTACAACCTTCAATGTTGTATTGAACCCACCAGTAAGACGGAAGGCTTCTCTTGCTAAACTACTTGACTCTAGGGCATGCCTTAATGTTGTAAATATCCAAGACACTCGCTGCAGAACGACCACGTTCAACTTGCATAATGGGACAAATTTGATTTCGTCGACTAAAGACTTATCGAGCGTTTTCTTCGATAGAAGTTGCTTTGCTCCTTCGGGGACGCCGCATGCTTTCGACATCATCATCGCAAAATAGTCAACTACTTTCAGGAAAAATTCCATGTCATGAATCAGTGGCTGCAAACTTTCTCGGGAGGTAATGATGGCTTGAAAAACACTTAATGCCGCAATGACAGCCTCATCCCCGAGTTCTTTGATAGAGGCCATTAAAAGGTAGTTTATGTCACGATCTCGATCTGTATCGTTGCGCACCATCAATAATGGAGCACCCCGTTTCGCTTGGAATCCCATCACTAATGCAAATACTCTCAAAATTGCTGCACATACAGTATCAAATGGAGTGGCAGTTGGAGGTTCCGTGAATATATTTCCCTCGTCGTCTTTAAATGTGGTTTGCCAGGAAATTTTATTCTTCTCGAGTTCCTTCAACAAAATTTCTGCAATGCTATCCACCATTTTCGTTATTTTCCCAGATTGCATTATCTGCGGACCGACTTTTCCGTCGAACCGAAAGATTTTTTCTAACGACTCATTGATTAGATCTGTGTCTGCAAACAAGCCTTCAAGAACTTTTGCATTTTGATCTACCTCTTTCAACGATTCTTCGAGCAGGTTCTTGCAAATTCCAATAAATACTTCATTCAACACACTGAATGGTTGCAATGCTTTGGACCCGGTTACACCGGTTACTACGAATTCGACCGTTTTCAAAATCAAAATTTTAAGATTTTCTTCTTCAAAAGTCGGAAAAGCCAGTATGTAAAGGGTTAAAAAGTGACAATGATCTTCGAGCAAATCGTAGTTCTTGACATGATCCGAATACAGCTGAAGAGCAGATAGTAAGAGATCCGTGACTATATCGAATGGTTTCGACGTATCGTTCTGCTTCTTGGACTCAGAAGAGAGAGAACTAAATCTTGTTTTCGCGGCAACTTGGAGAGAGTAGCTTGCCAAGTCTCGTATGGACTGCTCGTCTTTGGTAATTTCAGGTTTTTTCCCATCGTTTTCTTCGACATACATCTTTAGCATAGGAACAGCCTCATAAGCTAATTCCTCGATAATGGTAAAAGTTGTCAGGTTTGAAGCTAGCTTTGGATCCTTCGGACTTTCAATCGTTGTTTCTTTGTTCTCGTCATCGGATTCGATCGTTCTTTGGCAAGTTGCTAACATAGGAAGAAGTTCCATTAACTTTTTTCCGTGCATGGATTTCGATTCCAAAATTGCCGCCTTCACAACCTGGTAACCGTTAGCAGCTTCGAAATCATTGAGGAGCTCCTGGCAATCATGGCGACAAGAGTAATATACCAGATTCACGACTGTTGATAAGGAAATTGCCCACAAACCTACTGCTTCGGCATCGGTGCCATATAAACTGAAGGGGTTGCTGTTACTACTGGGATTGTCTCCCGAAGACGCGTCCTCGTCGCCATCATCCTTGCCATCAATTCTATTTGTAATCACTTTTCCGCAAAGTTCCTTAATATCATCCGTCATGTGGACAATCATTTTCCGATCGTGCAGAAACCAAACCAAACTATTCGACAAGCAATTCTGCGCAAAGGCAATTATCACTTGCGACGCCGCCTTCGCGACGTGAACCCCTGACCCCGGATACGATGCTCCCGAAAGTGCCAACAGTCCAAACAGGTGCGGACGAAGCTGTTCCCCAACCGAATCTGCGCACAGCGTACATAGCAGCTGACTGACCTTCGCCGTAGCTCGGCTCGAGATTGGTTTTATGGGTTGGTCCACTCTGCCTTGGGCTTCGTTTTCTTTATGGGTTTGTGCAGCATGTTGCAGCTCCAAGACTCTCAACAATCGCAAACAATGTATCATATTCGGGGGCAATTCGTTTTCCAAACACCGCATTACAAATTTTTCTGTCTTCGGTGCCGCCAACAAAACATCCATGTCACAATGCGCAGAAGAATCACTCGTATCGCCTGCACTACTGTTGTCACCTTGTAACTGTTGGGGATCCTCGTCAGATCCTCCCAGCAGTGTCAAGAGTTCACCCTTCCATTCCATTCCCGACTTTCCCTTTGCGGCCATTACGATCTGTTGAACGCCGTTGCAAAGATTTCTTGCCGACAAGGATACTCTGCGATCAATTTCAGCATCTTGTTTCCCAATTCCTCGAAAAAATCCTCGACTTGTGAGCGCTTCCGCTGCATCGGAAGCAACATTTGAAATTTGCGAGGAGCCAGAAGCAGTTTGATCAACGTCAGATGGATTCCCATCCTCCTCCTTGTTGCCCTTCCAGCCAAACTTCCAGGATCTCATGATACTGTTGTCCTATCGCGTTTTCTTCGACGACGAGATCAGAGAACCGGATCAATCGTTTTCCTACGGTGTACCAGAAAAAGGATAGGTTACGTCGAAAACGGTGTGGATATTTGGGAAAGGGTCCAATATTAACGGTCCCACTCTTTCCGATGGGTAGGTGGTCATGTATTTTTA
>Ga0307389_10000047_pt1 | contig 11013 bp, 1 predicted proteins | sample SouOceMePS1033R3_FD_203178 | JGI IMG/M metagenome (GOLD analysis project Ga0307389, IMG submission 203178) | Metatranscriptome of marine eukaryotic phytoplankton communities from South Atlantic Ocean - PS103-3.R3 (Eukaryote Community... | ecosystem: Environmental > Aquatic > Marine > Oceanic...
CTCAATTCGTAAGACTGGACTCAAGAAGCCCGAATCTTTGATAATGCAAGTGTCGGCAAATTCACGCCCAGACTCAGTGTAGTCTCAAGGCAAAACACATCCCAACGCATACGTTAGGTTCACAATCGGAAAAATAGAGACGACAAAGAAGATGCCTGCCTAGCAGAAAAACTCGTTCGGCAAACAATAAAGTGATAATACTGCGCGCACCAGTACCTGCATGCCTGTGCGCCAGAGCTTGATGGTTCTTGCTGCTGGCTGGGGCGGCGCAGCCACTGAGAGGCTCAGACAACCATGTCGAGAATCATCGCGACACCAGCAAGAACCCACTTGTCCGCGATGTACTTCGTGCGGAGCTGGGCTGGGAAGACAAAGTAGGGCGTGCGAGTATCTACGGCGTAGGTGGGGCAGATGTAGATCGCCTTGTCCAGCTTCTCGCTCTGTGGCCCAGCCTTGCAAATGATGACAGGCATGAGAACTGCCATCTCTTTGGGCTTCGAGTCTTCCATACTGCCTTGTGTGCTGTCCCAACGAGCACCTTCCAAGAACAGCCCCTGCACGAATGATCCCTCCTTTGCATGTGAATCCACCTGCTTAGGCTCTCGCTTCGTCACATCGGTGAAGACCTGCAACTTGTCCAGCTCAAGGCCCTGTGTCTGACAGCAGATCTGCTTGATGGCCGTGAGGAAACTTGCAGCATTGAACAGTTTCGAGATGTCAGTCACCTTAGGGATGGAGAGCGGTTCGGCAATCCAGTCGTCAAGCTGCACGCAACGATCCTGAAGGTTGTAACGCCAAGACCTCAATGGTCTTGTGGATGCAAAGCCCAATTTGACCCACCACATCGGCAACTTCTCGGTGAAGAGGCTGGTTGCCAAAGATTCCATCTTCTCGCTCATAGTCAGCTCCCCCTTGAAGCCAAGCATTAACTCGGACAAGCCGAGCACCATCTCGTGGACTAGGCCATTCATGTAGTCGCACTCCTGAATGAAAACAAACTGGTAAGGGCCCTTCTCCTCGTCAGTCATGGCACGACTCACATCATCTATAGGGAACTTCTTTTCCTGCACTTCCTCCAAGATCTCTGCAGCCATTGACTCAGCGATCGCCATCGGGGACGCACCTTCGTCGCCGCCTTCACCCTCATCACCGCTTCCTGCGAGCATCATCAAGAAGTCAAACAGTTTCTCACACTGCACAGTTCTGAAGTTGATTTCCGCATTGGGGTGCATGCCGAAAAACAATGGGGACTCCCCGGGCATCGTCTCGATGTACTCCAGATACTTCTCGTGCGGTCCTGCCTGTGGTGAAGCCCAGCACAGCCTCCCATCTGCATAAGGAATCATCTCAATTTCGTCCAAGAGCTCATCTTTCATGAAGTAGACAAGATATTTTTCGCACATCCTTCGGTCCCAATCGTCAACGATGTGCCCGCCATACATGATCTCGCCAAAAATATACCGCAAGTCGTCCCAAGGAATCTTCACTGCAGAGGAGCCTTCCAGGTAGTTGAACAACACCGTTGCAGAGTCGCGCAAGTCGGCAGATGCAAATGGGTACTTCATGTTGTATCCCAGAGGTCCAAACTTCTTGCGCTCCAACATTAGAGAGTGGAAGTGGCAAAGAGCGAACAGAATGGTCTTCACCTTGGCATCGCGGTCGTCAAAATCCTCCTTGCTAAAGAGAGCGAAGGATCGCCGAAGATTCGCCAGCATACCCTCTGGTGGTTCATTTGTCAGCTTGATTGACCTCTCCAAGATACCAATAGGAATTCCATTTGATGGCTCCGCGGAAAGGAATAAACGGAAATTCGGGTGACTGTTTTCAATTGCAAATTGATCCAGTTTCTTCTCGAGCTCGGTGCACCATTTGGGCATGAGATGGATATTCTGGAGCATGACCCAGTGCCCCTCACGGTGCCCGATGTCCATCTTGGCCATTGCAATAACGTCCTGACCCTGACCCATCGCAACGTTGTGATAGTTCGTTCCGTTCACTAGCGCAATCAGTTTCTTGCCCATGGATTCGACTTCTTTGACGGGGTCTGCACCAGGCGACAGGATGAAGAAAATCGGTGTTGTGTTCGTGGAGTCGTCAAACGTGCTCTTCAGGATGTCCTGGAAGGACGAGCTTGCGTCGCAGTCAACATACTCCTTGCCACCTGGCAATGCGTTTCGAATCCATGAAGAAAGTGCCCCGTTCATGCGGTCTGGTCGCAAGGCACGGATGACGAGCAACTTCTGGAATGGAACGCCGTCGAGCCTCTTCCAATCCAAAGGCAACTTGGCGTCCTCAGGGGCAAGCTCGTTGAACCACTCCTTGAATCGGATCGGAGCATCCTTCTCCATGTTGTCAGAAAAGCCACCAAAGCCATCCAAGTCTGTTAGCTTCAATACATTTCCCCAACACTTGTTGGGCAGCCACTCCGCCAATGGATTCTCTGCGCCAACTAGCGACGGCCCACGTATCAAGTATTGGAAATGATTAGCATTGAACTCTTCAGCGAGCTGGTGTTTTTGGAAGAGCTTGAAAGTCAGCAAAGAGCAAAGGATGATTTTATGCCTCTCGAACAAGCCTCGATTCACCCACTTGAAAATGGTGATACGGATCATGACAATGAGAAGTCGACTTCGCTCTTTGGTGTCTTCGCACGGCTCAGTCCGCTCAATAGCCTTGTTGAGGAAAGTGACAAAGGCATCGAGTGAATATTGGTACATGTGCTCGATGAAACAGAGCTGGATGATCAAGAAGAAGAGCATGGAGCCCTCAGCTGCGACTCCTCGGTACAACTCGCGTGAAGTGTTGATATCTTTTTCTGTCTTTTGAGCCTCTTCCACCTGATGAGCAATTTCCTTGGAAGTTTTCTTTGTTTCTTCCAGGCCCTCAATCAGCGGCATGTTGTCCAAAATTGTGGCTGGGTCAGCACCGGCTAACTGTGATAGAAGATCGTCTTCGAGCTTGGACAAGGTAACCTTATATTCATTCTGCGCTCGGACCAAATCCTGTTTCTGATGCTCCAGCTCTGGTTTCTCTGTATTCACAACCAAAGCCAATATCTGGTCTTCTAAGCCTTCTGGTGTGACGATGAAGTTAAGAATGGTGCACTGAGCTGCGATCTCTGGCCTGTAATGTGGGTTGGGTAACTTCGACTGCAAGAAAAGCTGGAACTTAGGATCATAGTCGATCTCCTCACCACCAATCTTGATGACCAATGCAGTCCTACCACGCTTGATGACTGCACGAGACAATACAGGATCCAAGATGGCATCGATTTCGGCTCCAACTGCTTCAAGCAAGAGCTGACCACCCATCTGGATGGAGAAAATGACTTTCTGGAGCCAATTGTGCATCGTGAACTGAAGGCAAGTAAGGTCTTCCCCAATGCGCTGCTTGATCCACTTCACGCCCTGCAACTGTGGGTCAATCATCAAAGGCCAACGAGAACAACTTGTGATGACTGCGGCGTTCTCGACAGAGACACGGTCGGATGGAAGACCCTCGTTCTGCCAATTGGCCACATCAGCTTCAGTAGATAGGACCTGGAGTGGATCCATATGATCAGTCATCGGAATTTTCTTGGCTGCAATATCCGTGGTCCAGTGAACTTCCCAGAGACTTTTTCTGAGCCTGGCCGAAAACGGAGAGATGTAACCAACAAAAGCTGATGCGAGGAGACAATTGCCAATCAACTTCATGCCAAGCACTTTGAGTTCCCCCACTGTTCCAGTCCAACGTTTGTACTCGTCAGCCAGCCCATTCACAAGACGTTCAGCGAGCGACAATTTCTCAAGACATTTTGCGGCCTGTGCCTCTGTATCAAACAATAACTGCTTTGCACCATTCAGCTTTAGGTCCAGAGCGGCGCACTCCGCCTCGATCTCAGCCACCTGGTCCATCACAATCTTGAGGGATGCTTCTGCCTCATTTTTCGCTTCGGTTGCCTCCTTGACCTGTTTCATCAGAGGCGCAACCTTTTTGTAAATCTTATGATACATAACAATGTTCACAGCCCATCCTGCCAAGTATGCAGCTGCACCGCTTTTGCCCTTCATGACTTCATAGTTGAAGAAAGGCATCGCAATGAGTCCATCGACTTTAGACAAGATGTCATCTGGAATCACCTCTCCGCTGAACTCCTTCACCTCGTCAATGAATGCCCCAGGGTTGTTCATCATTTTCTGGGCAAACTTCCAATCCGCCTTTGAATTTGCCGGCTTCTTACTCAACAACCAGGCCGCTGCAGCACACACTTCTGCGCATTCAGGCGGTGGCTTTCCAAGAGCCTTCAACTCCTGGATGGCTGGCTTCTCCAAACAATCCACAGCCTCTTGAGCAGCCCTCATCGCCGGCTCTGCCTCGGCTAGCTCTCCATCTGCCTCAACTTTCAATTTATTTGCGGCATCTGCCACCCCAGAGACCTCTACTGCCTTTATGTTGGCCTTTGCCTTCTCAGACTCGGCAAATTCAAATTTGGCCGTCACTTGCGTGATGAGGATGCCAGTTGCATTCTTTTTCTCCTCCACCTGCAACATCATGATCTTCAAGTCCTCCTTGAGCCCTGCCACCTTGCTTTGCACCTGTTCCATAATAGTGAGACCGGTTTCCAACCGTTCCGTGTTGACCGTCACATCATTTTGCCTGGAACAAAGCATCTTCTTGTAGAAGCTAATAAGCTCCAAGAAGGACTTTGGCGTTGTGTAGTTGTAGCGTCGTTCTGAAGTTAAGAAACTCTTATTGGCAGCATCGATCGAGAGATGTGTTTCTGCCATGTTTGCTGACACCGTCTCCATCATCTCCTGTTCTGGGATGTTGCCTGTCGAGCACAAGTCAACTAAAAACACTCTAGCAACACCTTCAAGCGCATCACGCGGCCAAGGCATGAATTGGTCAACTGTTGTGCAACTGATGAGAGCAGGGAACTTGCGGCCACGGATACGGAAGGTGTCACCCACAGGTGAGTGGCACAAGATGAAGTGCAAGTTCCTGCGCACTTTGTCAATGAAGTATGCAAAGAGACCGTCCCGGTCATCTGTGTATCCACCAGCTTTGGCCATGTTCCTCACAGCTCCAAAGATAGCGTCATACTCCTCGCGTGTGAACAAGTCCGGAATGGCGCCGCTTGAAAGCATGTCATTGATAAACACAAGGAATCTCTCGTCAGCGATTTGTCCATCAGTCATGATAAAAGCCTGGGGCAAAGCAGGTTTCACAGCTGCCTTTTTATAAAACTCCATTAGGTCCAACGACAACTCGGTCATGCGATAGCTTTGGTTGACAAGAATGCGGAGCACATCCTGTTGATTGACAAACGAGGCCAAAGCGGCCAGACTTTGCTTGCCAGAGCCCCCGACGCCAACCAGCAATGCATTGCCACATGGGCTGTCAGTGATACGGGATATGCGACAAACATGATTGATGGCATCATCGAAGAGAACAAGTTCCATTGCAGCAAACTGCTCGTTGTACTCTCCTAACTTATCCTCCACTACTCTCCTCAATGTTGCCATGTCCTTCACAGGCAGGAAGGCCCGCTCGTTGCCAGTGGCCTGAGACACGAATGATGTCATGATCAGAGGTTGCGCGAACATGTCCTCCTTTGATATTCCAACGAAGTGTTTGCTGCTGCACTTTTCGAGAATGCTTGTGAGTTCGTGCTGATCCTGTGTGTTGATGAGACGATCAGACCACGTGCGCAAAGCTTCATGGAGCCACACACGAGCATACTTGGATGCGCTCTCCCTGAAGAGGTTAGGATTTGTGTTCAGCAAGCCCTGGAAGAGGTTATCAATATCCTTCAGATTGAACTGGTAATGGAATTTTGCTGCAGAAGGAAGAAAGCAGGGAGTGTTAAGGATGCCTCCAGGACCGATAAGAGTGTCAATTGAGGCGCTCACAATCGGCTCGAGAAGCTTTTGAACTGCAGGTGTGAACATTAGCAAGTGCTTCTCAAGGATGGTTTGGTAAATAGCCGTCATTAATGTTGATGTGGGCACGAATGTGGTGATCACGGTGAAGTGGCGCTGCAAGCGGTTGTTAATCATGAAGGAGCCTGCCTTTGGATTCATAGCGGAGGCGAACATAATATCAACTAGATCACGTTTCTCGTCAAGCGCTTCTCGGTTGTAGAGCTGTGCATAGGAGAGAATCTGTGTGAGCAACATGATTGCTGATTGTGTGTCGTACGTGTCGACAAAGGGCATGTTCAAGTCGTCAATGAAGAAGATGCACTTTTTGTTGCCTGGTGGGCCGAATGTTCGACCGGAGCGTTTGTCAAGACAGCCCATAAGGATACCCTGCAAGGCCTGGGAAGAGGTATAATTGTTGTTGTTGACGTTCTGGCTTGTGACGTCGTCACACTTTGAAGTGATATCAGCTAGGAAGTCTTTTACGATAACTGTTTTTGCAGTGCCGGCAACCCCAACAAACAACACTGGCTTCTTCCTGCGGAAGTGGAGGTCGACAATGTACTTCATCCGCTCGAGTTCGACATTGCTGATCACAATGTTCTGGAACATTTGTTCACAGACGGGGTTGTACGCTACAACCCATTCATCCCAATGCACCCAGTCTTTCACTTTTGCCTCGTAACGGTATTCTGTCGGATCTCCAATGTCAGGAAACTTCACCGCCTTCGACAGCGACCGTATCAAAGAATTGAAGCTTTTTCGGTGATTGATCATCTTGTCATCGGCCACAGCTCCCCCAATCGACCACATCACAGCATACGCAAAGTATGCATCGTATGTCATCTTTAAATCCTCTGTGCTCATGGTCTTGAGGGCTTCCATGTTTTCCTTCGTGTTGTTGTTCAAGAGCGCATCGATGAAGCAAGTGATGCTCTGCAGAAAGCACATGTCAAGAATTGCACATGAAAAAACAAAGGATTTTCTCATGCTCTCAATGTTAGCTTCGAAGTAATTGGAGAAGAGCATGTAGAATGCATTGCAGGCCACCTGATCCATCTTCTCCCGCCAACTCTCAACATACGGTTTCCATCCAATGTCGGTCTCGTTGATGAAAAGCACACCGCCTCGTGACACTGTGGCTGGGCTCGCATGCTTCATGTCCTGAATTTCAAGCAACATGCGCATGGTGGGTGTAAATGGGATCCGCTCGTTACTGACCAGCGTCAAAATTTTGTTGTCATCCATCACAGTGTTCATGGACTCGATCCAAGTTGCATCAATATCACCATCCAAAATCACCCACTTATTTTTGTGGCTGGACTTGTATCCATTCTGCTCCTTGCTCATGTTGCGCATGATGACAGCAATGAGTCCATCCTTCCACTCCTTTGTCTTGCTCATTGTCCCATAAAGTTCATCAGAGGTGACTGCCTTAGGGTTTGCTTGCTCCCACATGCCGTCAATGCCTTTGTGCTTGCAAGTTTCCAGCAATGTTTTCCAAGTCTCTGTTTTCCCGCAGCCAGTGGGGCCAATAATGAAGCAGCAATGCCGCACATCAAGGATACCATACAAAGACGACACTTTAACAATGAAAACTGGATCTGCTTGGAGTCCGCGCTCCTTGGTAACGATGGAAATCTCTTTGTCGAACTCGGGGTCGCAGAAGGGATCCGGTTGCTTGCCGGGGAACAAGTCGCAGATCAGCCTCAGGAAGATTGGCCTGTCATTGGTTGTAATCTTTGGCGTGTTGAAATCGCGCAGAGCGCGGCAAAGCACGGGATTCTCATCCGAGTCTGGTTCCAAGCGTTTCAAAGTTCCTGCTTGTCTGAGCAAGGACTTCACGGCGCGGAGGCCCCAATCATAATGCATCTGAACAGACAAACGACTTGCACAAAGAGTAAAGCTGCACAAATTTGTTCGCTAGCGGGCGGGCAATAACGAATCCTTCGGACATGAGCATGTTCTCGCAAATGAACTTCAAGTCTGGCACGATCATTGCCACGGAGCGGAAGAGCGCCTTCAAATTTTCGGGGAGCTCGGTCCTACCAGCATAGCCAGGATTCATGGTAATGAAGGAACCACAAGTCCTGACCAATTTGCATTCAACGTCCATAAACATGAATGTCTGGAGACCAGCCTTAATAGCATCAAGGATAGTCTTCACCTGAGTCGAAACAACTGACAATACCTCAATGGAGATACGGTTAAACTCGTCGAAGCAACACCAGCATCCCGTTTGGGAGCCACCCATGAAGATCTGGGCCATCGACAAGTACGTCATCTGATCACTGCAATTGAAAACAACAATCTGTAGCGCGATTGCACGGGACAAATCCTTGGTGGTTTCAGTCTTGCCGGTGCCAGCAGGTCCTGCAGGTGCACCACCCAAGATCAAGTTCATCGCCTGCGTGAGTGTGATGTAGCACCGATCTGTGAGAGGTGTGATCACCAGTCGTTGTTGATTTCCTACATACTCGTAGCAATAAATTGTCGTCCAATCACAAATCCTGATCACGACCGTCTTTAGCTCATCTGGTGTGAGGTGTACAAGGTCCAAACCCTGTGGGCAAAAATTCCAATAGAAGCGCAATTGGGAGCTCCACTTGAAGTCCGTTGCGTCGGTGATCTTAGCAGTAACGAATCCTTCGACGACATCGCGCGAGTGGACATCAATAGTGATGATCGTGATGATCTTAGTACGGAGCTCGCCGGGAAGAGGTGTCTGAACACGCTTAATGAGGGCCTCAATTCGTTCGTCGTTGACTTTCTTGTACTCCTTCATCGCGTTCTCGCCGCCACTCTCAATCTCTTCAAATGCCCGTGCCGTTTCTTCTGTCCACATAATTTGACTTATGACCAAAGCAATTTGTGCAGGATACTCTTCAAGCCAGAAGGCGCGAGGTCTGTCCAGCTCCCAACTATCAGCTGTTCCTCGAGCAGCCTCAGTGATGTCCCGCAACATGTAACGTAAATGGCTCTCAATCTGTCCAAGATAAGTTTCAACTGCACCGTCAAGAGGCAAGTCTGATGTCCAAGCTACCTTCTCACCATCTTTTGCTGTATGCCCGCACGCAAGCTTGCCAGAGTCTGGCGCTTTTGAAAAGTCCAATGTCTTAAGTTCGAAGAGGTCACCTAAATACTCAGCAACTTTGAGAGGTCGATTCCCATTCGAGAGGACTTCGAGCAGTGCCTGGTTTGCCATGAAGTAGAAGCGGGGGAATGCCTTCTTTTTCTCTTCCAAGTACTCGTTGAGCGACCTCTCGCAAAGCTCAATGTTGTTACAGATAGTTACTAATGCTTCTTCCCGACCTTCCGCGCAGCAAACCTCCACAATACCTGATGAATTTGACGCATCCATCATCAGATCCTTGAAGGCGTTGTCCAGCAGCTCGAAGCGCTTGGAGTCTTCGGGGAGCTGAGAGCGAATGTCATCACTCTGCATGAAAATTGGCTCCAAGCGGCACCAATTTGACTGCACCTTCTGCCACACTCCCAGCGTGCCATCAATGGTACGCAACTTTCCACTCCATTCATCCACAACAGGCTTGCAAAACTCAATGAAGCGACCCTGAGAAGTCATGCCCATCATCTCGAGGGAGTCTCCATCCAGCCTCTCCAAGATTTCGCCAAGCTCACCCAACAATGGGCACTCAGGGTTGGTCCCTGTGTCCCAAGTCACTTGCATCTTCGACCAGATATTTCGAATGTTTGTCAACTTCTTCTCAATCTTGGACTCTTTCACGGACTGGTCCACAATGTCAGATACGTCTTCCGCGAAGTGGTGGAGCTCTAAATCTAGCAAGTCTTTGAAACAGAACTCTGGTCCCCGATCGAACGACCTCGAGGTAGCGGTCATCAAAGATGTCCAATGTCGATCGCGCATGGTGTCGCTGTGGAGATCGTTGATGAGTGGAAGAACTGTGTTCATGTTTTTGACTTCATCCTGCAACCACTTGTAAAGCTTCCAGCCACGTACATGCTTTGGCATGTTCTTGACTTGGGCTGCAATGTCACGCACTGTCGCCACGAGTTCCTCTGTGTCCAACACATCCCACTTGATACTGTTCCAAACGGCGAATGTCTCTTGCACCAGGACAACTCCATCCCAAAGATTCTTGAGAGCCACCAAATCTTCTTCGCAATCACCCAACGCTCTGTAGTTTGATTTCGTCATGTCAAACAGAATCTCCAAGTTATTGTAATCTGCTGCTTTCAATCTAATCGCCTGCACTTGGTTAAAGTTGTCGTCAATTGCCTCGTAACTCTTCTCAAACTCGCCAGTGATGGCATTTGCGGAAGTAAATGGGCAATTCGCCAGGAATTGCGTTCGGAATGCTGTAACCTCCTCCCCAAATTTCTCAATCTTTCCTCTGATCAACATTGCCTCATCTTGCTGCAAGGGCAAAATCTTCTCTTTCTCTTCCCACGCAATTCGCGTCACCTCCTCCCACTTTGACGGAGCTGTCTCGAGCTCTGGCAAGCCGTCATGGACAATGTGATGTTTTTTGAGCAGCTGGCACATGTCACGAATTGGCGAGAAAAGTTCCTTCACGGCTTGCGTTGCAAGCTTGACATCCGCAACATGTGTCATAGTCGAATAAAGGAGGCGCTCGTTTCCTGGCTCGTCCACAGGAGATGGTGGTCCAAGTCCAACTTTCAACTTCTGAATGAAATCGACAATGGCAAAAATGCGTGCTTCTGTGAAGTTCTTGACGAATTCAGAGTACTTCTCCTCCCATTGGCGAGCAAAGCCTACAAGGGCAATCTTCACAGGCTGGGCATTGATGCGCAGCCAATGAATATCAACAGGTGTCTTCATCTCAGCAAGTTCATGTTTGAGCTGGCCAAACCTCACTATCTCTGCGTCGAACTCCTCAAGGGGTGGGATTGGGCGCCCAACGTCAACATTGATGCGTTTCATGATTTCCCTGAAGGAGTGACCATCCTCTTCGAATCCTTTCACAAGGTCTTTGCAATTTGTGTCTAGAAACTTTTCAAATGCCTTATTGACATCACCCTTCCACAAGTAAGAGTGGTCCATGAACGAAGCTTGACGTTCCAAGCACTTGAACTCAGTGTTGTCAATCAATTCTGAAACTAAAGCAAG
>Ga0307389_10000050_pt1 | contig 10802 bp, 1 predicted proteins | sample SouOceMePS1033R3_FD_203178 | JGI IMG/M metagenome (GOLD analysis project Ga0307389, IMG submission 203178) | Metatranscriptome of marine eukaryotic phytoplankton communities from South Atlantic Ocean - PS103-3.R3 (Eukaryote Community... | ecosystem: Environmental > Aquatic > Marine > Oceanic...
ATCGGGACTTGTAAATAGGCACAAATTTTTGTATTGCCAGACTATTGAAGTTTCAGATCAAAATTCCAGATCAATTGAGGTGCCAGACTTATGCACACCAGAGACATTTAGTCCTCGTTCATCAATAGGCAGACTCCAGCCAACACCCATTTGTTTATTTTGTCCACAGATTTCATCGTTGCAGGGAAAACATATGCCGGCCCACGCATAGATGTCGTGTATACAGGACATTTGTAAACACCTTCTGTGCTGTAGTCCCCATGCACTTTGCCTTGAACATGCATGACAGGCATTGGGGGGTGCAACTCCTTTGGCACACTTTCTGTCACAGCCAGCTTCTTGGCATCCCATCTGGCACCCTCCATGAAAAGCCCATGGATGTACATGCCAGTCTCTGGGTATTCAAGCATGTTATTAGGCTCCATCTCTGCCATCACATCAGTCCAGATGTCCATCTGGTCTAATGGCAAATCTTGTGCTCGTGCTGTGGTTTGTAGAATGGCTGTTATGTAGGACATAGGGTTGAAAAGTGCAGTGATCCAGACAGATACTGGGGTGGTGAGCTCTGCACTCCATCCTTTAAGCTGTTCGACTCGCAGTAGCAGGTCTTCGAACCACATAGCAAGGCCCTTCAAAGAGTCGTATGCATATTTTGTCCAGTTAGGAGCCACACGGCCCAGTCGAAGGCACTGCAGAAGGGTCTCCATCATATCGCTCATATTCAGAGCACCTGCAAGACCAAGTTGCAGCTCGGCCATGCTGCGCCGCATTTCACCAAGCAGGGTGTTCATACGGGCACACTCCTGCATCACCACACTGACATATGGGGTCTCATCCACCACTCTGCTTCGAATCTCGTACATGTTGAACTCCATAGGTAGGCGATTCTCCAAGTCATCAAGCGTCCCTCTGGCAGGGTCGGCACCTCCTGCTCCCCCTCCTCCACCAGTACCACCCAGCTCAAGAATTGTTGTGCAGAGGGTGCTACCACTTTGCACCAGAAAGCCAATCTCAGCATTTGGGTGTAGCCCAAACAACACTGGTGTTTCTATTGGGAAGGATTCATCAATGAATGTCTTGTAAAACTCGTAATCCTCGTCAGCTTGTGGCATTTTGAAGCCAGGCTGGAACTCATGGCCATCCAAGACTTGAGGGCACATGTACTCATCCAAGTAGGCAATAGCAACACGACGATCCCAAGGATCTGTGATATGCCCACCGTACATAACCTCTCCTTGCAGATACTTGATGTCATCCCATGGAACAAAGTCATTGTTGTTGAGGTAGTTGACCAACACCTTCCCAGAAATTGTCAAATCCCCAAAGTTGAAACCATACTTGCGGCTCCAGCCTTGGGCCCCAAATTTATGGCGACCCACAACACATGCATGGAAATAGCACAGTGCAAACAGCATGGATCGCATCTCATTCTTTTTTGAGCAGGAATCTAGGTCTGCCTGTGTAAACTGCGCATATGCACGCCGCAGATTAGCCTGCAGTGCTGAGGGAGGCATGTTAACCACCTTGACACTGTTCTCGAGGATACCTTGAGGCACCCACTGGCAGTGAGGATCAGGGTGTGGCTCTGCAGAGCAGATGACTCGACAATCTGGATGGCCACCATCTGCCACAATCTCTAGCTTGCGCTCCAGAATCGGCAGCCAGTTGGACATCAGGTGCACATTATCCAGGTAAACCCAGCCACCAGTACCACCATCCTCTGCGGATTTTGAGAAATCATCAATGACTTGTTCTGCAATGGGCTCTTGGCCCTGGCCCATACTGATGCGTCGCAGATTCCCTTTAACTTCAGAGTAGCCCATCGCCTCACCTGCCGATTCAACATCGGAATAAGGATTTACCCCAGGGAAGAGCAAGCAGAAAATCGGATTTGCTGGTGAAGACTCATTGAATACTTCCTGCATGTTGAAAGCAGCCTCGTCGCTGTAACGATCCCCCAGGATCTGTCTGACAAAGTCGTCCAGTGCGTTTGTCATGCGATCTGGTCGCAGGCAGCGTATGATGCACAGCTTTTGCAATGAAGTCTTATCATTCCACTTCTGTGGCAAGGGTTGCTTCTCAGCCTTATCGTCTTCCATCCACAGCTTCCAAGGCTTTGCAGAGCGGCTAACATCATCAATGATCTCACTGAATGCTGGAAGGGATTTCAGAGCATGGAGCCCAGCCCAAGCACTATCAGTCATCCAAGCAGCAATATTTTCTGGAATGATCGGGACGTTGGCCATTTGCTTGCCCAAAAGCAGGAACTGCTGTTCGTCAACGTCAAGGCTGCCGGCCCTCCCCATGATCAAGAAGGTCAGTTGCGTGACAACGATCAATTTGTGTGCCTCGAACATGCCTCGTCTTGCAAAATGCCAAACCACGAATGTGATGTTCTCAATCAGACCATGAAGGCGTTCCTTTAGGCTGGACTCGTCGGTTTCACATTTATCAATTGCCCGCTCAAAAACCACAACAAATGCTGCAAGCGAGAAAAGATAGAGTTTGTGAATCCTAAACAGATTATTCAGCATGAAGAAAAGCATAGCACTGCGTGAAGCCACTGAGCGGTACTCTTCTCGGGCAATGTTGATTTCAATCTCTGTCTGACTAGCAATCTTTGCCTTCTCAGCAATGTCTGTGGATACCCGCTTTGACTCTTCAAGATTCTCGATGAGCTCAATATTCTCAGTGAGATCACCTTCAGCTGTGGCAAGCTGATGGAGTAAAGACTCTTCAATCTCATTGAGCTTGATCTTGAATTCGTTTTGTTGCTTGATGAGGGCTGCCTTCTGCTCCTCCAGATCGGGGCGCTCTTTGCGCACCACACGTGCCAGCAGCTGATCCTCGAGGCCTGATTCTGTCACGGTGAAGTTGACCAGGGTCGTCTCTGCCTGGATCTCTGGTGGGTAGTGTGGGTTGCCAAGCTTGGTGTGAAGCACCAACTTGAAGTCCTTGTGTACCTCCACCTCCTTGTCTCCCAGCTTGACCAGGATCTTCCGGGCCTTGCGAATATATTGGCGAGCCATGACAGGTAGCATTGCAGCCTCCATTGATTCTTGCATGTTTTCAATGAGTACAGGTTGGCCCCCCTCCACTGCCCTTTCTACCTTGTCCATCATCCCCTTCTGCCCCAGTCGCATTACTAGCAAGTTATTCTTTGCTTCGCGATCCTTAACCCACACTATACCCTGGAGCTGTGGATCGATCATTAATGGCCACCGGGCACAGGTTGTGATTATGCATCCATTTTCTGTGGACACGCGGTCAGAGGGAAGTGATTCTGAATTCCATAGTGCAATCATTGCATCATCAGCAAGCAGTGAAACAGGATCTGCATTGTCACTCAAGTCGATTCCTGCATCCTTGATGTAAGGCATGAACTTAGAGTTCATAAGAGTTTCACGAAATTGATTGTTGAAGGCACCAACATATGAGACAAACGATGCTGCCACAAGGCAATCCCCGGGGAGAAGGCTGCTCTGTGCCTTGAGCATAGCTACACTCTCAGTCCAACGCACATTCTCTGATGCTAAGGCTGCAATAAGCCGCTGGGCCATCTCCATCTTTTTGGCCATACGTTCAGCCTCAGCCACTGTATCCTCCTTCTCCTTCATAACGCGGTCAAACTCGGCCTCAAGCTCAGCAAGCTGGGCCTCCAGCTGTGCCACCTGGTCAGTTACCTCCTGCAGTTTGGTGTTTGCCGCAGCAAGCTGTTCCAGAGCCTCAGCGAGCATGCGTTTCTTTGGCTCCACATCACTTACAATGTCATAATACACAGTGATATTGAGCACCCATCCGCACAGCCCAGAAGCAGCACTCGACTTTTTTTTTGATGATTTCAACATCAAAGGTTTCCATCTTGAGATATGTTCGAACCGCCTTAAAGTTGGCTTTTGGCACCTCTTCGGCATCAATCGTGTCCTTGAAGCCAAACAGTTTCTCTAGAAACTTGTCGATGTTTTGCATGGTCTTCTGCGCTGCACCCCAGCTCTTGTCCTTCACGACACCTTCAGCAGGTGACAGCAGCACCATCACTGCAGCCATCACATCATCAATCCCGGATGGTGGCTTCTTGAGTGCTTTGAGTTCACCCAAATCCTTCTTGTTTAGTGTGTTCAAAGATGCCATCGCTTCGTCAACTGCTGGAAGTGCAGCTGCAAGGTCTCTCTCACAGTCTTCCTGCTTCTGTGTCACCTCTTTCCGAATGACTTCACATTTCTCTGCCTCCACATTTGCTGCAGCGGCTTCAACACCAACAGAAGCTTTTTCCTTTCCCACTTTTTCTGCAAGGGTCTCTGCTGCAGCAATAGCCTGTTCCACCTCAACCGACTTTACCTTAAGGAATTCCTCCAGCTCCCCCACCTGCTTAGCTGTGCCTTGAAGTTTGTCCAGCCCGACCTGAAGTCGATCCGAATCATAAAGCAGCTTCGTTCTCTTCCCATCAAGGATCTGCTTGTATAGTGCAATGAGCTCCAAGAAACTTTTTGGGGTGGTGTAATTGTAACGCTTTTCCATCTCTAGGTAACGCTTTGACTCAACACCAACAACATCAAACGAGAATGGCATGAAGGCAATGATTGCCTTCGAGCGCTCCTCATCCCCGAGATCAACGGTCCCAAGGAATCGCTCCGAAACAGATTGCAGAGCTTCAACTGGCCAGGGGTGGAACCAATCAATGATTGCATTGTTGACAAGAGCAGGGAAGCGCCGAGCGCGCTCTCGAAATTTCTCTCCCACTGGGGAAAAGCACAAAATCATATGCAGGTTGGAGACAACCTTGGATATGAAGTATGAGTAGCAGTTCTCATTGGTGTCCACAATGCCTTGCGACTTGACCTCACTTCGTACTGCATTGATCATGTTTTCTTTCTCATCAGGAGGGAAGAGATCAGGGATATTTCCCGACGCAAGTAAATCGTTGATGAAGACAAGGAACTTCTCGTTGGTGATCTGCGAGTCGGTGAAGATCCATGCGAGTGATTCACCCTTCTGGCCAGCCTTGACATACATTGCCATGATATCTGTCTTAAGGTCATTTACAGAGTAATTACGAGAGATAGTGATCGTATTCACTGTGCACTGAGCAATGAAGGAAGCTAACCTCGACAAACTTTGCTTGCCACTGCCGCCCACACCAACAAGTAATGCATGCCCCGTCTCCAGGATGCGTGTCACACGGCAGACATGGCGCATCGCATCCTCGAACAGCACCAGGTCCATGGTCGCAAAATTTTCGTTATACTCTTTGAGTGCCTCTGCCAGCAGCTCTGACAGTTTCTCATAGCTTGGCAGGTCGCCATATGCCTTTTCTGCAAGTCCCTGGGAGAAGTGCACAAAGATGTTGGGATTTGAGAAGACCTGCGCCTCTGGATCATTAGGGAAGTATTTTTTGGTCACTTCCTTGGCAATCTTATGATAGATCTCAAGATCAGCTAATTCAAGTAGCAGATCCCCATAAGTGCGCTCTGCTTCGTGGACCCAGAGCTTGATTAGGCGCCAGGGCTCTTTGATAATATCCCTCTGGGCCATCAGGATACCCTGGAACATGTTGGTCAAGTGCCGTACGTTGAACTCGTAGTGGAATTTCACTGCAGTCTTCCGGAAAGCAGCTACAACCCTGCTGTGCAACTCAAGGCCAGCTCCTATCAGCTTTGTTGTGCGCTCAAATACAGAGGGCTCAAAGTCTTTGAGGTGTGCTGTCAGGAATGTGGAGTAAATAGTCAATAGGCTGTCCTGTGTGGGTGTGCCTATAGCAAACGTCACAAAGTGGCGTTGCAAACGTGGGTTGACAAAATTGCAGCCTGCTGCAGGATTCATGCATGACAGGTATTGACAATTACCAATGTTCTTCTGTGTGAGTTTGTCACGATCAAACCAGTGCTCAAAGTCAAAATGCTGACGGAGGAGAGCAATTGGGGTCTGTGTGTTGTATGGGTCAACCTGTGGCATGTTAAGGTCGTCCACAAAGTAAATTAGTTTCTTGGTACCAGGTGGACCATAGTTCTTTCCAGCCTTCTTCTCAAGGGGTCCTTCCATGATCCTCTGTAGCATGGCAGAGTCTGTGAAGTAGTTGAAATTGATGGTGAGGCTAATCATGAAGTCAGGGTCGAGTGCCTGGAGCACCCCATTGATGATAGCAGTTTTACCTGAGCCAGAGTACCCAATGAGCATGTTAGGACGCCGACGAGCCATCAGAGTGTTTAGCCAGAAAGAGAGACCTGTGGTCTCTGTGGTAGGCACTGTGACCGCACTCATTGCTGTTTCTGTGTCATACTCAATAGTTTTGGTCACATCAGACCATGGCGCATACCGGAGACTCTCTGCATCAGCAAAGTAATCAAAGACCATACCCTGATCGGGGAATTTCACAGGCCGCCATTCATTGCGCCACCACCTGTTAAACTTCAAACGGTGGTCTTCACCATCCTTCGTGGAGTAGGCACCTCCAAATGCCCAGACTGCAGCAAAGCAGAAGAACAGCTCGTACTGCATTTTGTCATGACATTCTTTGAATTTGTTCTCCTCGGTATACAACCCTTCGAGCATATGGCATAGAGATTGTACCATGTTGAAGTCCAGTATGGGAATCAGATGGTCAAATGTCTGTTTAATGTAGTCCATTGTCTTCTCACAGTACTTATCAAAGAGTGTTCGCAAAATCTCTTTTTGCTGGTCGTCATCATCTTCTCTTTTGTCGATCCATGTTTGCACATAAAGGTCCCATTGATTGGATGGCGAAATGAACAAGATACCAGCCCTGGACACTGTGGCGGGTGTTGCATATGCGAGATCCCTGATCTCAAACAGCATTCGCATGTGAGGCAGGAGAGGAATACGCTCGTTGGAGGCCAGTGTGAGTAGCTTGTTATCGTCCATCACAGAATTCATTGACTCAATCCAGTTGGCATCCAAATCTCCATCTAATATCAGCCATTTTGGCTGTGTGTCGCTGATGCGAGACAGGTCACGCAGGATACATGACAACAACCCATCTTTCCATTCACGAGTTGCGAGCGAGATGACACCATACAGTTCATCCGGGGTGATGGACTTTGGATTCAGGTCTTTGAGGGTCACTTTCATACCCTGCTTAGTCCAGGCCTTGGCAAGGGTCTTGTATACAGTACTTTTGCCTGTGCCTGAGGGTCCCATCAGGAAGACACAATGGCGAATGTTGATAAGCTCCTCCAGCTGGCAGACCTTCAATACAAAGTTCTCATCTGGCTGCAGCTTCTGTTCAACGACAATTTCCTTGGTCAGCTCTTCGAGTTCCTCGTTTCGCTTGGGCGGCACATCCAAATTCGGGAAGAGATCTGTGATAAGCCCCATGAAGACCACCACATCTTCTGCAACAATTTTCGGGATGTTGAAGTCACGAAGGGCGCGCATAAGAAGACCCCTCTCTGGCAAGTCTGGCTCAGCACGCTTGAAGCCACCAGCCACTACAAGTACCGATTTGATTGCTCGCAGCCCCCAATCATAATGCATCTGTTTTGATAGCAGATCCTTGTTGAGGGCATAGAGAATGACAAATTTGTGTGCCAAGACTTTCGCTTCTTCATAGCCCTCAGCCATAAGGAAGTTCTCACAAATGTATTCTAGGTCGGGAACCATCACTGTTACAGGGCGGAACAATGCCTTGAGGCCTTCTGGTAGCTCGGTACGGCCCAAATATCCAGGATTCATGGTAATGAAGGCCCCTACCTCCTTATTCAGTACCAACTCCTCCTCTCCAGGAAAGTTGAAATGGCCACGATTGGCCTTGATCGCATCAAGAACACATTTGTATTGCACAGAGCATACTGACAGCACCTCGGCAGAGATGCGATTGAACTCGTCGAAGCAGCCCCATGAACCACTAGACGCCAGGCCCTTGAAGATGTCACCCACAGATCGGAAGTCCATCTGATCCGAGCAGTTGAAAACATAGACTGCCAAGCCCATTTGTGAGGCCAAGTCTTTTGTGGTTTCAGTCTTGCCAGTTCCTGCAGGTCCTGCTGGAGCACACCCAAGCACCATGTGCAAAGCCTGGGTAGCTGTGATGTACAGCCTGTCTGTGAGTGGAGTGATGACCAACCTTGGCCCATTCCCAAGGTACTCAAAGGCATATCTGAACTCGGCATCGCAGATGTTGATAAAGCAATCGCGCTCAGTCGTATCCCATCGATATCGCAGCTGACTTTGCCACTGGAAGCAGTCGTGCCTTACATCGTTGTTGTTGATTATCTTGCCAATGATGTCACGCGCATGCGCATCGAGGGTAATAATGTTCATGATCTTCTGGCGCTCTGACTTTGTGACTTTCTTCCTCACTGCAGCAATCAGATTGATGATCTGTTCAATCTGCTTTCCATTGTATGTTTTCATGGCCTCAATATCCCCATTCATATTCTTGTACACTTCGTCAACCTCAACACACCAGAACATCTGGCACACAGTGATAACAATCTGCCCCTGGTACTCCATGATCAGATTCACGCGATCCATGTTTGCGTATGCATTGTTACACTCTTCAAGGATACTGCGCAAGGCCTCGCGCATTGTATCGATCACCCTCATCAACCACATCTCAACCTTGCCATTGAGGAAACAAGGCTTTGCAAAAGGAACATATTCATCCCTCGGGTCGTACATGCCCAGGCCCACCTTCGTTTCAGCACCTTCAGCATCGTAGTCATCCTTAAGATCCAGTTTGTTGATCATCTGGAAGATCTTCGGGATGTGTTCCATCACCTTCTCGGGGCGATTACCATTGGACAGGATATCCAGCAAATCCTTTGTCGACACAAAGTAAAACCGAGGGAAGGCTCTGCGCTTTGCCTCCATGAAGTCAACAAGAGACTTCTCGCACAATTCAAGCTGATGTTGCAAATTCTCCAAGAAAGTGAACAGTCCCTCTGCATTGCAACGATCCACAAGATTTGGTGTCTCACCACATTCTGCCAATACCTCCTTAACACCTTCGTCGATCCCCACAAACCTCTCAGCATCCTCTGGCAGTTCACGTTTGACCTCATCGGAGCCGATGAAAAGATCCTCAAGGTAAGACCAGGTCCGCTGGATCTCACTGAGGATCTGCAATACCTCAGCAACAGTTGCAAGGGACTTTTGCCAGTGGAGAACTTTTTCTTGGAACTGCCCAACAAAGCGAGAAGCGGCCATGTTCTGCACAAGCACTTGATTATCTTCCAGAGTCTCAAAGGTCTCCTCAGAGACCTTTACCAGGTTGAGCTCAGTGTCATTGTAGGCTGTGAACTCAAATTCCAGGTTGGTCCAGGTACCTTCCAACATAACCAGGTTCCTCTCGATCTTTTCTTCCTTCTGTGCACGATCCACAATCTCACTGACATCTTCCACATACTCATGCAACTTCAGAGCAAGCAAATCCTCAAAGAACAGCTTGCTGATGTTGGCGACATCAATTTGCACCTTCGTCATTTCCACAATAGAATTCCAGTGGCGTTCGCGCATGCATTCTTGACGCAGGTCTCCCACCACAGGGATCGCCACTAGCATATCGTTGACCACCTGCAACAGGTCTGCGTAGGCTCCGAATTCCTGTCGGATCTTCTTATTCATTGTGCGTAGCTCATTCTTGAACTTTTTGGTACAGTCCTCCATCATTTCTGTCTCAATGTCATCCCAAGGTACACGTTTCCAATCATCAAAGTAGCTGCTCACCATGGCAACACAATCCCAATACACCTTCACAAGCCCAAGGTCCTCACGGCAGTCATGCACCATCTTCGTGGGGCGGTCAATCAGGTCGCTGCACTCGAAAAGAGTTGCAAGATGCTCCAACTCTTTGCGCCGGACCTCCACCTCAATAAGTTGCTCGTCGACAGACAGCATAACATTGTAAGATTCCTCGCAACCAGTTGCAAACTCAAAGAATGGATTTGCCTTGAAGGTATCCCGGAAGGTTTCCATTTTCTCTGCAAAGCGAGTGATCTCGTGCTTGATCTTACGACCCTCGCGCTCCTGGAAGGTGCGGATTCCTGCCTTGATCTTCGGGGCCCGTTTCTTGACTCCATTCCAGGCTGTCTTCATCTCATTGAGGCGCGTGGTGCGGTCAGCCATATCGATCTCTTGCTCAGCGAGGAACTCGCATGACTCGGTCAGCGAATCGATCCGCAGGTCCAGAGCATCCTGCTGTGACAGAACGTCATGGAGGGCTCCCATCACCTTCAGCAAGCGATCCAAGTCACCTTCCTCCACCTTGGTGTCCAGGGCAGCCCCCTCCTTTGCAACAAAGTCTTCGAGCTCCTGGAGAGTGTTGCTTGTGACATTAGACATCTGTTCAATGAGGTCGTCTTCAACAGAGAGCATAGGTGAGAGATCAAGGACTTCCACAGCATCCCATGAACCAGAGGTCCCATCCAGTGCTACCAACTGCTTCTTTACAGCATTGAAGAACATCTTGGTGGGCTTGCTGTCTGGTGGAGGCTTCTGGTTGTAGACACACTTCCACATGTTTGAGGTAGGATCGTACACATGCATGTCGTATAAGGTGTTGCCTTCAATGTCAGTACCGCCGTAGATGATCACCTTCTCGTCAATCACCTCCATCTGGTGGCCCACCCTTGGTGTCGGGGGTGTCCCTTGAGGCTCCACAGGCTCCCATCGCAGAATTTTGTCTTTTATGTCGACTGTCAGTTTGCAAATGTCGTTCAAGTACTCATCTGGGAGTTCCTCCTCTGGCTCTTCTGCAGCTTCCACCTCAGCATCCTCAGTCTCTTCTGCATCTCCTGTGTCAGTCGGCTCCCCATCGGCAACCACATCTGTGGCTTCATCTGCAG
>Ga0307389_10000053_pt1 | contig 10757 bp, 1 predicted proteins | sample SouOceMePS1033R3_FD_203178 | JGI IMG/M metagenome (GOLD analysis project Ga0307389, IMG submission 203178) | Metatranscriptome of marine eukaryotic phytoplankton communities from South Atlantic Ocean - PS103-3.R3 (Eukaryote Community... | ecosystem: Environmental > Aquatic > Marine > Oceanic...
CAACTAGATAATAAACCATAATTCAAACATGAAGAAGGTCGCTATAAAACCCCTTTCCGTAGTGCTGAAACAATGTATAAAGGCTCCTTTGAGAGAACTGAACACTCTCAGGGAGAAGCAACGTAAGTGTTCTTTGGGCACAAGTGTATCTACATAAACTTTGTGTGAAAAGACCGTTAAAGGTCGAGTTTTTGTATCGTAAAGAGTTAAAAAATGAGGCACAAGCCTTTAAATTTGTAGTCACAAGGGTAAAAAAACCCAACGAGATGAAACCTTTTTGACTCAAGGTTAAGACTCAAGAGTTTTGTTTTCGTAAAGAGTTAAGAAAATTTTGTTGTAAAGAGATGTTTGTCGTGTTAGTGAGTGATCGAGAAATAAAGCTGTCGGCTTTGGTTGTCTAACTTAGATAGTCAGACCCCTTTCGGCGACTTCCACCAAACCGGTTCGATCCTCGAGAGCCCATTGATTTCACTCGCTGAATTTCTTCATGAAGCTCTTCCTGAGAGCGGATGAGTAAGTGACTCAGTGCCTTTGCGGCCTTCACAGCGCCTTCGACATCAGCATGGCTGAACTTCAATTGGATTCGTCGGCAAAATTGGATCACAAGGGCAGAAGTCCTCAAGAAGCTTCGGAGGTGTAATGCTTCTTCGGCAGTGTGCTGCTGCGCGAGGTCGCGTCCGGACACTTCCTCATCATCGAGGCCATAAGGCGCCTTCGATTCCATCCAGTAGTCGGCTTGGATCTCCGCGATGAGTTTCCTCAATCGAAGTTCCATCATCTTCTTGCTGTTAATCACGTCGTGGAACGTCTTTCGGTCCATGATTCCGCCTGCAGAGCTTGCGGCAAACGCGGCGTCCATGTCGTTTACGAGTTCCTCGTTGGTGAGTGGGCCAATTCGCGTCACTCCGCACTTGAACATCATTCGTTGGACGAGGTCGTTGAATGAAGAACCGCCTTCGCTGTTGCGTATGCGCTCAAGCTCAGATTGGAGCTGTTGGATCTGGATGTCTTTAGCTTCATTCGTCTTTTGTACTTGGCTCAGCAATTCAAGCGATTTCTTGTCATCCCCTGCAACAAGTTTTGCGAGGAGGATCTGCAAGATTTCAAGATCTGCGAAGTATCCGTAGTTCTTGGCATCTTCTCCCATGATTGAGTACAAGAACTCGGTGAGGTCAACGTTGCCATTTTGGTCAATATCGACGTTGTCGAATGCTTGTTTAGCTGCGTTGGCATCGCCTGGAAGGTTGAGGAATCTCCACGCTTCTTGATATTCTGGGAATTGCAAGGTAGCGTTGTTGTCGCGGTCGAATGCCTTGAAGGTATCGTTCAAGTCGTTGAAGAGTTGCTGCTTGGCTGGGTCTCGGTTGATGATGGAATTGCCTTCCGTCTTGTCGATGACCTTGTCAAGGAGAACTTGGAGGAGTTTCGCAACTTCAGCTTGCATCTCTTGTGCTTTCTGGGCACGTCGGCGCATGGTTGCCTTCATGGCGTCGTAGTCGCCCTTGTCTGACTGGAACTTGGAGAGCACATCGTCAAGCTCAACGCCAATGGATCCCATGATTGCTTGGATGCCCAATTCTGAGGTTCGGGATTCCTTGATCGCCTTGGAGAATTCTCCGTATTCAACCACACCACTTCGGTCGACATCAACGCTAGAGAAGGCTGCTTTGATCTCAGAGTCGGATCCGCCGAGGTTCATGAATGACCATGCATCGGAGAATTCTCGGTAGGAGAGAGTTCCGTTGCCGTTGGTGTCGTACTTGTTGAATGCTTCAATGAGGTACTTGTCAACTTCCTTGGACTGCAAGAATCCTTCGACATCGTTTCCGGTGAGACCCATCATAGCCTTCACGATCTTGGACATGCCAGACGTGAGTTGGTTCTTCTGGTTCTTCATTCGAGCCATGATTGCTGCGTTATCAGCGGCGGTTTCCTCAGCGCTCTTCGACATGGTGGCGAGTTCTCCGCTGTGCTTGTCAATGAGTTTGAACAGTCCGTCCATGAGAGAGTCAAGTCGGTCCATGTCTGCGACTGGTCCGAAGTTTCCTGCGTCAGGTCCCATGATGGAGAACACGAATTCGTCTCGGTCAACGAGGCCGGATTGGTCGACATCAACGCCATCGAAAGCGCTCTTGATGTCGCGGTCGGAGCCAGGTTGGCTCAAGAATCGCCAAGATGCAGTGTATTCTGGGAATTGGAGCTCGCCGTTGCCATCCTTATCGAATGCATCGAACGTTTCCATGAGCTGTTTGTAGAACTTGGCGCCCTGCTCGTCTTTTGTGGCCTTGGAGTCAGCATCGACTGATTCGAGTTTTTCAAGAAGCTCGCCTGCGCGTTGCATCAATCGGTTCACGAATTTCGCTCGCATTGCTCGGCGTCTCTTGGCAGTTGCCATAGCTTGCTCGTATCTCTGCTTGAAGTTCTTCATGTATTCGCCCAAGCTTTCAATGGAGCCTTCCATATTGGATGCAATGACCTTCATGTTCAATTCAGCCATGCGTTCTCCCTTGATTGCGTCTTTGAATTCGCTGATTTCAATGACGCCGCTGTTATCAACATCGACTTCGTTGAATGCCTTCTGGATTTCCGAGTCAGATCCGCCAAGGTTCAATTCCTTTCGCCATGCGACCTTGAACTCTGGGAGTTCCATGGTTCCGCTGCCATCGACATCGAATTTCTTGAAGACGTCGTAGAGGATCTTGTCCATTTCGTCTTCTGACATGAATTTGACGGCGTCCATGCCCGCGAGACCATTGATCTTGCCAATCATCTTCGCCATTTCAGAATCTTGCTGCGATTTCAGAGACTCGAGGCGTGTGCGTAATGCGTCGTTCTCGGATGCCTGTTGCTCGGCAGATTTCTTCAAGCTTCCTTCAGATGCAAGCTGCGACATCATGTTTCCGCTGACGCGGTCAAGCATGCCGTTGAGGAGTTCCATGTCTGCGAGAGGTCCGTATTTCAGAGCTTCGGAGCCCATCAATGCGAATGCGAATTCGTTCTGGTCAACGTGGCCAGATCCGTCAACATCTTGGTTGTCGAATGCGCTCTTGATTCGGCGATCGTCACCTGGTTTCTGTAAGAATCTCCAGGCTTCCTTGAATTCGCTGAAGTTGAGTGCGCCAGATCCGTCATTGTCGAATGCGTGGAACGTATCAACCATCGTCTGATGGAGTTTTCGGCCCTCTGGGTCTGGAACTGGTTCGCTCAAGAGGCTGCAGAGTTTGTCAACAAGGACAGAGAGGTTCTTTTGCATATCTTCTTCCATCTTGGCCTTGAGGAGTCGTCGACGTTGAGCAGTCATTTCGAATGCCTTGTAGGCATCCTTAGATTTGCTGTAGTCTCCCATCTTCACACCGAGTTCTTTGCCCATCTTGGAGAACAACAAGTTCATGTTCAGCTCATCAAGTTTGTCTCCTTGAATTGCGTCCATGAATTCCTGGAGTTCAATGGATCCAGATCGGTCTTCATCAACCTTGTAGTAGGCCTTCATGATCTCGTCTTCGCGGTTGCCAAGACCAAGGTCTTCCCAAGCGCGTGCGAATTCAGTGAATCCTAGCCAGCCGCTTCCATCCTTATCGAATTTGACAAAGGCATCGTTGAGAGCTTTGGTGATGTTTTCTTCGCTGAAGAAGTCTTCGCCTTCGCTCACAACGCCGAGGCTGCCCATAAGCTTGTTGAGTTCGCCGTTCATGTCTCCTCGAAGTCCCTTCATCTTCTCCTTGAGTGCGGCGTTTCGCTTCATTCGCTGTTCGACGCTTTCTTGCGTCTCGGCGAGAGCAGCCGTTCCGGCTCGGATGGTTCCGTCAACGAGGTTCAACAATTCGAGAAGCGTTTCAAGATCTGCCAATGGGCCAACCTTGCCAGCATCTTCCTTCATGATGGAGAACACGAATTCGCTCCACTCGACGAATCCGCTGGAATCGAAATCGACGCCATCGAAGCTCTTCTTGATGAGTTCGGCGTTGTCTGGTTGTTTCAGGAATTTCCAGGCTTCGACGTATTCAGGGTATTGGAGCTCGCCAGAACCATCACCGTCAAAGGCGTTGAAGGTGTCCTTCAATGTCTTGTAGTAGTCGGTGAGTTTGCGTCGCTCATCGGTCATCTCTTGTTTGCTTCCAGAAATGTCACGGAGTCGCTCAATGACCAATTGCATCTTAGCTTCGAGCTGCTCTTCCATTTCCTTCTTCATCAATCGACGTCGGACTGCAGAGTTCTTGAATTTGGAATATCGCTCTTCGACGGTATCCATATGGACGCCCATCTTCCCCATGACAACTCGGAGGTTGAGCTCGGCCAAGCGTTCGGATTTGATGGCGGTCAAGAATTCGTCTTGATCAATGGTGCCGGACTTGTTCTTGTCGACGGCATCGAATGCGTCAGCAATCTCGGACTGTGCGCCCTTGAGGCCGAGCCAGCTCCAAGTTTGTGTGAATTCCCACTTGTCAAGAGTGGCGTTCTTGTTCTCATCGAATCGCGCGAAGGCTTCTCGGAGGGTGATGTCAATTTCTTCTTCATCGAAGAAGTCATCGCCAGTCATGCCCATCATCTTGGAGACCATATCGTTCACTTCCGTGTTCAGTTGCGATCGGCTGGCCTTCAATTTGTCCATGAGTTTCGTGTTCTCCTTGGCCCGCATTTCTTGGTTGTCCTGCGAAGCGCGTAATGCGTCAGAGAGGTTGGTCAACATGCCTGCGCATTGTTTCAAGAGTCGGTTCAACAATTCCATGTCAGCAAGTGCTCCGTACTTCATGGCTTCCTCTCCCATGATTGCGAAGAGAAATTATGTTCCTTCAATGTGTCCGCTTGAGTCGCAGTCAACCGACCCGAAGATATCAATTATTTCTTGTTCGGTTCCAGGTTGTTCAAGGAATCGCCAAGCTTGGATGAACTCGTCAACGTCAAGTTTGCCGCTGCCATCCTTGTCGAACGCATTGAATGTGTCCTTGCATTGCGTGTAGAACTCTTGCTTCTCTGGATCACGTTTGTCACCTTCGGTGTCGCCGGTAATTCCAGCAAGGGCCTTGATCATTTCCTTGGTGTTCTTCTCGATGTTTTCTTCCCATTGGCGTCGCAACATTCGTCGACGTTCAGCTGATTTCTTGAAGGCAGCGTATCGGTCTTCATATGAGCCCATCATGCCACCCAATTGGTCAAGTTCAACTCCAACGGATTCGAGGAGAACCTTCATGGACAATTCTTCGAGTCGCGAGTTCTTGACGCAATCAATGAATTCGTCCAAGTCAACGAATCCAGATGAATCGGTGTCAACCTTGTTGAAGGCATCGCGCAATTCTTGTTGTTCGCCAGCCAAACCAAGAGAGGTCCATGCTTTGCTGAATTCAGTGAAGTCGATCTTGCCACTGGCATCTCGGTCGAAGTTGTTGAAGGCTTCGGTCAAGTATTTGGTGATCTGCTCTGTTGTGAGAACCTGCATTGGGTCCTTTCCAGCCATACCCATCATCTTGCCGAACATATTGTTCATGGTCTTGGACATTTCGCCTTTCATGTTCTTCATCCTAGACATCAATTGCGCGTTCCTCTTCTGTCGGTCTTCAGCAGTGCCTTGGAGCTCATCGAGAGATCCAGCCATGCCTGAGAGCATGTCGCCGGTCTTGTCTAGTAAGGTCACGAGTGCTTCCAAGTTTGCGAGTGGTCCGAAGTCCTTCGCGGTTTCTCCCATGATGGAGAACGCGAATTCGTTCCAGTCGACGACTCCGCTTCGGTCAACATCAACAGAGTTGAATGCCTTGTCAATATCTTCTGTTCGTCCTGGAATTTCCATGAATCGCCAAGCCTCTCGGTATTCTGCAACACCAAGTTCTCCAGTGCCATCAGCGTCGAATGCGTTGAATGTGTCTTTGAGTTTCTTGTACAAGTTCTTCTTGGTGGGGTCTTGCTTCAAGACCTTTTCTCCAGTGACCTTCTCAAGTCTGCCGACCATCTCTTCTGTCAATTTGGCCAATCGCTCTTCCATCTGGCGTTTGAGTGCTCGTCGTCGAGCAACGGTTGCCTGGAATCGTGTGTATCGGTTTTCCATGCTGCTGACGTACTGCTGAATCTTGCCAGCGCTGACGCCCAAGTCTCCGAGGACGGCTCCCATCGACAGTTCTTCCAATCGGGAATCCATGATTGCAGCTTGGAATTCAGCGACGTCGACAACGCCTGAGGAGTTGGTGTCAACCTTGTTGAATGCATCGGTGACTTCGTCATCGCTGCCAGTCAATCCAAGATGTTTCCATGCCTTTCTGAATTCGCGGACATCAAGTTCTCCACTTCCGTTGACATCGTACTTGTCGAATGCCTTCTTCAGAAGAGTCTTGACCTCCTTCTCGTCTTGCATATTGACTCCAACGCCGGATATGCCTTGCATCTGGCTCAAGAAGTCTGCGACTTCACCGTTGGCGCTGGTCTTCATGTCCTCGAGTCGAGAGCGTAACCGCTCGTTTTTCTTGGCGCGGGCTGCAATATCGTGCTTGGTAGAGCTCATTGCTTCCTTCAATCCGGCGAAAGATCCAACAGCCTTCGTCATGAGAGTGTTGAGCACTTCCATATCGGCAAGTGTACCGTAGTTCATTGCCTTTTCTCCCATGATGGAGAAGACGAATTCGTCTTGGTCGACAACTTCGTTTCCATCAACATCGACGCCGTCAAATGCTTGTTTCATCTGATCTTCACCACCTGGTTGGTTGAGGAATTTCCATGCTTCCATGTATTCTGGGAATTGGAGTTCTCCAGAACCATCTCCGTCGAATGCGTTGAAGGTATCACATAATCGGTCGAAGAACTCTCGCTCTTCTGGGTTGGTGTCGACAATCTTCTCGTTGAGCAAGTCTTCAAGGGCTGCTCGGAGCACTTGCGTCTGCTCTTTGAGCATTTGGTCGAATTTCTTCTTCATCATTCGTCGGCGTAAGGTGGTCTTCTGGAACCGGAGTCGTGCCTCTTCTTGCTTGGATCGGTATTCAGCGAAGATGGAGTCAAGTCCATCAAGCTGTCCTTCCATTTCTTGCATGATGAGCGTGGTGTTCATTTCAGCAGCGCGGTTGTTCTTGATGGCTTCACAGAATTCAGTGATGTCTATTCTTCCACTGTTGTTGGTGTCAACTTGGAAGAAAGCTCGGTCGACCTCATCTGCAGTGCCCTTGAGTTTCAAGAGTTTCCATGCCTTGTGGAATTCTCCCATTTCGAGTTCGCCACTGTTGTCGCGATCGAATTTCTTGAAGGTTCCTTCCAAGATTTTGTTGATCTGTTCTTCCGAGAGAAGTGCGCTGATGTCTTTTCCGGTGATAACGCCAATCTTGGCCATCATCTTTCCGAATGCACCGTCGTTCTGTTTCTTCATGTTCTGGAGGCGACCTCGCAATTCTGCGTTACGCGACATGCGCTTATCAGCAGATGCTCGGCTTTCTTCGAGGGATCCCTTCAATTCCTCGAGGAGGTCCGCAGCGTCAGTGAGGAGGTCATCAAGGAGTTCAAGATCTGCGAGTGGGCCGAGTTTCAATGCGGCTTCTCCCATCATGGAGAACACGAATTCAGACCATTCAACCAATCCAGATCCGTCAACATCAACGGAGTCGAATGCTTGCTTGATGTCTTCGGCAGTTCCTGGTCGTTGCAAGAATTTCCATGCTTCGACGTATTCAGGATATCCGAGTTCGGCATTTCCATCCTTGTCGAATGCATTGAAGGTATCCTTGAGCGTGTTGTACAACTTCTGTTTTTCAGGATTGCGTTCTGGGATCTTCTTCTTGTTGAGCGTGAGCAATTTGGCGATGATGGATTTCGTCGCTTTCTCGATGCTGTCCTCCATCTTCTTCTTGAGCAATCTTCGGCGTTTGACGGTCTTGGCAAAGGCTTCGTATTTCGAGTTGGTTCCCTCAACCTTGACGCCAAGCTTGTCGAAGACAGTCTTGAGGCTCAATTCAGCAAGTCGGGAGTTCTTGATGGCGGTGATGAATTCAGTGAGATCAATCTTTCCGCTCTTGTTGGAATCAACTTCATTGAAGGCAGTGTCGAGCTCTTCTTGCGATCCCTTCAATCCAAGGAAGAACCATGCTTGCTTGAATTCCCAGGCTCCCAATTCGCCGGACTTGTCTTCGTCGAACTTATTGAATGCATCAGTGAGGTGCTTGTTGATCTCTTCATCAGAAAGGACGTCACGTGGGTCAAGTCCCATCATCGAGCTGAGAAGTCCTCCGATCTGGCTGGAGATCTCGTCCTTCATGCCGGACAATCGGTCTCGGAGAACCTTGTTCCTGTCAGCACGCTTGTCGTTGTCTTGACGAGCTTCGCCCAAGGTGTCCTTCAAGATGATGTATTCCTTCATTGTGACTTCCATGAGACGCTCAAGCGTTTCCATGTCCGCGAGGAGGCCGAAGTTCACTGCCTTCTTGCCCATGATGGAGAAGATGAATTCGTCTCGGTCAACCAAGCCAGAGTTATCGACATCAACGCTGTCAAATGCGTTCTTGATGTCTTTGTCGTTGCCTGGTTGGTTCAAGAATCTCCATGCTTCCTTGTATTCTGCGAATTGAAGTTCTGCGTTTCCGTCCTTATCGAATGCGTTGAACGTATCTGCAAGAGTCTTGTAGAATTCAGCGCCTTCTGGATCTGGTGAGGTTTCACCGTTGACTTCACACATCTTCTTAACGAGTACGCCCATCATCACGCGGATGTTTTCTTCCATCTGCTTCTTCATGATGCGTCGTCGTCGTTGCGTGGCTTTGTAGGTGGCGAAGTGTCCCTGTTGGAGTTCCATCTGTCGCCCTGCCTCTGCCTTCGCTTCGTCGGCGCGTCGCTTGTAGTCCTTGAAGAAGCCTTCAAGGCCAACCAAGTGTCCATCCATCTTCTCAACGAGCACGCTCATGGAGAGCTCTGCAAGTCGGGATTCTCGGAAAGCCATGATGAATTCGCGTCGTTCAATGATGCCGGAGGAGTCAGCGTCAACCTTGTCGAACGCTCGGCTGATCTGATCAGCGTTGCCCTTCAAGCCAAGGAATTCCCAGGCTTTGAGGAACTCAGGCTTCTCAAGTTCGCCGCTCTTGTCGTAATCGAACTTGTCAAATGTAGCGCCAAGAAGTCGGTCAATCTCAGCGTCGGTCATGATCTCCATTGGGTCGGCCCCCATGATGTCCATCATCTTGGACATGATGCTGCCGATCTTGGAGTTCATTTCGCCCTTCATACCCTGAAGTCGTTGTTTCAATGCTGCGTTGTCCTTGGCTCGGTCGGCTTGTTTGGCCGCGGAATCCTTGAGGTCTGCAGACATGCTTGCGAGTAAGCCAGCAGTGTCATCGAGAAGAGTGTTCAACAATTCAAGATCTGCAATTGGCGAGAACTGGAGTGCCTTTTCTCCCATGAGAGCAAATGCGTACTCAGAGAATTCAACGAGGCCGGAGTTGTCGACATCAACGCCATCGAAGGCCTGCTTGATTTCAGTTTCAGTTCCTGGTCGGTTGAGGAATCGCCAGGATTCGAGGAATTCATTGTAGCCGAGTTCCGCGCTGCCGTCCTTGTCAAACGCGTCGAAGGTATCTCGGATTGTCTTGTATTGTTTTTCTCCTTGGATATCGCGCGTTGGGACCGGCTTGTCGCTTACACCAGACAGTTTGGTGATGATGTCCTTGGTGACAATTCGGATGTTTTCTTCCATCTGTTTCTTCATGAGTCGACGACGGGCAGTAGCCTTCTTGAATGCTTCGTAGCGTTGCTCAGCGGAGGCGTATTTGACACCCATGTTGTCGAGCACCTTCTTGAGTGAGAATTCAGCCATGCGTTCGCTCTTGACGGCTTGGATGAATTCTTCAAGGTCAACTTCTCCAGATCCGTTGGTATCAACAGCCTTGAAGGCGTCCTCAAGCTCAGCTTCTGATCCCTTGAGGCCAAGTGAGAACCAAGCTTGGTTGAATTCCCATTGTCCCAAGAGTCCGGAAGCGTCCTTGTCGTATTTCTCGAATGCTGCTCGCATGTGCTTTCGGATTTCATCGTCAGACAAGATGGATGATGGGTCAAGTCCGAACATGTTTTCCATCATTCCGTTCATCTGCGAGGTGACTTCGCCACGCATGTTGTCAAGTTTCTCTCGGAGGAGAGCATTCTTGCCTGCGCGGGCTTCGTTGGCTTCCTTGAGTTCAACGAGAGATCCGGAGAGTTTGAGGTAATCTCCAAGAGTGCTCTGGAGCATCTTGTCGAGTTTCTCAAGATCTGCGAGTGGTCCGTATTTCATTGCCTTCTTGCCCATAATTGAGAACATGAATTCATCCAATTGGACCATGCCAGAGCCGTCAATGTCGACGCTTTCGAATGCTCCCTTGATATCCTTCTCAGTTCCGGGTTGTTGCAAGAATTTCCATGCTTCCATGTATTCAGGGAATTGGAGTTCTGCGTTTCCGTCCTTGTCGAAGGCGTTGAAAGTGTCCTTCAACGTCATGTACATCTTGTGGTCATCATCAACCTGTGGTTCGGAGCCTTGAGCTGCATCAAGCTGGACAACGATGTCGTGGACAGTCTTCTCAATGCGCTGCGTCATCTGTTGTTTCAATACTCGTCGGCGTCGGGCAGACATTCGGAGGACTTCAAAGGCGTCCTTCTGCTTGGCTTGCGCTTCTTCGTATCGGGATTTGTAGGAATCGAAGAATCCAGAAAGTCCATCGAGATGGCCGTCCATCTTGGTCAACAAGAGGCCGAGTGAAAGTTCTTCGACACGAGCTCCCTTGATGGCGCTGATGAATTCAGACTTGTCAACGAAGCCAGACTTATCA
>Ga0307389_10000054_pt1 | contig 10745 bp, 1 predicted proteins | sample SouOceMePS1033R3_FD_203178 | JGI IMG/M metagenome (GOLD analysis project Ga0307389, IMG submission 203178) | Metatranscriptome of marine eukaryotic phytoplankton communities from South Atlantic Ocean - PS103-3.R3 (Eukaryote Community... | ecosystem: Environmental > Aquatic > Marine > Oceanic...
ATTGCATGGATGTCCAAATGGATCCATCAGTCAACAAGATCTTCTCAATTGTTCAACGCACGCTCCAGAAAAATATGTCACAGGTCCGTCACTCAGTCCAAGGTTGGGAGAGGTACAGTTATTTGTGGAAGAGGCCAATTACAAAGGAGCTTGACACATTTATCAAAACCAAAGGCGATGCTGGCCCAACTGTTGTCGACTATGACACTCGGTTGCTCTCGTATTTCACGATGGGTCAGCAGATCCAATCTCGATCCCAAATCAAGGACATCGGCTTCTGCCGTGTGAACTTTGAGCAGATTGTAAGACAGCTGTTGTACGAACAACCAAATGTGCCACCTTTCTGTATTCTTGCGTGGCTTAATGCGTTTGGCTTGAGGTTGAAGACTCAAGCTCAAAAGCAGCTTGAAAACTTTGAGAAGATGATGCGAGGGCTTGACTCAGACATTCGTCAGGAGGAAATTGAAGAGATTCAAGATTTGAAATTTGTTCTTGAGACAATTGAGCATATCACAAATAAGTCACTCGACGCCGAGATTGAAATCCGGAATATTCAGGACCAGTATTACACGCTACTGAATTCTTGCCAAGGGCTCGAAATCTCTGCTGCTGAACAGGAGAATGTGAATCAGCTGCAGAACCGTTGGGACTCACTGCTGCATGATGCTCTCCATATTGGTGCCTCGTTATACCCAACAAAGCGAAAGTTTGCAAAGATTACTCAAGCAGAGGCAAGTGCCTTCCACAAGGAAACGGAGTCGTGGTACTTGAAATACCAGGAGGAAGGCCCAGGAGGCGACGATATGGAGATGGACGAGGTGGTAACACGCATGCAAGCGTTTGCTCAGGAAATGAGTCACAACTTGAAGCGCAAAGAGGAGCTTTCGAACGCCGAACGTCTGTTTGGAATGGATGTAACGATCTACGAAGGACTTGGTCGTGTCGAGAAGGATATGAAGGACATTGGCCGCGTCGCTGGTTTCTTCACTCAGGTCAAGGAGCAAATTGATGAATGGTCGACCATCCTGTGGTCCGAACTGGAGCTCAAGACTCTTGAAGAAGGAATTGAAGAATTCAAGAAATCAATGCGTGCCTTGAAGGACCTTAAGGACCTTTCTTGCTACAATAAGGTAGTAACAATGCTTGACGCGTTCACTGAGTCGTTCCCTCTGATGGCAATGCTCAAGGGAGACGGTCTGCGGCAGCGTCACTGGAATAATTTGATGGAAGAAACAGGCATCACCTTTGACATGAACCCCCGCACCTTCACACTTGGAAATCTGTTCGCAATGCATCTTGAACGGTTTGCTGAGAGCATTGAGGAGATCACAACATCAGCTGAGCGTGAGATTCAGATTGAGAAAGGTCTGAAGGAAATTGAAATGAGTTGGGAAGTCAAGGAGTTTGAACTCTACAAGTACATGCGCGGCACTGAGGATCGTGGATGGGGGCTGAAGCCTGTTGAAGAGACCAACCAAGCTCTTGACGATGCCGCAGTTTACTTGTCTACAATGTCAGCATCCAAGTTTGCAGCAGCCTTTCAGGTCGAACTCAAGAAATGGACTGCAATCATTTCCAATATTGCCGAGACGCTTGATGTCTGGATGGCAGTGCAAAAGAAGTGGATGTATTTGGAATCAATTTTTGTTGGATCAGATGACATTGCAATGCAGCTCCCTGAAGAAGCAAAGCGATTTGAAGGAATTGACGAGCAGTACATTGCAATCATGCAGGAATCAAAGAAGGCTGAAAAGCTTATCAAGTGCACAGAAGAACCCAGAATCGACCAGCTCAACGGACTGTCAGATTCGCTTGATGCTTGCCAGAAGGGTTTGACTGAGTACCTTGAGACAAAGCGCAACGCGTTCCCTCGTTTCTTCTTTGTCTCAGATGACGATTTGTTGGCAATTCTTGGTTCTTCCGAGCCAACAGCTGTTCAGGAGCACATGCCAAAGATGTTTGATAATGTATACCAATGCAAATTTGGCAAAGGCAACGAGACTGTTCTCGCACTTGTTTCAAACGAACGTGAGGAATTGACACTGGGGACTCCTCCACGCACTGACAAAGCTGTTGAATTGTGGATGACAGAAATTGAGGCAGAAATGAAGACTTCACTGGCTGATGCACTGAAATCTGGTGTATATTATTATGCCCAGAATACTCGTGTCGAATGGTTGTACAAGATGATAGGGCAGGTCGGTCTTGCTGGATCTCAAACCTGGTGGACTTGGGAAGTGGAAGATACATTCAAGAAGGTGTCCAAGGGTGACAAATATGGAATGAAGAAATTCGCAGCCAAATGCAACGCTCAGCTTGCTGAGTTGGTCCATCAGACTACACAACCTCTTGAACAGCTGCATGGACCGCTTGCTCGTGTTAAGATCAACACAGTGATTATTGTCGAAGTGCACTCGCGTGATATCATCGACCAGTTCGTAATTGACTCAGTGTTGGATCCTCGTGACTTTGAGTGGGAATCAGTGCTTCGTTTCTACTGGGAGCGTGAGGCAGATGCATTGTGGATCCGTCAGTGCACAGGCCAGTTTGAATACGGTTGTGAGTACATGGGCAACAATGGTCGCCTTGTGGTGACTGCCCTCACTGATAGGTGCTACATGACACTGACTCAAGCTCTCACATTCCTGATGGGTGGAGCACCAGCAGGTCCTGCAGGAACTGGCAAGACAGAGACCACAAAGGATTTGGCCAAAGGACTTGGTCTGTGGTGTGTAGTGACCAACTGTGGTGAGGGATTGGATTACAAGGCTATGGGTTCTATCTTCTCTGGTTTGGTGCAGTGTGGTGCCTGGGGTTGTTTTGATGAGTTCAACCGTATTGAAGCGGCTGTGCTCTCCGTGGTTGCTACTCAGCTGACTACAATCCAAAAAAGTCTTGCAATGAAGGCGACAGAGCTCCTGTTTGAAGGTCGTCAAATCAGGCTTGATCACAAGTGTGGCTTTTTCATCACCATGAACCCGGGTTACGCTGGACGTACTGAGCTGCCTGACAATGTCAAGTCTCTTTTCCGGCCAGTCACTATGATTGTTCCTGACTTCCGCCAGATTTGCGAAGTGATGCTGATGTCTGAAGGATTCCAGATGGCTCGTATTCTGGCAAACAAAATGTGCGTGCTGTACAAATTGTCAAAGGAACAGTTGTCAAAGCAGCACCACTACGACTTTGGTATGCGTGCGCTCAAATCCGTGCTTGTGATGGCTGGTAAGCTCAAGCGTGATGCTCTCGACAAGCCTGAAGATGTTGTGCTGATGCGTGCGCTTCGTGATATGAATTTGCCCAAGTTTATCTTTGATGATGTGCCTCTGTTCAAGGGTCTGATTGCTGACCTTTTCCCTGGTATTGATTGCCCTCGTGTACGGTACGATCAGTTCAATGGAGCTGTGGAGGATGAGCTCAGGGCTCGTGGGTATCAGCTGGTCGACATCCAGATTGATAAGGTCGTGCAAATGTATGAGACAATGCTGACTAGGCACACCTCGATGATTGTGGGACCTACAGGAGGTGGCAAATCTGTGGTGCTTCAAGTAAAATCTGCTGCTCAGACTGTATTGAAGCTGCCTACCAAGATGCATGTGCTCAATCCAAAGGCACAGACCGTTGTCGAGCTGTATGGATTCATGGACCCAGATACTCGCGAATGGACCGATGGTCTGCTCTCCAATATTTTCCGTGACATCAATCGTATCGCAGCTGACAAGCCACGCCACGATTACATTGTTTTTGACGGAGATGTTGATGCTGTGTGGATTGAAAATATGAACTCTGTAATGGACGACAACAAGTTGCTCACGCTACCCAATGGAGACCGCATTCGTCTACAAGATCATTGTAAAATGGTCATGGAGGTGTTTGATCTTCAATACGCGTCGCCTGCCACTATCAGTCGGTGTGGTATGGTGTTCATTGATCCTAAAGACCTTGGCTGGCGGCCATACATCTGGTCGTGGGTCAACAGGATGGAGCAGCCAATGCAGGAGATCTTTGAGCCAATGATTGACAGATACTGTGAGCCCCTTATAGACTACGTCCTCGAGGGTAAGCACTACGTCGCAGGAGTGATGCAGATTGGTGAGCGATTCAAGCAAATCATTCCACTTACCAACCTTAACATGGCCAAGCAAATGACAAACATGATTGACGCTGCAATGTCTGGCATGAATGAGTACACAGAGGAGCAGTTGGCTGCTGTTCAAACCATGTCGTACGAGTCTCTATTTGTTTCTTCATGTGTGTGGTCGATTGGAGCTTCATTAATACCTGCCGAGCGTCCTCGATTCGATGTGTTTCTCAAGGAGACACTCGCAAGTGGCTACTCACAAGACACTCGCACAGCTGGCCGTGTGCCAGCAGGAATGCTACCTTGCAAGGCGCCCACTCTCTTTGAATACACATTCATATTCGACGACCAAGAGTGGGTTCCATGGTCTGATATGGTTACACCGTACGTACCACCAGCAGATAACGCATTCTACAAAATCCTAGTGTCAACTGATGACACTGCTCGTAGCGATTGGCTCCTTGAAACTGTTTCAGGACGAGCCAAGAAGCCAGTACTTTTTGTTGGAGAATCGGGTACTGCCAAGACAGTGTGCATCCAGAATTGGCTCCTCAAGCAGCCAGCGTCCACCAATCTCTCAATGGTCATCAACTTTTCAAGCAAGACATCTTCAATGGATGTTCAAAAAACAATTGAAGACAACATTGAGAAGCGCATGAAGGGAGTTTTCGGCCCAGTTGCTGGCAAAGAGCTTTCACTGTTTATTGACGACCTTAACATGCCAAAGGTGGACCTATACGGCACACAGCAGCCTATTGCACTGCTCAAGGTGCTGGTTGACCGCGGTGGATTGTACGATCGCGCCAAGGATTTGACTTGGTTCAAGGTGCAAGGCTTGCAGTACATGTCTGCTATGGGACCTCCTGGAGGTGGCCGTAACCCTGTTGATCCTCGCTTCATCACACTGTTCAATACATTCTGTGTTGCGTTCCCTCTGGACGATGCTCTGTTGAAGATCTACTCATCTATGTTGATGGCACATGTCGAGCCATTTGATGATGCTGTCAAGGGCGTTGCAGAAAAGATGACATCATGTATGATGGGCATGTACACCAACATTGTTCAGGCACTCCCACCAACACCGTCCAAGTTCCATTACATTTTCAACTTGCGTGATCTTTCTCGTGTGTACGAAGGTATGCTACGCTGTGTGCCAGACAAAGTAAACACACAACAGAACTTTGTCCGTCTCTGGAGGAACGAATGCTTGCGGGTGTTCTATGACCGTCTGAATTCAGACGTCGATCGTGCTTTTGTTAATGAGGAGCTGGCACAAGCCATCAAGACTACATACGCAGAGCAAGCCCCACACGCACTGAAGGATCCAATTCTATATGGTGACTTCCTTTCATGTCAATTCCCGATTGCTGGCGAGGGCGAGGAGGAACCTGTCAAAGAGGAGATTGTACGTCTGTACGAGGATATGGGCACCTACGAGGAAATCTTCCCTGTGATGACACAAGGCTTGGCTAAATATAACTCTTGCCATTCTTCAATGAATCTTGTGTTGTTTGATATGGCGCTCGAGCATATGACACGAATCCAACGATCAATGCGCACGCAGCGTGGCAACATGCTGCTGATTGGCGTCGGCGGATCTGGCAAGCAGTCGAACACACACCTGTCGGCGTACGTCTCAGACTGCGAGGTTTTCGAGATCTCACTTTCACGCGGTTACGGTGAGGCTGAGTTCCGTGAAGATCTCAAGATTCTTTATAACAAGGTCGGCGCTGAGAATAAGCCAACCGTGTTTCTGTTCACTGAGAGCCACCTGGCAGAAGAGGGGTTCTTGGAGATGGTCAACAACATGCTCACAGTTGGTATGGTACCAGCCCTCTTTGAAGATGACGAGAAGAGTCCGTTGATCAATGCTGTCACGAAAGAGGCGACCAAGAAGGGTGTCGAAGGTACCAGAGACAACCTGTGGGATTATTTCGTAAACAGGTGTCGTGACAATTTGCACGTGGTACTTGCCATGTCTCCTGCTGGTGACAATCTGCGTACATACTGCCGTAACTTCCCTGGTCTCGTGAATAACACCACGATTGATTGGTTTACGCCTTGGCCTCCAAATGCGCTGCAACATGTAGCAAACGTATTCCTTCCTTCGGAGATTGAGGGAGACGCTCGCAAGAATATTGTTGCACACATGGTGATGGTCCACACCTCTGTTACTAAATTCTCAGCAGAGTTCCTTGCCAAACTGAAGCGTTACAACTACGTAACACCCAAGAACTACCTCGATTACATCGACGCTTACAAGAACGGTCTAGCAGAAAACCAAGACAGGATTGAGAAGGCTATCAAGCGTCTCGATGGTGGTCTGAGCCGTTTGATTGCTACTGCAACAGATGTCGCTGCACTCGACATTGAACTGAGAGAGCAGAAGATTATTCTGGAACACAAGTCTGTCGAAGTGAACCAGATGCTGGTGCAAGTGCAGGAAAGTCAGGTTGTTGCGACCGAGAAATCGAAACTTGCTGTGCAGACAGAACTCGACCTTCAGGACAAGTCAGTCATTATTGAGGCTCAACGTATTGAGGCTGAGGGAGAGCTGGAACAGGCGTTGCCAATTCTTGCCGCTGCAGAAGAAGCGCTGGATTGTGTGAAAAAGTCGGAAATTGATGAAATGAAGGCATTTAAGAAGCCTAAGGAGGAGATTATTTTGGTTGCACAGTGTGTTGCCATTATGAAGAAACGTTCCGACATTGGATGGGCTTCTTGCTGTCAGATGATGGGTGAAGGATCTTTCATGACTTCACTCAAAGAATTCGACAAATCGCAGCTGAAGGACGGCATGATGAAGAACGTCAGAAATCTGGTGAAAAAAACTTGCTGATGCTGGAATGAAGGACCCGGACCAGCTCAAGCGTATCTCAGGAGCTGCCTCAGGGCTGATGAAGTTTGTGGTTGCCATTCAGTCATACTATGAGGTTGCAAAGGTTGTTGAGCCAAAGAAGCGTGCCGTGCAGGAAGCTACTCGCTCACTTGCTAAGGCCATGAAGGACCTCAAAGCAACACAGAAAGAGGTGGTTGATCTTGAGAACCAGCTCAAAGAGCTCGCTGATGCTTTAGACAAGACTACGAAAGAGAAGAATGAGCTTGTTGAGAAGGCAGCTAAGATGGAAGCTATGTTGATTGCTGCAACCAAGCTGATGGCAGGTCTAGAGTCGGAGCGTGTGCGTTGGACTGCAGACATGAAGTCCTTGAATGAAGCAGGTACGAAGCTGGTCGGAGACTGTCTTCTTGCTGCATCATTCGTGAGTTACACTGGTGCTTTCACGTTTGACTTCCGTGCTCGTATGTTGTATGAGACATGGATGGATGACATTCTGGAGCGCAAGGTCACCATGACTGATAACTTCAAAGTGACAAATTTCCTCGCAGATCCTGTCCTAATTGGCAACTGGAATTCGCAAGGTCTTCCAGCTGACGAGTTGTCGATTCAGAATGGCATCCTTACAGAGCGGTCAACTCGCTTCCCTCTGTGTATCGATCCTCAGCTGCAAGCTGTGTCGTGGATCAAAAACAAGGAGGGTGAAGCACTCAAGGTGAAGACTTTCAACGATGATTTCCAAAAGTTCCTGGAGCAGGCAGTCCAATTCGGGCTTCCTTTCCTGTTTGAGAATCTGGTGGAATACATCGATCCCATGATTGATCCAATTCTCAACAAGAACACATACATGGATGGTGGTCGTACAATGGTCAAGCTTGGAGGTGAACCAATTGAGTGGAGTGACGAATTTGTTATGTACATGACATCGAAGCTTGCTAACCCTCATTACGGTCCAGATGTATCCGGAAAGTCAATGTTGATTAACTTTTCAGTTACAATCGACGGTCTTCGTGACCAGCTCGTCAATGTTGTTGTACGCCACGAGCAGCCAGCTCTAGAGCAGCAGCGTCAGTCGTTGGTGACTGAGGTGGCTCAGATGCGCTCCCTATTGAAGACTCTTGAGGACACCCTGCTGCGTGAGCTCTCTGATGCTACAGGCAATATTCTTGAGAATGAAGATTTGATCAAGACTCTTGAGGTGACAAAGGAAAAAGCTGGTGAGACGACGCTCAAGCTTGAGCAAGCAAACACAACTTCAGAACAAATCAACACAGTCCGACAAGGATATTTGCCAGCAGCTGAGCGTGGATCGATTCTTTTCTTCTCAATGGCTGGTCTGGGACAGATCAATCAAATGTACCAGTATTCTCTGGGCTCATTCCTCGTTGTGTTCGAGAATTCCCTTCGTACATCCAAGCCAGACAAGACTTTGGCTCACCGACTGAAGTGGATCAATCACAAGCTCACTCGTAACATCTACAAGTATACGTGCACTGGCTTGTTCCAGAAGCACACTCTGCTTTACTCTTTCCACTTGACTATCATGATCCTTGACGCAAGTGGAGAGATGAACGGTCCTGAGCTTGATTTCCTGCTTCGTGGTCAAGTTTCTCTTGAAAAGGAGGAGCGTGAGAAGCCTTACTCGTGGTTGAGTGAGCAAGGCTGGAAGGACATTATGCGGTTGAGTAAGACTGAGGAATGGGCAGAAAATTTCGGCACTCTTGCAGACGACGTTTGCAAGAATGAAGGACTCTGGCGTGCTTGGTATGATCTTGACAATCCAGAGATGGCTGAGATGCCTATGGGATACACCGAGAAATTGGCACCATTGCAGCGCATGATGCTGCTGCGTTGCTTCCGTATTGACCGCATCTTCCTTGCGGTGCAAGAATACGTTGTCCATATGCAGGGCAAGAAGTATGTCGAGCCACCTGTGCTCGATTACAAGAAGATTTTCAATCAAACCACTTGCACTACACCAGTTGTGTTCATCCTTTCGCCAGGGTCAGACCCTGGACGTGAAGTCACCCTTCTATCTGAGGAGTTTTCGATCCGATTGAGACCTATTTCAATGGGACAAGGTCAAGATGTGCGCGCCGACAAGGATCTTGCTATGGGTATTCAACGTGGGCAGTGGGTGTTGCTGATGAACTGTCACTTGCTGTGGCGGTGGCTGCACATGAAGCTTGAAAAGTTGCTGGAGAAGCTCGAGGACATGAGTCCTCACAAGGACTTCCGATTGTGGATCACAACGGAACCATCAGACAAATTCCCTCTTTCCATTCTTCAGATGTCGCTCAAGGTAGTGACTGAGCCTCCTAACGGACTCAAGCTCAACATGCGTCAGACTTATTCCAAGATTGACGAGGCTGAGTTGGCTGCATGCCCTCACAAGCGGTTTAGGCCTTTGGTATACGTGCTTGCGTTCTTCCATGCTGTGGTGCAAGAGAGGAGGAAGTACGGTAGCATTGGATGGAATGTGCCATACGACTTCAACGAGTCTGACTTCCGCGTTTCTATGATCATTGAGAATACCTACCTGGAGAAGGCTTTCGACAGGGATGGCCAAGACGGTCCAATCCCATGGACAACCATGAGGTATCTGATTGGGGAGTGTATGTACGGAGGTCGTGTGGTCGATTCATTTGACCGCAGGGTGCTCAACACTTACCTTGACGAGTACATGGGAGATTTCTTGTTTGATGATTTCAACCGCTTTGAGTTCTATGGCACAGATGACGAGTTCTATGTCGTGCCAATCAACGGCTCGAAGGATGTTTACTCCAACCAGGTTGAGAATCAGCCTCGTGTCAACACCCCAGAAGTGTTCGGTCTCCATTCAAACGCCGAGATTGGATATTTCACTACTGCAAGTAAGGAGATCTTCGAGCAGGCCCTCGTACTTGGATCCGGTGCCGGAGGCAGTGCTGGCGGATCCAAGGAAGACGAAGTCATGGAGAAAGTTGCAAAGGAGATTCTCGACACAGCACCAGCTATCTTTGATACTTTCAAGGTTCAAGCCGAAGTTATTGCAGGGAACGACGTTGAAGAAATGGGTGGTGCTGCAACTCCTTCACAGGTAGTGTTGTTCCAGGAGCTCGATCGATTCAACATTCTGCTCAATAAGATGCTCAGCACTCTTAAGCTGCTGCTCAAAGCTCTTGTTGGAGAGGTCGGTATGTCACCAGAGCTTGACGAGGTGGGCAAGGCGCTGTTCAATGCTGTGCTTCCTGGATCCTGGAGAAAGAAAGCACCCGCTACCAGAATGAACCTAGCAAACTGGATGGTGCACTTCCAGCGCCGTGCGCTTCAGTACAAGAAATGGACCATCTCCGGAGAGCCAAAGGTCATGTGGCTGTCAGGAATGCATATTCCAGAGACATACCTGGCTGCACTTATACAACAGGCATGTCGTGCAAAGAGGTGGGCTCTTGATAAGTCTGCACTATTCACGAAGACTACCAAGTGGATGACTGTAAAGGAAGTTCCTAAGAAGCCTGAACATGGAGCCTATGTGAGTGGAATGTGCCTCGAGGGAGCTGCATGGGACTTGCAACGCGGCTGTTTGATAAAGCAGCGACCAAAGGTCTTGGTGGAGGCGATGCCTATTGTAGAAATCATTCCGGCAGAGGCTGCCAAGATCAAATTGACCAATCAGCTCAATACTCCAGTGTACTGTACCTCAGATAGGCGGAATGCTATGGGTGTAGGGTTGGTTTTCGAGTGTAATTTAACTACGTACGAGCATGAAAGCCACTGGGTGCTGCAAGGTGTTGCAATAATTCTCAATGTGGACTAGTGTGTTTAGGCCAACAGTTGTTTCAAAATAAA
>Ga0307389_10000057_pt1 | contig 10649 bp, 4 predicted proteins | sample SouOceMePS1033R3_FD_203178 | JGI IMG/M metagenome (GOLD analysis project Ga0307389, IMG submission 203178) | Metatranscriptome of marine eukaryotic phytoplankton communities from South Atlantic Ocean - PS103-3.R3 (Eukaryote Community... | ecosystem: Environmental > Aquatic > Marine > Oceanic...
GTAAATGATGAATTGATCAATAAAATTGGAACATGTCTGTTTCGGTTTTTGTGTTTTGAATGTTGAAAGGAACTTTTCCGCATCATTCATGTCAATTTTCTTTTTGTAAATCTCCAGTAGGTACCATCTTAAACATTTGTCTGCTGCTACCGCTGGTTCTGCCCTCACTGCTATGGTTGCAGGTCTGGATAGTATATCCTCTGGTTGTCCAGCGGCGACATTTTTTGGTTTGTGATCCCTATATGGCACAAATACTTTTTTTTCCTGTTCTGGCTGTTCTGAAAAGTGGTTGGAGTGTTTGTATTTTGTGCCTGGTACATCCAGCATACGTCTGATTTTGATGGCTGGCTCTCCTCTGATGCAACAGGCCACGATGGTAGCCATTTCTAATGACTTTATCATGTGTGCCTCTTGATATTCATCTGCTTTTTCTATCCATCTGTCGATGTTTTCAGAAGGCTTGTCTGAGAATGAACCGTGAAGGTGTAAAAAGTTTTCTTTATGTTTTTCCACTATTGTAGTGGATGGGCCTGTTGGGGCTGAATCCCCTTCCCTCATTTGTCTATTTTCTAGAGTACTCATCGTGTTGTTCTCATTTGGAGCTAAGCCGAGCGGTTTATCCTGATTTTGATTAGCTGCTCCACCACTTATTAAAGATAACTTGTGTGATTCAAATGATTACCTAAAATTATGAGAGTGATTGATAGAGTGATGGGGAATGTGGCGATCCTCCAGGGTGGATGATCGTACGAATACTTATAGTGAATTTCTGAAGGAAAATAGGTGTGATTAAAATGGGTTTTAATCAGCCTCCCCTGCAGACTTCACCAAGAAATAATCAAACGTGTTTACTTTAAGACGAAGTGATTAAAACTGTTATATTTTCAAAAATGACGAGCTTTCCTACTATCTTGTTTGGCAAGTACAATTAATTTAATTGGCACGAGTAGTAATTATTAATTGGCAAGGGCAGGTTGTTCCGTCATCATTTGATTGAAGTCGTCTTCTTAGCTTGCATACATTATGTTTTTTAATTATGTTATTACTGTATGTATTGTATTTATAAAATTTCTCCATTGTGTGAAACAAACATTATTTGCAGGTAATGATTGTTTCCAATGAATCGTTTTTTATATGTTTATCTTAACAGGTCTCTCCCCGCCATCTGTGAAGTCCGCCTCCTCCCCCCATGCAAATTCTTGTTGGCTTTGAGGTGCATGAAGGGAAGAAGAAGACCCTTTCACTGATGCGATACGATCCTGCAAGAATTTAGGAGTGTAGTGTAGAAAATTCATGACACATATTGATAGCAACATTAGCATAAATGATAAAATAAGGAACATCATTATTGAATGCACTAGGATGGTATGGCTTCCAAAAATTCTGATGTCATCTTTATAATTGGACTCGATTTCCATTTGATGCCAAGGGTTGGGATCTTGATTATTCTTTTCTTCCTGCTCGCGTCGATCAAATTCCACCAATACCTTAATTAACTGGTTGTCAATTAGGAATAAAGGCTTGGCCTTATTTTCCAAGGAAGACTGACCCTTATTTGGAGCTCGGGGAAGGAGAGTAAACTGCGTAGTAGTAATAGTACAATCACTCAGTTTACCCACGTCCACCATACCATAATAGTTAGGGTGTGATTCATCATATTCAGGTCCAGTTCGATTGAAGGCATAAAGTTGGTTAGGACATTTTAGTAGGGATTTGGTCGGCTTTTGAAAGAAGAGATAGCTAAACGAGCCGAAGCTATATCTCACTTTTGGAACGGCAGGAATAAGGGAACAGTGCTTGGTGGCGTTATTAATTAATGAAATTTGGCATGTTGGGTAATGATTTATCCTTTTATGGCAAAGGTAATTGTTGTTGAATTGCTCGCATGATTCATTTACTTCTTCGATGGGAACGAAAACATTCTTTATTTTGGGGAATAGACCCGACTTAGAAGCCACTATTCCCTCCTTGAAGTTCCATTGTACTGCTTGATCCTTGTGGAAAAACGGTATGTTGACAAATTGGTACGCGACCATTGCTTCTTCTCTATGCACCAAGGGAATGGAAAGCAGTACATACCAAGCATGCTCGGTAGCAAAGGTTGTTACGGAACATTTAAGAATGTCCACTGGCTGAGTGATAGCCACTTGTAAATTGTATGTGTCAGCCAAGTCTTGCGTCTTCTTGATAAGATGGTGTGCCATGAGGGGGTCCAGTAAGTTATGGGTAAGTTTTCCTTGTACTAGGGGTGTGATTGAGTCCAGGATCTCCATAATGGCCTCATTGGCTATGTTCAAGGCTGAATTAATTGAATCAATCATGTGTAATTGATTTACGTCATTGTCAAAATCCTGTTTCATAAACTTCATTATCAACTCAAGTTCTGATGTGAAATTTTGGAATTTGGACTCAAGTCTGGATGTCCTGAGTGCCAGTTTGGAGACGGATTTCTGGACTTTGTCCAATGATTTGGGAGCGGCGAATAGGCTTACAATCCCTTTTACTACAGTGCTGAGGCACTTATTGACGTCAAATTCAATATCCAGATTGATACCTCTCTTCTTTCTCTGGTCCTTAAGAGGAGCTTGAGGTTCAGTGGGAGGTGGTGGTATGCGAAATTGTTCTTGAATTTGATATAGATCTGCCTGAAGTATAGCCAGATTTTGCTCCACTTTTCTTCTGTTTAACGCCAGGAATTGATAAGAACGGATTTTTCCCGTCCATCTTTTGGGCAGTAGTTTCTTGGCATGGTGCAGAAGGAAGGTGTCTGTAAGTTTGAGGGCAGCTGATCCTCTGGTGATGGCATCTTGAACGTTTAAGTCGATGATGACACCGGCAAAATCTGATCTAGGATACAAAGTGCCTATGGGCACGTACAATGTATTGACCTTTGGTAGGATTGTTTGTACTTGTGCGTTTGATGCACTTGATAATTGAATTAAGTATATGATAATAAGAGTAGTTGGTGACATGATGATAGTAGATACACAGCAGGTATCTTCTTCCACTTGAAGTCAGTCTTCGTGTTAATACCAGATACAAATATAGGGGTAGAGGGTCCACCGAGGGTTCACCAGAGTGAACTCTCTAAGTGCTGTTGAAATGCGAGATGAGTATGGACCACTTGCCAGGTCCCAGCATTACACGCCTAGTCACTGAAAGCCATACAACTGTGTGGTATCTGGTAAATGAAGTGACTTATATAGTTATTAAATTTTAGAAAGCCATGTGACTTTCTTTTTTGGACCTGTCGGCTTGAGTAGGTCAACGGCAGAGGCAGCTGCTTTTTTAAGGGGGGTGTTGTTGCCACCCGTCCTTGTTCTCTCTGCTGTATTGTGAGGAGTCTTTAATGATGACTTTATAGGCGTTGTAGGAGGTTTATCTGAAGATGATGCCTTTTGTTTTTTCATTTCAGTATGTTTGTTTTGGTCAAGATTATCCTTATTTGACATGGCTCTTGTTGTTACTCCACTTGTTAGGGGAGGGATTGGATTGATGTGGTCGAATCTAATTCTGTAAGGGCAACGAATAGTTTTGTGCATGTAAGAGATGGAAGTCTTGTTTTCAGCAAAGAATGAATTTGGAAGACCTTGGACGATATTTTCATAAACTTGAGCGGGAGGTGATGGTGGGGGTATCTCCTCTATACACAGTGGGTTGCTGTGATTCCATTGTGCCTTAATGGTCTTTGCGTCACAAGAGCAATATACTGAATGGGACCAATCATTTACATAGGGTTTTCCTTCCGTAAATAAGCATTGAGTATGACCCTTGCATTTATTTCCGCTGAATACATAGTTATGTGCCATTTTGAAGGTTAAATCAGTTTGGTTTGATTTCCATTGTGCTGTTAGACATGATGATGAAGCACTCTTCCGGATGCATGTAGGATACCGGAATAATGGAGATGATTTTCCATCCATTTCAAGTTTTAATTTGTTTAAAATTTTATATGCTTTGATTGTGATTTGATCTCTATTTGAGTGGTTATTTGCCAGATGTTGTATGAATGCTGCAATGTTTCTAGGAAATCCAGGAGGGGATATAGAAAGTCTTCCGGATGATTGGTATCCGTTTCCCTTTGTGATGCCGATGTTATATGCTCCGATAATTGGTATTTGCCCTATTTTGGGAAATTGTTTGATACAGCAAATGTGGCATATGAAGAATTCGTTGAGTTGTTTAGATTGGAATCCCATTCTGACAGTTGAACCAATTGTTCCAAATTCGTCATTGGCTTTGTTGAGGTCCTCCAAAAATTTGATATTGTTAAATTGGATAGGAATGATGTTTTGATGTTGTGCAACTTGTGTATATTTTAGGAGGGCTGAGATATTTTCAGGTGACAAATTTACGGGAATAATTTCTTGATGTTGGGAAAAACTGTTCAGTGGAGTTATGTATGATTGATTGCTGTCATTGGAATCATTATGTGAATTTTCACTGCTTTCTAGACTTTCATATAGATTGTCGTCGGATAAACGTGAATCTAGTGCTTCGGTATCAAATTCATCCTCATTGAGGTCTGATGCTATATCGTCTTCTGATATATCAATCATTGTAGTTGAATCCTCGGTTGATGAATCATCGTCTGATTCCGATTTTTCTTCTTTGGACTCTTCTTTGGATTCATTTTGAATTCTTCTTTGTCGTAGCATTTCATTTTGGAGTTCTACTATTTCAAATTCTGACATGTTTTCAGAAGCTGGAAAGTTTCTAAATCGATTCATTTTTGGTTTTTACTTGATGGTTGGTATTGTAAGGGTTTCGTTTGTAGTGTTGAACCGTATGGCACATTAAATACAGTGGTGATTTTAGTTTCATGTGAAACTATAGTTTTGGGTAAGTTTTTCCTCCTAAAGTAAAACTTCTTGCACTGTACTAAGTAGCTATGTATTCTACTTATTGTTGTTAGTTAGTACTGCACTTATTATTTGCAAAGGTTATTTTTTGTTTGCATATAATTTGGCACCTAACATAGGCTTAAATGGTGTAACGACTGAGTGTAATTAGAGCTGTTATTTGGCAGTTAGTCAAAAATGCACTAAATGACTGTTGAATTTAAATTCTTGTGTCTTCTTTCTAATGTGTGTGCATTTCAAAATTTTTTAGAATTGGTGTCATTCTAATTTTTTACATTCGCTTGTGTTTGTAAAAAGTTCAAATCTGATGTTTTCTGAAACTGTGTCTATGTCAATATTTTTACTTGTTTCAAGCTGTCTCTAAGGTGGTCATGAGCCCATGGGTATGGTTCTTTTGTTGTTTTGTTTGTAGGATGATATAATGAAGAAGAATGAAATCTGGAAATCTGTTGTGGTAAATTGTTAGTTCTGCTTCTAGTTATTCTGCCTTGATAATTGTTTGTATTATTCTTAGGTTGAATAATGTCAAAGGGAATGCCATTTTGATTATTTTCAACATGTGGTATGTTCTCTTCTGGATCTTTTTCATCATCATCGACCGATATTTTAACTAAGGGATCCTCTTTTAGGTCCATTGGATTGTAGAATTTTAATCTATTAACATGAGCTCGTCTTTTTCTTCCTCCTTGTTTTTTGACTATGTAAGTTAATGGTGATGTTCTCTCCATTACATGATATATACCTCTCCATGGTGTGTAAAACTTTGAATTCTGTCCTTTAGGAGGGGAAGGCATGTAAAGGAGGACCTCGTCCTTTACCTTGAATTCTTTGAATTTAGCTTTGACGTCAAATGCCCTTTTGCTGGATGCTCTTGCATCTAAGTTATTTCTTAAGCATAGTTGCTGAGCGTATTGTAATAGTTTGACTCTATTAGCAATTTCTGACTCACTGTAGGTAATATTGTCAGTGGGAGTCCATGGAAATGATGGATGTTCTCCATATGTAATAAAATATGGTGAGAATTTTGTTCCTGAATGGATTCTAGTGTTGATGCTGAAGGTTAGAGCTGGTAGAAATGATACCCAGTCTGTTGTTTGTTCTTCACAAAAACTTCTCACGTAAGCTCCGATTGATCTATGTACTGTTTCTATTTGGCCGTTGACTGAAGGCATATATGGCGATATGATGTGGTGTTTTGATGACATTAATTTGGAGAGCTCTTTTAGAACGTCATTTGCAAACTCTCCACCGCCATCACTTACTGATTGCTTGAAAAATCCAAATCTGCATATCCAGTGGTCCCATAATGCTTTAGCAACGGTTTCTGCTTCTTTGTTCATTATAGGCACTAATTCAACCCATCTAGAAAAGGCATCTGTTATACTTAGAATATGTTTATATCCTGTGTTAGAGGATCTTAGTGGTCCTACTAAGTCGAAATGTACTCTATCACCCCTAGATTTGGGTGGTTCCCATGGATGTAGTGGAACCTTATTTTTTGAATTGTGTCTATCGTTTTGTTGGTTGCAGATTTTGCACATTTTAACGTGACTTTCGATATCTTTTGCCATTGATGGCCAGAAATATTTGATTGCAATTGCTTCATAAGTTTTTTCTTCCCTCCAGTGACCACCAAGCGTTGATCCATGGTGATTAGCCATGATCATTGCCTGTAGTCTTTGAGGTACCCACAATCGTTTGTTAGGGAGTCTCTTTGTTCTTCCTGAATAAATATATAGTAGTCCGTTGTCTGAATCAATAAAGGAACTTGATGCAAATAGTTTGATGATTGCTTGCATTAAGTGGGATGGTGATACTTTTTGTTCTTTTAACCAAGCTTTCATTACTTTGCATTGTGGGTCTTCAGATTGATCCAATTTCCATTGTAAATCGCTCATTGCTTCTGGAAGAGATTCCATGATGGTTGCTGATGATACAGCGAGATTTCCTTTTACTGCTTCTTGTGCCTGCCTACTTAATGCATCAGCAGGCATGTCTGATCCTATGATGTGAATTAATGTAAGATCCATGACGGACAATTTATGCAATAATGCATCAGATGTTGCCTTTTCTTTTGTTGCTGATTTCACGAGTGGCATGTGGTCGGTAAAAGCTGTCACCTTGGAGTTTTTTGTATATGTCATGAAGTGGTCTAATGCTGCAACTAGTCCACATAGTTCTGCATTGTAAGCATTGTATCTTGATTCCGAGTCGCGGAATTGTCTAGAGAAATAACCAATCGCTCTAGTGACACCATTCTGAACTTGAGTTAATATTGCTCCTGCTCCTCCTCTAATTGGTGGATCATTATGAGGTTTGCCCACGCAAGCATCCACAAATATTTGAAATGGTAATGAGAAGTCTGGGAAGGCTATGACTGGTTTGGAGGCAATCATGCCACGCAATTTGTACCATGCATCACTAGCTTCCTTTGGTAGTTCTCCTGATAATTTGTATGATCTCCATGGGTGGTCTGGACTTGTTACTGCTGATAAGGGCCCAGCTATCAGAGCATACTTGTCCATCAGATGGGCGAAGAACTGGAAGAGTCCTAGGTGCGATTGAATCTCTTTTATTGTTGTTGGTAGTACCATAGATTTGACCGCTTCTGCCTTGTCCTCCTCTGGGGATATTCCATTAGAGGATAGGTTGTATCCTAGCCATGATAGGGATTGTAGGCCAAATTGGCATTTTTTCAGGTTTAGTTTCATGCCATGGAATCTACATTCAGCAAATACTTCATTTAGTAACTCAATCATTTTCATGTGAGTTGGTGTTGCTCCTATTAAATCATCTACATAAGTAATGATGTTAGGAATATGTCTGAATATGATCTGACATAGTTTTGAAAATGATGCTGAAGCACCTTTTAGTCCTTGTGGCATTCTGGCCCAACTATATTGGGCACTTTTAAACGGTAGAGTAAATGAAGTAAGTTTTTGTGATTCCTTTTCTAATGATAGACAGTAAAATGCGCCCGTAAAATCCAGTTTGCTCCATATTTTAGGTTTGAGTCTTCCAACTGCTACTAGTGACTCCCTTACATCTTTAATGGTGTACTTATCATCTTTAGATGCATTATTTCTTCTCCTAAAATCTTGTACGAATCTTTTTGCTCCTGGATGTGGGCCACCTCGTTTGGCTACCATGAATATTGGAGTGTTATTGTCGCTTGGTTGTTGTATGAGAATATTGGCTGCTGTTAAATGAGTTGACATCTCATCTAAAGCAGCCTCATCTCCAACGGCGATCTTAAATTGCTTGACGTAAACTGGATCGTTTGTAGTTGATTCGATCTTGTGCTCCCAATGTGGAGTATGTCCTACGTCATATTTGTGAAGTGAAAATACATCCCAGTTATCCATGATCAATTGAATATAATCCTGGATGTATTCTTTTTCTATTCCTGAAGAATCAAACTGAGCCTGAAGATTATTTCTTATCCTCCAGGTTGGTTGTTGTTTTGGTTTTGTTTTACTTCCTGGAGGCTCCAGTCCTGATGCTTGTAATAATGAACATGCTTCTTCAAACTTTGTTTGTACCGAGGAAATGTATTGTTCTGGAGTTGGTGGTCTATATTCTGGGTGATCCTCTGTAAGTTCTATGTCATTCTCATTATTATCCTTCATTATGCCTGCTAATTTGGCAGCTTTGACTGTTTGGTCTTTAAGAAATAGTGCTCTTAGTGTCTCTTTAGTTATTTCAACTGGCTCATGATATCCCATAGCTAGGTCATGTGCTACAATTCCTGGAATGGGTCTATTTTGTCTAATATACAAGTTTCCTGTTGATGAATTTTTGATTGTTACCCTTATAGTATGATCATGTTCTACGTTATACAGACCATCTGGCACTTGAGGGTTTGGCACAATGCCTGATGTCAACATAATAGTTGTGCCAGGCTTGTGTATCATTCTATGGTTATTAGATATGATTTGTATATGTATTGTTTTTTGATCCATGTGTGGAATTGTCACATCTTCTATTGGTTGCACGGCAAATGCTGCCATGTTATAGTTGGTTATGTCTGTTTTTTCATCTTTTGCATCTGTGATTACTGATGCGAAGGCTTCACAAACAATGGGACTCTTGCTCAGACTTACTGCAAAATATTTGTCTGGCAAGAATATAGCATTGTTTGTTCTGATGTCTATGATAGCACCATTTTCTCGAAGGAAATCCGTACCAATGATCAACTCAGAAGATAAGTTGTTTTGCATGTGAATTCTGATTGGTTTGTCCACTATTGGGTAAGGAATAGCGTCATTCACACTTAGTGTTGCTAAATAACAACCTAAGGTTGGTTTTCTGTTCTTGTGTACGTCTGTTACAAATATTGGCGAGTCTGGTATTTGTGATTCCAGATGTTTGATTAATGAACTGTCGCCCATGCATACAGTACTGCCACTATCTATTAGTGCTTTAACTTTATGTTTACCATTTAGTATAACATTTAGGTGCGGTCTATTTGTATTTAGGGCGAAAGATTGTGCTTGCTGTTGCTGTGAAGTAGAAGTAGTGTGCTCTTCTAATTTATATGAGAGCCTTTGATTGTTGGACCTGTACTCCGAACGTACAGGTAAGTGTTGGTATCTTAACATTCTATGTATTCATCCCTGGCCTTGCCAGTGAATGAAAACTTCTTATGTGTTCCAAAGTTTGGTTGTGATCTGATAGTATGGCGTTGCATGTTGGGTAGGGGCAAGGAGTTGTTGTTGCTGATGATACATTTTCTTGTCTAATTGTGTTGTAATTTCTTGGCATTATTTCCATTTGTTCAGCACTATCTACCTGGACCTGTTGTTGTTGTGATGGCCCGTTGTGATTTTGGATGAAATGTGCTGGAACTGGTTGATACCCTGGCCATGGTGGCCATGGTGCCATTGGTTGTTGTATTGGATAACCCATAGGATATGGATTTGGTCCTGTTGCTGATGACGTAGAAAATGTTGCAGGTGTCCTACTTGGAGTTGTTACCTCCATTGTATTTTTATCCTTGTCTGGATGATTGACTCTTGTCGATCCATTGTCCCTATCCTTTTGTTTATAGGAGCAAGTTTCCCGTTTGTGACTTGGTTTACCGCAGTAATTGCAAAGTGGATATCCAAAGGTTGACCTCATAAGGTTGCCTTCTGGTGTTTGTCTGTAATTCGGCAAATTTCCATCCATAACATCTCTTGATACCGTTTGGGGTCTTGGAGCTCCTGCTGAGCTACTATTTGCACCTCGTCCTCTTCCTCTACCATTTTTTGCACCCCTATTATTTCCTCTTGTGCCTCTAGATGCTTTTTGTCCTCTAGAAGATGCTGTAGAGGCTTGGGCTGCACTTGTGCTCTCTTCCTCAGTGGTAGTATCCATTGCTGGTGTGGTGAAATAGTCTTCTAATTCTAAAGCTGATGTCATTGCAGTTGGTAGTTTTGCCTGAGTGCATTCATTGGTAAATTTTTTACCTGTGGTAGATGATCTTTGCCATTCTACTACTTGAACTTCCAGATCCTCTAGTGCGGCTTTGTTTAATTCAAATTTTGTATTGTCACAATGTACTTTGAATTCATTGCATATGCCATTAACTATCAATTGCATCATTTCTGCTTCTTTAGCTGCTTTGTAGCTTGTTTCTGCTCTTTGTTCTTTTGTCCATCTTTGACATGAATAATTTTCGTAGTAAATGATGAATTGATCAATAAAATTGGAACATGTCTGTTTCGGTTTTTGTGTTTTGAATGTTGAAAGGAACTTTTCCGCATCATTCATGTCAATTTTCTTTTTGTAAATCTCCAGTAGGTA
>Ga0307389_10000061_pt1 | contig 10542 bp, 1 predicted proteins | sample SouOceMePS1033R3_FD_203178 | JGI IMG/M metagenome (GOLD analysis project Ga0307389, IMG submission 203178) | Metatranscriptome of marine eukaryotic phytoplankton communities from South Atlantic Ocean - PS103-3.R3 (Eukaryote Community... | ecosystem: Environmental > Aquatic > Marine > Oceanic...
TATAGCACAACACTATGTCCTGCGACCCATGCTGTGCATCCTCACCATTACGTCTTGTTGGCACACTCCGAACCGTGTATAAGATTGGTGCCGGCCGTCGCGATGATGTTGCTCGCGATAATAGCTGTGCATAGCGCAAATGTAGAAGAGTTGTCGACAATTGAAGAGGAAGTTTTCAACGGCGAAGGTGAAAATATGGCCGAAGTGCCGCAACAAGAGTTGGCGGAGAAGTTGGCGGTGATCGGATCAGATGAGTTTTATGGAGAGAGTGGGAAGACCAAGGATCAAGGCAACTTGCACCTAAACACGGCTCATGCAAAAGTCTCAGAGAAAAAAGTCTCACCAGAGGCTGGCGAGCGATCGCAAACAGATGTCGTAGAGCTGAAGCAGAAGCATGCGCGCTTGACCGCAGAGGTCAAGGCAGGGCAGCGATCGCGAGCAGAGTTCGCAGCGTTGAAGCAGAAGCATGCACGCTTGACCGCAGCTGTCAAGGACTTCCAGGCACAGCCGAGCTACCAAAAGTTCAAACAGGACATTACAAGTGAAGTCTTCACGCCACGCACCCTGCGCTGTGAAGCAGCCAATGGAGCGGCTGCTCTTCAAGATTGTGACACACATCAAAATGGCCACCTAGGAAGCAGCAGGGGCCTTTGCTATGCTAAGCTTAATTTCACCCTCGACACCAAAATTGACTCCAAAGTTCCGAGCTGGACCGAAGCTGTGAGCAGTCCTTATGCCATCACAGCGCGGCGTTGCAACCCCACAGAGGCAGCGTCTTGTGAATCAGACTTCATTAAACCCAACTTCATGGAGGGGGGTGATGCCACAGGCCGAGACATTGTATTCGGAGATGAGTATACCAGTGATGACGGTCTGGGGAACGCGGGCAGTCTGAACGTGCTCCAGGCATCCTATGACGGCTCCACTTATCAACATTTGAGATTTACTGCATGGTCTCCGGCAATCCTGGCCCGTTTTGGGGCTAAATACTTGAACTTCGCGGGATTTGTCATTGCGCCGCACCCACTGGAAAATGTGTGCTTGACGCAAGGCAATTACACGGCAATCCGATGTCCAGAGTGCGATCTCCGGACTCTAGAGAAGGATGAATGTCATCTAAAACCCAACTTTGAGAATGTGCTACAGTATCGGGAAGCAGGATCGGTGTATGTGTATGGGGCAAAATCTCGAGGTGCAGATATACAGGAACTGAAGAGGGTAACCTTGCCGCGCAGTTTAATTTCGCACGGCGTCAAGATGTCCCGGATAATTGTCGAGCATGGCGACCTCCTCGTTATCGGACTTCCTGACTGCTACAATTGCGTCGATGGGAAGCCATATGCAGGCATCATATACGTTTACTCTCGCACACTTTTCGGGACCTTTGAGGAAGTACAGCAACTCAGATCCCCCAAGCCGGAGGTGGGTGCTAGGTTTGGGTCCAAACTGGAAGTTCAAGGTTCGCAGCTCACAATCTTCTCAAATGAGAGAGGGCAGGTCTGGTACACAGACATCCAAAACTGGGGGACATCCGGCGCAAAAGCCTGTCCCGATATCCATGAAAAGTGGTATAGCATGTCAAAAAACACCAAGCTTCAAATGAAGTGCTACAGCAAGCCGAGGGCTCTGCATTTTCCATCTGGGGACTGGTGGGAAGCCAGGCCATACACGCCAGTGGGGCAAGTGAAGTCGGGCTGGAGGCGCCGCTATAGCTGGACGACAAGCGAAGTGTGGAAAAAAGAAGAGAAAAAAGCCAAGCTCGTCGCCAAGAAGAAAAGCCAGAAGAATCCCATAAAATTCAAGTATGACAAAACCTGTATATGGATAAATCCAACAACTCTGGGTAGATGTCCCCATCAACCTAAAGATCCAATGGTCGACTACATGAATGTCACTGCAGCTCTCTTCAATATGACAAATGAAACCAACAGTAAGGCTGCTGAGCTTGTGGAACTTACGAGCAGTATTGGTCCGATCGAAACAAAGTTTGGGGGTCTAAAGCCGGATGAAATTTCGGAGAGATTCTCTCAGAGGGCTGGCCGCATGGCCAGGCAAGGATTGTTGGTCTTCACGGAGCCAGATGAGAATGTGTGCTACAGCCTTGCAACAGGACAAGCCATGGACTGCCCCAGTGCCAAGCAGTGCAACTCCAAGTTCGAGGACTGGGCGAAGAACGTAGTCAAGTCGTCACAAAGGTGGTGCAAAAGGAAGAGGGAAGAGTGGGGCTGCGAAACAGTTGGCAAGGGAAAGGGTCCCATTGTAACTGTGAACAACAGTGACGGGTCTGTGGTCCAGAGAGCACGCGATACGCCTGTCCCCTTGCTGGAGGACACGATGTTCTGCCAACACAAGACAGATTGCCTCACTTACCATGAATTGGAGGCTGCCGCAAGGAAAGAGAGGCCAGGTGAGGAGTTCTGCACCACTGTTAGACAGAATTCTAAACCAGAGGACATCATTCCAGATGCACTACCGATGCCACTACCACCGAATGATAAGAACAAGTGTTGCTCGAATGAAGAAAATGAAAAACACGACAAAATGCACAAGGAGTTTCACAAGAATCGCATCGATGCCCAGATCACCAAGTTTCGGGAGGAGAAGGCTGCTCTAGAACAAACGCTCGATAAGGCGAACGAAAGACGAACGGTGTCTTACCAGATCGCGATGAACAAAAAGGCCCTTATTTCCCCAGAGTACAAAAAGGTTTTTGCGGCAGAGGAAGTGGTTAGGCAGGAACAAGCAAAGGTCGATGCAGCACAGGCAGCGCTTGACAAAGAAAGTGAGAAGGTGCAGACAGAAGATAAGAAGGTCAGTGAGCTACAGGCAAAGGTTTCCCAAGCAACGGACAAGGTCATCAAGGAACAGGCCGACATCAATAGTGCGAAGACTGACCTGGAGAACAAGCTGAAGGAGCTGCGTCTTACAAGCGCAACCCCAACGGCTATTTCGCAAGCTGAGACAGAAGGGAAGACTAAGATCAAGAACCATGAAGCGTTACGGACGGCTGCTGAGAGCAGATCGCAGACTGCAAAAGAGGCAGGGACGAAAGCAGGAGCAAAAGAGGTGGCAGCAAAGAAAGTGAGAACAGCAGCCATGAAGGTCAAAACAGACGCTGATGACCTCAAGAAGAAGGCAACAGATGTACAACAGAAGGCGGAGAAGGCAAATCAGGATGTGTTAGATGCAGCGTTTGCTGCGAACAGTACCTGGACGAGACACATAAATACCTGCCGTCAGGATACACGTGCACTGAAGGATAAAGTGCAGGAATGGGACAAGTGGAAATCCACCCCAGCTTATCATACGGGGGCGGCGTCAGTGCCCCATCTGAATGGGTACAGGAATGGGACGTACCCCGATCCGCTTTGGGATGACCACTCGCAGCCCCCAGTCTACCTTGGACCGACAACTCCAGAGCCACCGAAGCTGCTTTGCCCATGCCGCCCCCCTGCACCACCGCCATTCATCAAGCCGCATTTCTTCTGGAAATGGGGCACGTTCAAGAAATGCCGGCCACAGGAGGGCTTTGAAAACGGCCACATGTGTGACGCGAATCACGCGTGGGCATGTAAGTCAAACCACTGCAAATGCGCGTGCAAGAACAGTAAAGTTTATGAATTTAACAAGAAGGAAAGAAACAGGGCGAGAATGATCTGGAAGAACGTCCGCCAGGGCCATTTGAGTATGGAAGTCCTCACACCCGACGGCGTCGCCGGTGGTCTGCAGTACGGCCCCGGCTTTAACATTGCCAGGGATCTCACAGCGAATCACGACAGACCTTACGCAGACTCACCTCAGCGTAAGCAAGACCTTCAGATCGAATCTAACGAGAGAAAGAAAAAGAGAAGGGGCCGGAACACGTTAGATTCGCCAGGAGACGGCAGAAAAGGAAGGTGGATCGCTCGCCGGTGGAGGACGAGGCACAGCATTCACAAATGGTGGAACGTCTACTCTTTCAACTATGGCGACATCAACAGAACGAAATACTATCCACAACCACCAGCTCGCAATATAACAGAAACCTGCGACTGCGTCTGCGCAGCACCCCCGCTCGGGGCTCAGGCTCCGGTCTCAGGCTCAAATTCGGGCTCGGACTCGGACCCGGTGGTGTCTGCAACTGTGAAGTCAAGTTCCAGTGTAGGAGAGATCCATTCCTCGAAGCTGGGCGAGGCTGCTCGCAACTCAGCGACCCTCGCAAAAAGTCAAGCTCTCAAGGCATACAAAAAAAGTCGCACCACTGTCCGCAACTGCTTCCAATACTGCACGAACTTCTCACTCCTGCAAATGCAAACAGCAGCCGGAAAATTACAAAGGCGGCGCAGAGGAGTATGCACAGGGAGCGTCTGGACCAGTGCACCTTTAGTACGCGATGCAGTGTCTGCCGATGGCCGAAAGTACGTAGGGCCAGGCGATCTCCTTTCGTACAACTACAACCACCTGATGGGGAGCCAGATGTCTGGCAGTGGCCCCATCAAGCGAATTGATTATCCGATCAGAGAAGGACCCGTCTTGGGGAGCTGCATGACGAAGGCGATAGGAGAGAGTGGGACCTGCGATTATAAAGAAAGGCCGATTAAGTTAGTCCGGGCAGATGGTAATCCCGTCTACACAGAATTTCAGATGTCCTCCCCACAAGTCGCAGAGGATCCCATTGATATTGACACAGAGGATTATACATATCGTGGCGTATACGATCCAGATTGGGGGGACCCTGATAATTTTAAATTTCATCAGTGCAATGCTGCTTTCGCCCGCAATGCCAAACGCGGGGGGAAGCACAACGCATGGGGATACGATGAGGAGAATTCATGGACAAATACCTTTGTATGGTGGAAATACCCCACAAATAGTAAGACCAACACTACGACGTACAGGTATGGCTATTCGGACTTTACAATGGAGCTCCCCACAAGTACCCCAAACATCACATTGTGCAGGGGAAAGTATACCCGTCTCACACACCCACCTTATGATATTAATCATAAAATTATAACATGGAAAGTGATTGACAGCAAAGAAAGGGACATTTGCGCCCGGACATATGGCATACGCAACACTCTGGAACTCCCAGCCCCTTTGGCACAAGCTATCAGTCCGCCCACGCTGGAGGGTGCAAGTCTGCGCTTCATCATGGACAATCCATTCTCAGATGATTCGCTGAACCCTCCATCAGTGCGCGGCAATGCCTCAACCGATCGCAGGTATCCCCGACCAAGTGCGGCGTGGGGCACCCTGGCATCTGAAGATGGCTGGGCACTCCACAACGACTATGCAGAAATAGGAGTCGGAATCAGGAAAAATGCAGGGGCTGTCTATACCATCAAGCGACTGGGAGAAGGAAACTTCGAGACACATCGATTTGTTGCCCCAAAGCCTGTAGATGACGAGCGTCTGGGGGCCGACTCGCACATATCCTGCAAGGACGAGAAGAGCATGACAGGCTGTCAGGTCTATGCAGGCATCCCCAAAAAGAACTTGTGCCCGCAAAAAAAAGAATACCACCCACGCGGTGTATGAGACTGGGTTCTATACCGAGTTCTATCAAGGTGGCAACTCTGACCAAGGTGCTCTCAAAACGGTCAGTAGTGCCTTTAAAGCACTGCATCAGTCGGATGCCACCAGGGCCAGTGCTTTGCCCTCGCTGGATTTCCATGGGAAGGAGTGGTCGTGGAAACACACTGCTACCCAAAAGGCAGAGCAATGGACATGGTCCGGCCCGTGCATTGCAACATTTCAGGCTCGATTTTCTGTCGCTGAGGCAGGAGAGCATCGCTTTCGGCTGGCAGCAAGTGAAGCATCACAACTATTCATTGATGATCATATGTGGATTGACAAGAATGGGGCAGACACTATGGAGGAGAGCCGCTATATGAGTGTGGGGCACCACGAGGTCCGTGTGAAGTATGTGCACTCAGGGGAAGAGGTAGCAGCTTTGAAATTAGAGTGGAATGAAGGCAAAGGCGGAGAGCTTGTTGTTTTCAAATCTATGCATCAAGCCCGTGAAAGTGACATAAACTGTGCCGGGGAGCCAGTTGAAGGAGCTGGCGCAGTGTTTGTGATGAGCTCGAAGGATAAGACGCAGATGGTCCACTCGCACATCCCTCGTACACATGCTCATTTCGGTGCTCACCTTGAGACCTATCTGCAGCACGGCGTCATGTTTCTGGGCGATCCCAGGCAATCCGTCGACGGGAAGGCTAATGCCGGGGCTGTTATTGTCTTGAAGCAGCAGGAGGACACACGAATATATGAGGAAGACAGCACATTGGTGGCTGAGAAGAGCTTTCCAAATGCCAGATTCGGAAAGGACATCAGAGTCTCCAATGACATCGTAGCCATCACCGCAGACGAAGACCTTTGCATGAATCGTACCCAAACTGAGACTACGGGCAGAATCAATCTCCAGAGAAAAATTGAGCAAAACAAGCTCCTGAAAGAAATCTTGGCAAAGAAGGCCGTAGAACGCAAACAAAAAATGAAGGATCTGGCAAAGGAAAAAAAGGAGAAGCACGAAGCGCATGAAGCAAAATATGCGGAAAAGAGAAAAAAATATGGAAAGATGCTTCAGCCCCTTACAATTGGCATGCTCGCATGGTTCAAGTCGGAGAATGCAGCGCCTCGATGGGTCAGTCACCTCGACGGGCTGCCACGAGCGGCAGTGAGTATTGCCGACGGCTGGAAGGCGGGTCGCTGCGAATTCGAAAATGTGGAGGCCCATAGGGGGAACCTCCTGCTTAAGAAACCAGCGGAGTGCCGCAAGTGGTGCAGGAAGCCTCCTGCTATTGGGTGTGGGATGGTGTTCGATGCAGGAGGTGATGTTGAACAAGGAAAAGTGACCAGCTGCTATAGCTTCCGCCCATTGACGACGGCGTCTGCAGAAGATGTCACGGTGAAAACTCCGGAACACAATACTCCAGGAAAGCATTACTGCCTGAAGATCCATCAGGACTCTTTCCAAACTGACAAACATCAGAACTACGCAGATGCAGACCTTGCTTGCACAGCGAGATTCGGCATGGATCAGAAGACATGCAACCGTGTCTGCCTGGAGAATCCGTCTTGTCTTTCCTGGACGCTTGAGTCTCGGCCACACCCAGAGAAACCTATATGCTGCCTGAAGTCGGAAGAAAAGAAAGGCCGAGTCCATAGCACAATCCACAACTCTGGCATCCCGACCCGAATGACTACAGTCGGGGGGTCCCCAGAAACCTTGAAGTACGTTATGGGAGGCGAGCACAATAGATTTAATTTCGGTGCAGTCGTCAAGAGCACTTTTACAATCTGCAGCATCACACGCTTGAACGGCATTCACGTGGGCAACGTTCTACACGGGAGTGATGGCAATTGGTCGCATGGCCATGACAAAGGGAAAGCAGGTTTGGCAAGGTATGGCGATTGGGCAGCCAGCCAGCCTACAGACGATGCCAAAGGGTGGCTGGTCATGTGTGGACAGAATGGGCAGAATGGGGGCAACAGGTCGATGGTTGTGAATTCAACCACTGTGACCAAGAGCGAGGGTGGCTCCACAGGCTCGCAGCAGCTGGGAATCAATATGAATGAGGATCAGCCACCCTCAGAGTGGGCTGTGGCAGAAGTAATGTTGTGGGACAAGGCCTTGTCAGCGGAGAAGATGCAGGTTGCTGCCCAGTATTTGACAGACAGAGTGCAGCTGGGCCTGCATGAAACAGGCTCCTTTATTGGGAACAATAAGTTCGCTTTGGCGGCTAACGAAGAGCAACAAGTGGATGATACCAGTTTAGGTATGAACCTTGCTATCGGAAAGCCAACAGCACAAAGCAGCACTGTCAGAGCTAGAGGCATTTATGGGGATTCCTCGAGAGCAGTGGACGGTGGGTTCAGTAATTTGACGTTTTCAGCTGGCTCCTGTACCCACACTGCCGATCAAGTACATCCGTGGTGGCGAGTGGATCTGCAGAATATGTACAAGGTGTCGAGTGTCACAGTATACAACCGAGGAGATGCTCATGGCGACAGACTGAATTTCTTTGAGATTCGAATTGGGGAAGACATGCTGGCGCCCGCATCGAATGAAGTCTGTGGATCTTCGGGTCTCTATGTCAAAGAGAATGGGTATCATAATGAGGACTGCAATGACCTAAATGGGCAGTATGTCTTTGTGCTCAGCCAGAAGCAAGCGCCTCTGACTCTGTGTGAGGTAAGGGTGTATGGCGAGATCGATCCGTCAGCAGCAGGCAGCGGCCCAAAGGGCCCAGGGCAATGGTATGGGAAGTTCTGGGCGGACATTGACAGCGACGGGCTCTCGCTCTCCGAAGTAATGCCGAAAGATGAGGATAAGCCTGACATCGAGAAAGAATACCCTATTCTCCTCTTCAAGCGGACTGAGGCAGTCTGGGAGGGCCTGCTCAACTCACTGAACCAGGCCGACATGCGCTTCAAGGACTACTTTGGTGCACGGTTCTCCATCAAAGTGGCCATCAAGACAGCAGGCAAACACACGTTTGTGATGACTTCATCCGATGGGAGCAGGCTGATGGTGGATGGAGCTGTAGTTGTCGACAACGACGGGCTGCATGGTATGCGCAAGAGATATGGCTCGATTGTTCTCGAAAGGAAAACCGTACAGATTGGAATCGAATACTTTGAGAAGGAGGGCGGCTCGGGTCTGATAGTGCTGTGGAGGGGTCCAGAAGGGACATTCGGCATGCAACCTGTCCCACATCAGCATTTGGGATACCGAGTGCGAATGTGGAGTGCGTTGCCAGGTCCTTTCGTTGATATCAAGGATGCCGTTGCTGCAACCAAAGGCTACCCTCATGCACTGGAGAAGAGTGTGCCCGCAGTCGAGTTCACAACAGACAGACAAAGGCAGTTCTGGCATGGTTTTGACAAACGCTTTACTGACTCATTCGTCGCTGTTATTGATGGCTATTTGCGGGTGCCAAAGGACTCAAAGTACACATTCTATGCTCAATGTGACGATGCGTGCGAAATCTTTGTAGGGGGGCTCCTTGTTTTGAGCAATAAGGGAGACGCAAACGCGCCAGGCTGCCGGGTCGTGACAAGCTCAGAGGGCGCATCTGTGGAGTGTGAGAGAACAACCCAACTTGAAAGTGGATTTCAGACGCTCAAGATAAATTACTACCAGAATGACAAAAGCAAACTGATGATAGTAAAGTGGGCGGGAAAAGGTGTTACAATGCAGGTGTTGCGCATGACACCAAAGCAACGACCACGGAAAAAAAAATCGATCAGCTTTAAGCGGACACCTGCAGACTGCCGCCCATCATTTTTGATGCAAGACAAGAAAGACAAAAAGTTGTTCCGGCGGCATTATCGTAATTACATCTCTTGCGAGGCATGTACAGAAGAGAACTGCCCATCTCGCAGTGACGGTGCCATTGGTATCATCAGAAGAATGCGTGCGGGCACGGTCCATCTCGCAGGCAAGCACAAAGACGGAAAGTATCGAATCTTCCACCACGTGCTTCCACTTGAACCTTATACAGACGGTCATTTCGGAGAACGCGAGCGCTGGGTGCAGCCAGACGAGGGAATTCTGAAGCAAATGGCCATGTTTGATCATAATTTTCAGGTCGATATTTGGAAAGATAAGAGCGGGCATTCTGAAGGCACTGTCATCATTGGCGACCCGCGGCAGTATGGGAACATCAAAGAGACAATCGTGGAGAAAGAAGGGACAGCTGTTCACAAGCAAGTAGGCAAATTTTCCGAGGCTGGTGCTGTCTTCGTTGTTCGTTTCACAGTAGGCAAGAATGGAAGCATCGAGTTCAAGGAGGACAGTATGTCAAAGCAGTGCTATGTGCATAAGTACCCAAGGATGCGCTTGGGATACGGAAGAAGCAGCAAAGTTCAGACAACCTTGGCGGTGTTTCAGACAGTGCAGCCTGAAGGTTATAATGAAGTCCTCGATATGGCTGCTAACAAGAAAGCCCTTCTCATTGCGACGGGACCCCGGGCATTCAATGGCAATCTTCTCGTTAGTAAAAAGGAAGGCGAAGCTGGCGTCGTCGCCATGGTTAATCCAGGCCACTCGGTCAGCGTCATGTACAAGCCCAATTCCATCGACTTCAAAAGAGTGTCACATCTCATTGTAACAAACGGGTACCTGTGCGCTGACCGACCCCAGCCTCTGTTGTGTGACAAAGTGCTTGAAGACATTACCATCAAGCGGAACTTCTTTGACTGGCAAACCTCGAGCAGCGGCAGACTTGCAAGCGTACTGGGCACGCAGATGGAAGTGGAGGGATTTCCTGATGTAACATTGGATGTGGAGTTCATGAAGAAGGTGGTCAAGTTCTATTCCGAATCGGATCAGCAAAATGCAGCTGGAAGAATGGAAAAAGCGATGATGTGTGCAACCCTGCGCAAAAAATCCAAGGATCCCAAAGCTGCAGTGCCTGTAGCAGAACAATGTTGTGTGTTGAAACGAGGATGCGGGGATGGTGAAGGAACCATCGACAACGAATATTGCAACCCACCTACTGAGGAAATGAGAAATCCAGTCAAAGCGTTTTGACGTTTTGATGCAAACAGAAA
>Ga0307389_10000064_pt1 | contig 10388 bp, 18 predicted proteins | sample SouOceMePS1033R3_FD_203178 | JGI IMG/M metagenome (GOLD analysis project Ga0307389, IMG submission 203178) | Metatranscriptome of marine eukaryotic phytoplankton communities from South Atlantic Ocean - PS103-3.R3 (Eukaryote Community... | ecosystem: Environmental > Aquatic > Marine > Oceanic...
GTAAAACTGATTGTATTTATTATAGTTCAATGTTAAATGAATTTATAATCAATGAATATCAATTGACAGATATTCTTATAACAATATAGAGATGAGCTCACTCTGGTTGCATGAACAGAGCAGCTCCCATCAAGATCCAGTACCTGGGGTCACTGTCGTCTGACTCCATTCTCAGAAGAGCTTGGAATACGAATGTACCACCTCTCAATGTCGTGATGTATACTGGGCAAATATAGTAGCCGAGAGAGACTTGGAGGTGTCTTTCAATGGCAGTAACATGCATGACTGGTAGCTCTGGTGTAAGCTCCTTGGGGACCATCTCACCCAATGAACCTTGTTCGCCTCCTCTACCGTTTTCCCAAGAACCTCCTTGAAGGGACATTCCATGGATGAAAGCACCATCATCAGCTGCCTCAACCACATTGCTAGGATCTCTCTCGTTGGTTACAGTGGTCTTCAAGTCCATACCATCCAAGGGTAGACCCTTTGCTCTTGCAGTTGCCTGCTTAATAGCTGTCAAGAAAGACATTGGGTTGAACAATCCAGAGATCCAAAGAGTTTTTGGTGGGATTAATTCCTCTTGATATTCTTCTAACTGGGCAATTCTCAACATCAGATCATCAAACCAAGTGAGAAGGTCCTTTAGTGAGAAGTAGGCATATTTGATCCAAATATCTGGCTGCATGTTGATGAACATTTTGCTAGCTAATAATTCCATATCATCAGTAATATTCAATTGACCCTTAAGACCTGCATCAAGATCCTCAAGAGTTGTTCTGATAGTGGAAATAAGCGTGTTCATTCTTTCGCACTCTTGGAGGCATACAACAATCATAGGACTTCTATCCTTCGCTTTTGCAAAAAGATCGAGCATAATAAAGCATTATGGTAACACTTCCAAGAATTTGTCGATCATTCCCTTGACGGCAGCATCTTTACCTTTGCCACCTCCTCCTCCTGATCCACCAGAGCATTACAAAATGGTTAAGAATAGAGTCTCACCAAGAGCAGTCAGGTAACCAATTTCAGCATTGGAATGAAGACCAAACATAGTTGGTGTCTCAATTGGCAGTGTGTCAACGTATGCAACATAGTCAGCTCTTGAGAACTTGTTAGGATCTGGTGATCTAAAGCCTGGGGCCATTGTCAGCTGCATCTTATTCATGATTTCTGGCACAATTAGCTTTTCGAGATATGTATTGTTGGTGACTCTATCCCAATAATCTGTAATATGGCCACCATACATAATATCTCCATATAGATATCTCAGATCAGCGTATGGTACTTGCTCGAAGCCAGCAAGATAGTTGTGGAGAACATCACCACAGATTCTCAAGTCACCTTCATTGAAGCTGTACTTTCTAGACCATCCCTGAGATCCGAACTTTCTTCTTCCTAAGATAAGAGAATGGAACATGCAGAGTCCGAAGAGAAGGGCCTTGAACTCTGGCTCTTTGTGTTACTTTGCCTTTTCGTAGAATGGTTGATCGAACCTACTTAAAGCCTTTCTGATGTTTGATTTAAGATCTGAAGCTGCTTCATTTGCTACCTTTAAGGCGTTTTATAAGATCGATTCTGGGATAATTTCTGCCATTGGCTAGCTTGGTGGCTCTGATGAGATGAAACATCTAAAATCTGGATGAGGGTCAGTATCTACAGCAACCTCAAAGTTTCTCTCGAAAGTCTTCATCCAAGTCTGCATAAGATGTACATTCTGGAACATAACCCAGTTTCCAACCTTTGCGGCTTCTTTCAAAGCGTTATCAGCATAGCTTTCCTAACCTTAACCCATGGAAATGTTAATGAAGTTGTTGTTTGCAATAGTCTTGCCTGCAATTTTACCAATGAGTTCTACTTCAGGAGTAGGGTCAACACCTGGGAATAGGACGAAGAATGTTGGAGTGATGTTATTCATTTCTACAGAACATGATTCAATATCAAATGGGTCAGCCTCAACGTATTCAATACCCATGTTTTGAGTGACGAATTCAGCAAGGCCAGTTGTAAGCCTATCTGGTCTCATTGCTCTAAGAAGGAGGATTCTGTAGAAAAGACTAATATCCTTAACGCTCTTTGGAAGTTCAGCTGTTTCAGGCTTCTCATCGACATACCACTTTCTCCACAGATGTGGCTCACTGTCCATTTGATTGAGAAGATGCTCGAATGTTTTGATTGTTTCTAATCCCTTTACAGCAGACCAGGCAATCTCTGGAATGAACTTAAGTGATTCAGGTTGATGAGGGATTTCAGTGGCAACTTCTTTCCTTACTAATGAATTTACCTCGTTAGCATCAAGTAATCCTTTTCTTACCATAATTCTGAATGTAAGCATTGTTGATACAATAAGTTTATGATTCTCGAATGTTCCTCTCCTAGTGTAATTAAATCCTTGGAAAGTAATGGATTCAGTAAGTTCTCCAACCCTTTTATCAAGTGATTTTGGAGTCATTTCTAATGCTACTTCTTCTTCTTCTGCTTCCTCTGCTGGTTTTTCAGCTCCTTCCTCTGGTTCCTCTCCCTCTTCACCTTCAGCAGGTTCTTCATCACCTGCAGCAGCTTTTTTGGCTGCTGCTCTTAAAGCTGCTGCCTTTTATTGTACAAGGTCAATAGCTCTTTTGATAACAATAACGAAAGAGTCAAGTGAGAACTTATAGAAAGAGTGGATTTTGTAGAGCTCAGACATCAAGAAAAAGACGAGAGCACCTCTATTAGCAGCTGGTCTGTAAGCCTCAGAAGCTTCATTAATATTTATCTCTGTCTCAACAGCAATTGCTACTTTTTCCTTGATTTCAGAAGAAAGTTTCTTAGAGTATTCTAGACTTTCAATAAGTTCAATATCTTCAAGAATATCTCCTTCTGATTCAGCCAATTATCTTAGCAAACCTGTCTCTAGCTCATTAAGTTTAATCTTGAACTCATTTTGTTAAGCAACAAGTTCTTTCTTTGTTTGAGCGAGATCTGGTCTTTCCTTTTCAACAATTAATGAAAGTAATTGATCTTCAAGACCAGCCTCAGTTACTGTAAAGTTGATCAGTGTGCACTCAGCTTAGATTTCTGGAGGATAGTGTGGATTTGAAAGTTTAGTATGCAAGAACAAATTGAAATTGGCATTTAAGCTCAATTCTTTGTCTCCCATCTTGATGTATTTGTTTTTACCCTTCTTGATGATAGCTCTACTGTATACTGGTTAGATAACTGCATCAATTGTGTTCAACATGTTTTCAATAAGAACTGGATTACCATTTTCTACTGAGAATTCGATTTCCTTTGGCATCTTAGGATTGCTAAGTCGTGTTACTTTAAGACCATGAGGCTCCCAAGTTTTTCTCAACCAAACAATACCTTGAAGTTGTGGATCAATAATCAATGAATATCTCTCTGAGTTGGTAAGAATAGCACCATTTTCTGTAGACACTTGATCTGGTGGTAGACCATAAGTATTCCATCCTGCAATTGTGGCTTCATCTGATAGAATATTCAAGGGATTTGTATTTGGACTCATAGGGATATTGTTTTAACCGAAGAATTCAACAAAGTTGTCATAAATGATCATATCTCTGAATTTCTTGTTGAACGGTCCAACATAAGAGACAAAAGCTGATGCCAACAATACATCACCGATGAGCACTTTAAGAGTCTCTCCACAATCAATAATAGATTGCTGCCATCTGTCAAGCTCACTTCCTAGAGATCCAACTAATCTTTGAGCCAGATTCATTTTCCTTTCACATTTTTCTGCAGCAGCCATTGCATCATTCTTCTCTTTCATAACAATGTTGAATTAGTCAAGGAGAATTTGAAGCTTAGCATTCAAATCTGCAACAAGTTCATCGACTTGTGCTTTCTTTTCATTTGCAGCAGCCAATGTAGCTTTTGCCTCTGCTACTGATGCTTTCTTTGGTTCAACTGAAACAAATACATCATAGTACATTGTAATGTTTCTGATCCAGTCACAAACTCCTGCAGCAGCAGATGACTTGGTGGCCATATTTTCTGGAGTGAACATCTCTAATGCAAGAGTATCTCTAATCATTTTAAAGTTGTTGGGTGGTACTTTGTCACTATCAATTTGATCCTTGTAACCATTGAGAGACTCTAAGAATTTCTTAGGATCTTTCATCAATATTTGGGCTGCAGGCCATGGTTTCTCTGTCTTCAACCTTCCTTTAGCATCAACAGGAACATCAGGATTTACTTTGGAAAGTAAATGAAGTACACAAATGAAGCATTCTTTTACATCACCTGGTGGGTTATTCAATCCCTTAAGCAATTAGAAATCTTTAATATCAAGGCCATCTAAAGCTTTCATAGCTTTTTCTACTAATGGAAGGGCTTGATCTAGATCAGATTGTACAGATGCCATTTTTGCCTCTACCTCAGTTTTGATTTTAGTACACTTAGCAGCTTCTTCTTCAGCAATAGCATTTTACCCCTCAACCTTTGACTTTTCACCTCCTACTATCTCAGCCTACTCATCTGCATTCTTTTTCTTTGCCTCTACTTCAACTGAGAAGATTTTCAATTCATCTTCAAGCTTAGCAACTACCTCACCAGTTTCTTAAAGTTTAATTACACCAAGCTCATATTTTTCTTTAGTAGCAATAAGATCTCCTTCTTTCTTGGTCTGCATAACTTTGAACAGTTTAATCAACTCAAGGAATGATTTAGGTGTTGTGTATACAGCTCTTCTTTCTTGTTCTAAGATGATATCTGAGAATTTATCTACCACTTTGAATGAATATGGCATGAACTTTTCAATACCAGCTCTGATTTCATCACTTGCCATTTCAACATCAACTAAGAACTTCGAAGCTACCGATAAAAGAGCATCTTCTGGCCATGAATGGAACCAATCAATGATAGTACAGTTTACAATAGCTGGGAACTTTTTGGCTCTATTTCTGAAGGCATCACCTACTGGAGAGAAACATAAAGACATGTGAAGATTTTTCTTGATTCTATCAATGAAGAATTTCCAGCAATTGTCCTTGTTATCGACAATTCCTTCACTTTTGACTGCTGGTCTAACGTTGTTGACAATACCATCAATATCTTCAGCTTAGAATAGATCTGCAATTTCTCCTGATGAAAGAAGATCATTGATGTATACGAGGAATCTTTCATTTGTAATTTATCCTTCAGTAAACAAGAAACAGATTCCTTCATCTTTTACTCCACATTTCATGAAATAACCTTATAGATCCGTTTTTAGATCAGTCATTCCGTAAGTAGAGTGAATCATGATACCCGCAGTAGTGTATTGGCAAATGAAAGATGCCAGTCTTGTTAAAGACTGTTTTCCTGAACCACCAACACCTACCAACAGAGCATGTCCTTGATCTCCAGCAATTATTCTTGAAATCTTGCATACATGTTTCATCGCATCCTCGAAAAGAACAAGTTCCATCACAGCATTTGTGTCATTGTATTCTCTTAAAGCTTCTGCAAGTCTAGAAGACAAAGCTTCCTGGTTAGGGAACTGATCATAAATCCTTTCATCGAGGCCTGCAACGAACTGAGCAAAGATTAATGGTTCAGCATTTGCTCCAAAGTATTTTTTCAAATTGAACCTTGAGAATGATTTTTGAACAAGTTCAGCCATTATAGATCTAAATGTAGCCAAATTTGCAGCATTAACAAGTCTATCACCATAAACTCTTTCAGCTTCATGGACCCAAAGTCTTACAAGATTATCTGGCTCGCAAATTACTTCTTGTTTCGCTTAGAGTAAGCCTTAGAAAATGTTGGTAAGATGACGAACATTGAATTCGTAGTGGAAATTCTATGCAGTCTTCCTGAAACTTCTTTCAACTTCTGAATAAAGCACAAGAGTTGCTTTGATGATTGGCTGGAGTTGTTCAACGATGGTTCCCTTGAATTTTCCAAAATGCTTATTCAAATATGCAAAGTAGATGGTTGAAAGGGAGGTTGAATCTGGCATGCTGACAGCAAGCATGAAGAAATGTCTCTAGAGACGAGGATTAATTTGGAATGAACCAGCAGTTGGGTTCATTGCTCCAATAAGTTGGGTGTTCTTGATGTTTTTTAATGTAAGCTTATTCTTGTCATACCAATGTTCATAATCTCTATGTTGTCTTAACAAGGCAATAGCATTTTATGTATCATATGGATCTCTAGCTGGCATATTGAGATCATCTACGAAGTAAAGCATCTTGAATTTACCGATTGGTGCATAGTTAATACCTGCTTTCTTTTCGAGGAATTGCTCCAAAATACTTTAAAGTAAGTTTGCATCAGTATAGAAATTGAAATTAATGATTTGTTGAATGTACTCATCACTAGCTCCAACTAGCTCGTTTAAAAGACCTTTGATAATTTAAGTCTTACCACATCCAGCTTGACCTACCAACTATGGACACCAGCCAATTTGAATCATTTGTTTCATGAGGTATTAGAATGAAATTGTATTGACAGTTGGAATGGTGTACGATGGGATACTTTTTGAGGTGTCAATAGTGCTAATAATATCAGCTTATGTCATCTTACCCCAGTCCTCAAGTGTAGAGCTTTCAATATCTACAAAGTAGTCAAATACAGTTCCTTTACCAGGGAATCTAACTACCTTGTATTCACTCTTCCACCAATTGGAGAATTCTTTCTAGAAATCCTTTCCGTCTTTCTCACCGAATCCACCTCCAATGCACCAGATGACTGCAAATACAAAAATGTATTCAAGACCTTTGACTTCATTATTGTTGAATATATTTTGTAAAAGTTTGCAAATTGACATTACCATGCTCATTTATACTTGTCCAATTATATGCTTAAAAGATTTGGCGCAGTAGAAAAGAGTGTCTGGTATGTATTTGTCAAATTTCTGTTGAAGCTCGACTTTCATTTGTTGATCGTATTTCTAGGAAGCAATCCATGATTTGACATATGATCTCCACTGAGTACCTTCAGTATCAGAAATGTAGAGAATACCAGCTCTAGAGACTGTAGCTGGAGTAGCAAACTTCAAATCTCTAATCTCAAAGATAAGTCTCATGGAAGGTTTTAATGTAATACGCTCATTTGATGCAAGTGTTAATAGCTTGTTATCATCCATGACAGAGTTCATTGATTCAATCCAGTTTGCATCAAGATCTCCATCAAGAATAATCCATTTAGGCAAATCATCTTCAATCTATGAGAGTCTTCTCAATGTGCATGACATAAGGCCATCTTTCCATTCTCTTGTAGCAAGAAGAACTACACCATAAAGTTCATTGGTACTTGTAACTTTTGGATTCAAATCTACAACAGTAGTCTTTTGGTTGTTTTTATCATTTGCTTTTGCAAGCATTTTCCAAGTTGTTGATTTACCGGCAGCTGGAGGTCCCATTGTGAATACACAATGTCGAATAGCTAAAAGTTCACCAAGTTAAACAATCTTAAGAATGAACTCAGGATCTGGGTACAAACCTGCTTCTTTTGCAACAGCTTGAACGACGTTCTCGAAATCCATGTCTCTCTTTCTTGGAACATCAATTCCTGGGAAGAGATCTCCTAAGAGACCAAAGAATACAGGGGTATCATCCTGTACAATTTTAGGGATGTTGAAATCTCTGAGTGCTCTAAGAAGTACAGCTGGCTCCTCAAGAGTTGGTTCTGCTCTTTTCATACTTCCTGCTACAACAAGTACTGATTTAATAGCTCTAAGACCCCAATCATAATGCGCAGCTTTTGAGAGTAAATCTTTACATAGACTGTACAGGGTGAAGAACTTTTTAGCAAGTGATTTAGCAGTGGTGAAACCTTCAGACATAAGCATGTTCTCCATAATCATCTCTAAATCAGGAACAACCACAGTAATTGGTCTGAAAAGAGCTTTCAAACCTTCTGGAAGCTCAGATCTTCCTAGATAACCTGGATTCATTGTAATATATGCTCCACAAGTCCAGTCCAAAGCTACTTCTGTCTCTTGAATAGTGCATCTGGTTTTTCTTTCTTTAATACCGTCACATACAGCTTTGAATTGTACAGAGCATACAGACAATACCTCTGGGACAAGTCTATTGAACTCATCGAAGCAACCCCATGAACCAGAAGCTGCAAGGCCTTAGAAGATACCTGCCATACCTCTATAATCCATCTGATCTGAACAGTTGAATACATAGCATGCTTTACCAAGAGCATTTGCAAGATCCTTTGTAGATTCAGTCTTACCGGTACCAGCTGGTCCTGCAGGGGCACATCCCATCATAAGATGAAGAGCTTGTGTTGCTGTTACATAAATTCTATCAGTCAATGGAGTAATGACGAGTCTTCCTCCATTACCGAGATATTCCCAACCATAAGCAAGACAAGCATCAGCAATTTTGAATACATAATTATCTTAGCCAGTATCGTATTAACCTTTAAGCTGTACTTGCCATTAAAAGTCGTCAATTCTAGATACACCAGCTTTGTTAAGTCCATCAATGATATCTCTTGAATGAGCATCCATGGTAATCATGCACATGATTTTTGTTCTGACTTGTTTAGTTAAGTCACCTTAGACCATCATAATTAACCCTTTAAGATCGTCTAATTGATTGTCATAGCATTTTTGCATAGCATCTTTATTACCTCCCTAGATTTTCACGAATGTGCTTTCACAACTAATAACCCAGTTACAGTTGTTAATAAGAAGACAAGTCATACTTGGCTCTTAGCAAATCCAATCATATTTATCTATAGATTAGAATTTCTTAATGGATCTGATTGCAATGTCTTTCAATGATCCTCTCATGCAGTCAAGGATATCCTGCATATAGCATTCTACCTTGCCTAAAAGTTTCAGCTCTCTAGTAAATTCTACGTATTCTTTACCTACGCAAGAGTGTAGTCCTTTGACAAATGGTCTTACTCCTTCTTTAATAAGTTCAAGATCACCAACACATCCAATAATTTTTGGCATATGCTTCATAACCTTTTCTGGAGTACCACCACTTGATAGAATATCAAGGAGATCAGATGGTGAGACGAAGAAGAATCTTGGGAAAGCAATTCTCTTAGAATCCATGAACTCATTAAGAGCCTTTTCACAAATTGTGAGATCAGTTTAGACAGTTTCAAGACTTGTGAGGACCCAATCTTATGTGCAATAAGCGACACATCTTTTCTTCTCAAAGCCATCCTTAAGAATTCGTTTGACTTCCTTATCAATTCCTATGAACTTTTCTGATTCTTTTGGAAGCTCTTTCTTTACCTCCTCTGAGCCGATGAAAAGATTTTCAAGGAAAGACCATTGTCTTTGTACCTCACCTACGATAACCACAATCTCTCCAATTGCTCCCAAAGCTTTGTTCCAGAAAGTGATTCTATCTTCGAAGGTTGCAAGGTATCTGGATGCAAACATACCATTAACAGCTTGTTGATCGTTTTCAAGAAGATCAAAGTTATCTTCGTTAAGTCTAATCATGTGAACTCCAGAGTCTTTATGAGCTTAGAACTCGAATTCAATGTCATTCCATGTATCATCAAGCCTGCCAAGTGTCTTTTCCATCTTTGCTTCTTGTTTAGCCTAATCAGTGATTTCCTCAACATCCTCTTGATATTTACCAATGTTCAAATTGTAAATATCTCTCAGAAGAAGGTTTTCATCAATAGTGAATTGAACTCCAAGTTTGGACTTGATCATGTCCCAATGTCGTTCTCTCATAGCTTCATCAGCAAGTTCAGCAATCAAAGGAAGGAATACAAGCCACTTTTTGATTTCGTCAAGAATGCCCTGATAAGCATTGGCTTTCTTATCAATTTTCATATCCTTAAGAGTTTTCATAAGCTTCTTGACGTCATCTTCCATGACAAATGGTTGAGTACCAATCCATTTATTTTCATAGAAGACTTCGAAAGATTTCTGACATGTATCGATATGATCCCAAAGTGCTTTCATATTTTCAACAGTGACCTTGATGGTATCAATATCTCTTTCAGCCTTATTGATTTGATCAGGGTTTCCGAATTTAGTTGCATTGAAACCATAGTCATCAATTTTATCCTCAAACACTTTAAGCTCTCCAAACACGCCATCGAGTTTTTAAAGTGCTATCATAGCTCCACATTTGTATTAGAAGAACTCTCTCTTTCTCATCTCTTGAATGAACAAAGTGATGTCTTCTTCAAGTTTCTTGATATTAAATGAGTTTTTGTCATTCTCTGAGTTGACTAATGGAGCGATTTCTTTCTTGGTGTCCTTGCAAATTTTCTTGACATCACCCCAGTTCTTGTTGATACCAGTAAATTGTTTGAGTTAGGCATCTTTGATTAGCTTGTGAGATTAGAACAACTTCAATGATTCATCTAATTAGTCAATGTTTAAAGTAATCAGATCTGTGTCTTTAATAGTTTGTTCGACATGTTCCTTAACTTTCAACAGTGCTTTAACATCCTTCAGGTCTTTA
>Ga0307389_10000071_pt1 | contig 10097 bp, 1 predicted proteins | sample SouOceMePS1033R3_FD_203178 | JGI IMG/M metagenome (GOLD analysis project Ga0307389, IMG submission 203178) | Metatranscriptome of marine eukaryotic phytoplankton communities from South Atlantic Ocean - PS103-3.R3 (Eukaryote Community... | ecosystem: Environmental > Aquatic > Marine > Oceanic...
CAAAAACAAAAAGCCGGCGCGCACAACATATTAATATTCATGGTCACGCAACGACATCGATAAGAAGTGAGATAGATAATTATTATCATCTCTCGCCTTTGAATTCATTCCCTCGATCGAGTCGATAGACCATTAGGTATGTCGCCGACGAGTGATGTACAACCCCTGCATTCGACAATGATGACAGCGATAACAGCGACGATGAATTCAGAAGAGGCCGTCCCATATATTTGGACGGAATGCCAGCCTCCTTCCGACCAAGTTCTAAAAATGTGGTATGAGGTCGGAAACAAGTTGGATAAGGATTCCACAGTGGTTTGGAACCAAGCTGTGGACACACTCAACGAGGCGAACAAGTATTTAAGGATTTCTCGAGAGGCTCGTGATTTTGTGGAACGTTACATGGGCCAAATCGTCAGTATATTGTTGGAACAGCAACCTCTAAAGGTCGGCCAGAACGAACGCCGGTGCGTCCAGGAAGCCCTGACATTGGCCGTCACGATCATTTCCAACGACCTGGAAATTCAGATAGAACGAGGACAGCGTGCACCCGGTGGCCCGAACGATGTTTACTGCAGAACCCTAGATGTGTTGGCTTGTATCTTTTGCCGAAAGAAATCCTATTACAAGGGGACAAAGGGTAATTGGAACGTCAATCACCTGAGCGGTCTGCCGGCAACCCGATTGAACCTGGCGGAAACGTTTCTGCAAGAACACGGTTTTGCGCGATTGGTAGAATACATGACGGACCGGACCATCGTTGAAGAGAGTAGTGTATCGACGACGACAGGAAATTCGAGTAGTAGTAGTGATAGTACAGCGACATCGAAGACCGCGCCCGCGTCTCCTTCCCGGCAACAACCACCATCACAGCCGTCGGCTACAACAACGGCAATCTCGGCGAGTACTGTAGCCTCGGCGTTTCCCAACATGGATTTGTTGCACCAAACCCTACCCGTGTTGCTCGACGTCTATAACAACGCAGTTCACAACCAAAAACCCGAAAAAAACGTCCGGGCGTTGGAACAGGCCGCCATTGACGTCTCGAAAGCGACCATGCGATACATCACATCCTGCAGCGAAGAAGCCCTCAAAAAGATTCCCATGGAAGATTTGAAAGCCTTGGTACACGACTTGCTCCGTATTTTTGACAAGCTCATTAAATTTCGTCGGGCCGATACCTACGATTTCTATGTCTTTTGGAGAAGCCTCGTTCTGAAACTCATTACGTCCCAATCGCTGCCGTTAAAATTGTTCGGATGGCAGCAGATGGAAACGCTTTTGGAAGCAAGTGCCGGACACCGGCCCCCTCCCAGATTGTTTGTTGCGGATTATGCCGGTTGTACGTTTGTGAACGGCGAATATCATTTCAAAGGATTTGTCACCGACGACGGATACGGTCTTCGCTCTGGAAACAACGAGATTTCCTACGAGCGTGAAATTCCGGAAGACGAACCCGATGGCGGTGGAAAGAAATTGACACTCTTCCGTTGCACGATGCGGTCACAACAAAAATGGTGGTTCCTGTCCGAGGCAGACGAAGAACAGCCCGGAACCGATCGAGACATTGATTACTATCAGCACAAATCGAAGGAGCACGAAGAAACGGAACCTCCTCCCGGAGGATGGCTGACCTGCCGGAATTCGGGAATCGACCCACCCCCCAAGCTCACACGATTGGGGTTGATGGTGCCCCACGGCGAAGAAGGCAATACGCTCGAACACCAGCTGGCGCGATGGGCCATTGACCACAAAATTATTGAAACCCTGGTGTTGGGAGATTCGGTGCATCGTGAAATTGTGTCACGGAGTGTGCCCCTGATTAATTTTTTGGCGTCCATGTGCGAACGGGACGATGGAGCAATTGTTTCGTCGGCAAAGGAAGGTGGGATAACTGCTAACACCAATAATACGAAAATTCAAACGGATGCTGGTGCGGAGGCGGAAGGTGGAAAACCCGCGTTGAACAATAGTCAAGGCGCCACCCAGGTGGTGTTGTCGACAAATAATACGGAATACTGTCTGCAGGCCTCACACTTGCTATTAGCATGGAAGACGTGCACCCGAAAGACCGATACCGCCGTCTCCGCTCAAATCTATCAACTACTCGTCTCGATTCTTCCCTCTTGTCCCGTTCATTTGGCGGTGCTGTTATTGAAGGCAGTCCAAGAGTCGCTCGAACAAGGAGGCGGCCACAATAATAACAATATTGATTTCTTGACCGAGGTATCGGATTTTTGCGAGGCACTGGCGGTTGCAAATTCAAACGAGAACCATAGCTACAGCAACAATAACAATAACAACAACAATAAGGGCCCGCCTTCCAGTCAGCTCTCCGATGAAGTCCGAGCGGAAGTTCTCAAGCTACTCTGGTCGTTATTGATCCATTCCGAGGCATCCTCTCTGAAAAGCTACGATCTTTTGAAGGAATATGTGACCCGCAAATTGCGCGTAGAACCCGGTGGCAGCGATCACCGCGAAACCTACCTGCGATCCTGCATCACGGCTCTCATGGAGAATTCGGAGAAGAAGACAGCAGGAATGGTGGACGAAATCCGGGCGTTGAAAATGGTAAAGCTTACACATTTTGTTCTGGAAGCGTGTCCGAGAACGCAAGCCGCGGACTTGGTGACGACTGACCAGGGTAGATTGCCGTTGTTGCTCTTTGAAGAACTGACATCGTTTTTGTTACGAAAACCAAAGTGCAGTAGCAGCAGTACTGGCGGAATCCGAGCGCAAACCCCGCTTCGGAAGTCGCCTTCTATCGATCAGGAGGGAATTCAAGGAACGAATTCATTGTCGGAACGGTTAGGAATCCTTCGGTATGTTTACGGTGTGAGCGAACAAATATTCATGACTACTCCTCAGCTCCACAGTCTTTGGCAACTATGCAGTGCTCCCCCGGATAGAGAGGAAGTAATGGCGTTCATTTCTAGTGCATCAGGAACAACCCCCGAACGTAATCCAAACAATACTAGAGTTTTAGATCCACCTACAGTGGCGAACCAAGGAAGCAATACCAACATGATAGGGCCAGCGGAAGACATTCTTTCTTCAGCGTTTACGGAGGACGAATGCGTCAAAGCATTCGTGACGTTATTTTGCTCTCCAAATATTAGCTTTCAACAACTTGGCATGAAAGCCTATCAGAGTTTTCATTTTATGTTCAATAAAATGAGATTGTCGGCAACTCATGGGCCGGCAGTTCGGCAATCAGCTTTGGATACCCTTTGGCGTATTTGTTTAGTGTCGGGGAATGATACCGTTGCTACGTTAGCAATGAGCGACCTGTTGAATATTTACATACGATACACGATGGACAGCAGCAACTTCAGACCAAACAGCGCCGATATTACTACACCCAATACCGATCTCTCATCCGAACCAATGCAAACAGAATCTCCTGACGATGGTTTTGGTAAGAGGGTATTCAATTGTTTGTCAAATGTGAAGAAAGATCTTGACATGAAGGACCCCTCCGCCGAGCTTGCGGCCGAGAGATGTTTGCGGATACTGAATGCCGCTATAGGTCAAGGTGGATCGTCTGGTTCAATCTCAATCTCTACCCTGAATCGAATGTCCCGAGCATCTCCAGCTGACGGGCTACATCAGATCATCAAATACCTACCTCATGGTATGCGAGGGCAAGCTTGCTACAGGAAAATTACGATCATGGCAAAACGCCCACAAATGCAGAATAATCAAGGGCAACCACCGTATCAGGAACGCGACCAAGCAAACTCGAACCATCATGGAGAGAGAAATATGTTTCGCTTCTCTCTTGACGTACATCCACTCGAAACGCTCCATTCAATCAAAAGAAAAGTTGCCATGCATTGCCAATGCCAAAACATTTCTTCCGTAAAACCAATTTCCGCAAGTGGACGTGTATCAAGTCCTAGTACCAGGAAAGCAAATGGAGATTTATCGCATATGAGTCCCAATGTTTTGCCAGAAGATTCGGTGGTTGACGAGATGGGCATTGTCCAGGGATGCGAAATGGTGTTTGTAATAACCGATCGGAGTGGGGCCCAGCAAATTACGAATTCCAATACCGCGAGAGCGACGAGAAATAGCAGAGCGCGAGATTTAAGTGACATATTTTGCGATGATAGGAACGAATTCAGCGACACACTATTCAACACTCTTTTGGGGGTGCTGGATTCTTTGCCGTGGAGAGAGGCTGGTGAAATAATCGATGCATCTACAACACGCAGCGACACTCATAAGCTTGTTTGGGATCTCCTCCTAGCAATGCCCACAAACCCGGCAGTGTCGTCGCAAGTATTATTTACAGCGAAAAGCGGGAACATAGTCGAAGACAGTGATCAAGATGAGGACGCTATGGATATCGATTCCCGTCAGCCAGACCGATGGGCAAAATTACTCGACTTGAAAGACTTTTCTCGTTCTGTCTATGTTCTCCTCGCAATCGATGCCTTCCTTCAACCGGCAACAGAAGTTTTATCGTCTTTACCAATTGAACAAAAAGTGATTTTTGAACGACTGACAACCGATGCTGTCGACTTTCGTCGAGGATTCATAGATTCGGGCGGCTTCGATGCTGTCGTTGGATTTTTCTCGTTTTCGGAAGACAGTCCAGAAATGAGTCAAGGTATGACGAGAAGAGGAAACGCAGTTGCTCTAAGAATTTTGAAGTGCTGTTTATTTGGTAACAAAAAAGACAGTGATATGGCCGTTGTGAACGATTTCTCTTCAAACGGACTTGACGAAGCGGGCAGTAGATTGTTGATGTCACTCGCTAATGCAGAGGGCCTACTGCGGAGCTTGGCATCGATGGTTGTCGCTGATAGTGGTATTTCAAGCTCTACTGTGTCGGATGTTTTGAAATTCCTACGTTTGCTCTTTAAATCGCCTGATACCGTCAAAAGCTTTGCAGCCCTCCCGGATAATACATCAGAAAAATTTCTCATTAGATTATTGCTGTGGGAGGGTGGTTCCGACGGAGCTAGACCTGGCTCTTCGATAAATGCAATTTCGAAAGTACGAATCGACACGCAAAATCTTGTATTAGCAACCCCTCAACTAGCCGATTACGCGTTGCCATGGCTGAAGAATGCAATCGATTCGATAGATGTGACATCCGAATCTACCGGCGAATACTTCTACCTCTTGATAAAGCTTGTGACGGAATCCCAAAATGTTTCCCATAGAGAATTGAATGCCCTAGCGACAGCAGTTTGCGCGAAACTTGCTGCGTGCCCGCGGCCATCAAGCGAAATTTTGGTCGTTGATTTTTCAACCGGAGTGCTATGTGGATGCCTCGGACTCTTGGATTCATTGATAATAAACGTCGGTGGAGGAATTCTAGTAGAAGGAACCAATATTCTACTCGAAGAATTCAAAAGTGCTCGGTGGTCCGAGATGTCATCATTTCAGACGAAACTTAATCCCAATGACGTAGCCCTTGTTGATTTGATGGGTGTAATTTTCGACGCCTTCCTTTCACCGGGTGGGGCCACATCCATCCTCGCGATATGCTGCGACAGAGAGTCACGACAAAGAGGATTCGAAATAGTCAAATCCTCAGCTAAACGGTGCGAAGATGGAAATGGTTACATGGCTCTTGTATATAGAATAAACGGTTTGATATCTGCTGCCAGTCCCTTTCTGAAACATCGATGGGGTCAGTCGGCTGGAGGTAACGAAGGTAATACCAGAAATGGTAGGAGCACTTCCAAGTATTCGGGACTGAAGAATCAAGGTTGTACTTGCTATATGAATTCCGTACTGCAGCAGCTCTTTATGATGCCCGTATTGCGAAATTCGCTGTGTTCGGCACCCCTTCCTGCAAGCATTCGGGCATCAGGCGGAGTAGTCTCTGCTAGAGGTGCCGATCTTGTCGGCAGAAAGATAGCTATGCAGTGGGAAAATGGACAATCATATGCGGCTATTGTAGAAGCCTTCAACAGTACGAGCGGAATGCACACAATACGGTACTTCAAAATCCCAGTTGCAACAGTCGGGGGATCGAATCATCAGCAAGTTCATCACGAAGATGTCGACAGGTTACCTCCGCTTCTAGCAGAAGAGTTCTTCCTGTCCGAGGGACGCCCCGGCAAAGAAACTGGGGTATTCGAGATCTTACCATCAAAAGAAACTATTGAGGAACAAAAAACTGGTTCAGAGTTACAGGATAAAACAGACGAAGATATCAAAGAAACAGAGGATGAAGCTTCTTCTCGTCATCTCATGGAAGAAGTGCAGCGAACTTTCATTCACCTCGAAGAAGGATCGAGGGGCCGGTGTTTCGACCCGCGAGCGCTGGTCGAAGCGTGCGCCTGTTTGAAACTTGAATTCGATGTTTGGCAGCAGAATGATGCGTCTGAGTTTTCGACGAAGCTACTTGATAGGCTCGAAACATCATTAAAGCGGTGGGCGCCTGATAATTTTAGGTACCTTGATCACACTTTTGGTATCAAACAGACGAAGCAAAAGATTTGTAAAGAATGCGGATTGAAGACGAACCGTGAGGAGAAACTATTGAATGTGGACTGTCAAATCAGAGGAAAGGCTGATATCCACGAAGCGCTAGCCACAATGTGCGAGACTGAAATTATGGAAGGAAATAATCAGGTATTTTGCGATAATTGCAAGAAGAACACTGATACAGTGCTCAGATCGGCAATATCCGAGTTACCAAACATGTTGATTCTTTCTTTGAAGCGTTTTGATTTGGATTACAACACATTTGAGACAGTTAAATTGAACAGTCGGTGTGCATTCGGACAGACACTGAATATGAAACGCTACACTCTAGAAGGTGTTGAAGCAATTGAACAAGCTGAAACAGAACAGAACCAGGAGGCTGATGCTATGGACGTGGGAAATGAGGAGAGTGCGATGAGTCATCTTCCTGACGAAGACTACGAGTATAAGCTAGCTGGTGTTCTAGTACATGCCGGTGTTGCACAAGGAGGACACTACTATAGTTTCATTAATGACCGAAATCCTGGGTCTGAAGACAAATGGTATCGATTTGACGACGAAGATGTAACTCCGTTTGACCCGGCTTCTATTGCATCAGAATGCTTCGGTGGAAAAGTGAAGAAAGAAACAAAATGGCCCAATGGGCAGGTCCATTCAGTCGAGAGCGAACAATTCGCAAATGCACTCATGTTGTTTTACGAAAAGGTCAAGATAACAGAACATTCTTCGCCAGCAAGAAGTGAGAAGGAGGAGGCGCAGAAGGTCGAACTGGAAAAAATTCGCATGACAACTGGGTACAATGTTTTCGAACCCGACGTGCGTAGATCTAATGCGACTCATAGGTGGCAATCATTTTTGTTCAATCAAGATTTCCAGACATTTCTTCGGAGTCTCCTTCATTTATGTCGCACACCTGATCTTGGTTCTAACCAGTCTATGAATATAACGGGTAATTCTGAACCTACTGGGAAAGAGAAACGGTCACATTGGAGGAAGAAAGTCATCGAAATGCTTGTGACCTTTATGTTTGACGTGTTACTATATTCAAACGTACTATATTCGAATGAGCGAGTGGATCTTATGGATTGGATTAATACCCTAGAAGAAATAATGACGGATGATCCAGAGTGTGCTCAAGCACTCACGTTGAAAATTGCGGCGAAGACTACATCTGTTAGTGGCAACTGGCTGCGGACTTATCTTTTAGATTGTCCTGACCAGTATGCTCGCTTTGCTTCGGTTCGCATTTTTACGGCATCGTTACGATCGTGCTTGTCAATTCCCGAGGATCAGAAAAAGCTGCGAGAATGGACAGAAGCATGGAAGAGGCAGCTCTCACAAATCGATCCTTCCAATAATACCATCCCTTGCCTTTTGACTGGCACATTAGCGGAATACGAAAAAGTACAATCACCGTCGGCATCCATCATTGGAATCGTCTTATCATATCTCAACGTGTTGATCGATATTTCACCTAGATACTGGAGGTGGAGCCAGGAAGTATTCGCATTTATCCGGGACCTTTCGTTTACTGATCTAAACCGTGGAGGATCCCTATTTCGGGAGGCCATAATTGGGTGTTTGATCCCTGCACGAATGATTTGCTTTATTAATCGCCAAAGGTCTCCACCTTTGTTAATATCGGCGTTCCCCGGAGCTTCAGTTTCAATGGAGACTGCTGAATCTCAAGCGAAACCAGAACAGGCTCAGCACTTGATGCCCATGAACGGAAACCAAGTTATGAATCCACCAGAAATTAACTTTCGAGGGAACACATCTACAATGGATTATACACCATTATTTGAGTCGCTGGGAAGTCTTTTGGGCGTTCCTGGTCTTCAGCAGGCTACTCTCATTCTGGAGAAAGACCACCCAAGGGGTCGCAAGACACTTGATCTCTCTGAGAAGGCCCAAGTTGCGCTTACGAAGATTTTCGAGGAGTCGTGCACTGGGTCGGTGCAAGGCATGGGACAGCGAGAAGTCGAAAATTACCTCCATAAATGTGGCCATGACAATGTTGCACCGCAAAGAATTATCGATATAATGGCGAAGTATAATTCGGTGGCATATGGAGGAAATGTGTCAAAAGGTATGAATCACATCAATCTGGATGGATTCCTCGGCTACTACAGAGATACCGCACAACGGGAAGATGTGAGGGTTCGGAATGATTTTTATTTACACGGTTTTAGGGCTGATCTCTCGAGAAGACCTGCTGGCATTAGATTCGTCGTACAAAACGGTCAGGAAGATTTGTTAAAGAGCTGCGAGAGTATTGCACGCGACGTGGCGTCTCATTTTGAGAACAGCGAGCCAACATTAGGAAGACTTGCTGACGAAGGATTGAGTACATTTCATTTTTATTGTACCTTGATTTCGAATTCGAGTGAGCAATTAACTGAATATATACTATCTGCCGCCTTCTACAGAAGAAAAGCAGATGTTTTGATTTATAATACCCTCAAAGCCATCTATATGGCACCACAAGGCTGGCAAGGTGGAGACATTCTGAGTGCTGCGGTCACGATCTTAAATGCTCTGGCATCAATCCCTGATGACTATCAAAAAGACCGTATTAATCTCATCATGCAATGCAGAGAAAGACTAAATGCCGATAATCATCCAATTGGTTTGATAAAAGCATCAATTACTTTTCACAGTTTGAGACAGAGGCCATCGGCTTCCTATTCGCACGAATTAATCGATGCTTATGAACGTTACATCGGCATTTTGAAGGAAATGATCAATGTGCATTCTGTGTATAGTTGGATGGAAGAAAATCGCAACACATGGGCAAGTCTCGATCGAGATTTGTTTGAACCTCCTCAGCACGCTGGTCATGGTCAGTCTCGAGGAGATTATTCTGGAAGAAGAGATAATGACGATGCCGAAGTGCATTTGGACCATAACCACCATTCCGATTCCGATGTTAACCCCGGGATGAACGAGTCAGACGACGATGATTCACGCGTTGACGAATATCCTGAGCCAAGTGAAGTTCTGAATATAAGGGTATCCAATGCCGGCAACACTGATGTCAACGGACTCTATGTCCGAGACGGCCGCTGCGAGGGAGTTGACAAATACAGCAGGAATGGCGAGTTTAAGAACAAGAAATGCAGGTTTTCGCTGTTCAAGTGCAATGTGAGCAATAACACGCAGCACTGGTACATTTCGGTCGTGCCCGACGGCCGGGATCCAGGAACTGTACAGGACACCGACTTCTACTCGGCTTCTGTGACAGCGGAGTATGAGAACCTGCCTCCACCGGGCGGGTGGAACAAATGCAACGAAGGACTTCATCCCACTCCAACTCTCACTTTCGAAAGAGAAGATGCCGAACCAGCCCCCGTTCCACCTTTTGAGAACACGCCTGGAGATCACAACGGCGGACAATCGTTTGTATAACAAAGCAGCAAGCTCGGACGACACGCAATTTGAATAACTTCATGTTGCGTGCGATCATAGTACTACTAGCTAGTACTACTATCTACTAACTGTAATAGTTCTTGTTTTCTGACGGGAATTTCACTTGATTGATTCATTACTAGCCCGAATACTAGCTAATAGGAATAGTAATACTATTCTTCTTCTGTAAACACCAGAAGTCACTCCAGGCTAGTAGTAATATTAACTACTACTAGTAG
>Ga0307389_10000072_pt1 | contig 10093 bp, 10 predicted proteins | sample SouOceMePS1033R3_FD_203178 | JGI IMG/M metagenome (GOLD analysis project Ga0307389, IMG submission 203178) | Metatranscriptome of marine eukaryotic phytoplankton communities from South Atlantic Ocean - PS103-3.R3 (Eukaryote Community... | ecosystem: Environmental > Aquatic > Marine > Oceanic...
ATTTGGTATTGGGATTCAGGATTGGGATTTGGGATTTGGATTGGAATTCAAGATTGGGATTTGGGATTGAGATTTGGGATTGGGATTTAGATTGGGATTTAAGATTGGGATGCAGGATTGCGTTCGTGATTGGGATTCAGGATTGAGATTTGGGATTGGGATTCGGAATTGAAATTAAGATTTGGATTTGGATTCAGGATGGGGATTCAGGATTGAGATTCTATATTGGATTTTGGGATTGGGCTTCGGGATTGGTATTTTGGATTAAGATGAGATTGCATTAAGATTGTAAACTACGCATCTATGGACCGTTTTCGGTCTTGTTTTAATTGGAATGCTGTAGTAGTTGTGTAGCTGCATGTTTTGCATGTATTAGTCACACGTTGTGCACCTGTGGATTTGCTAATGACTTTGCAAGACAGTCGTTTTGAAAACGTTGCCTCAAACAGTGACACATTTTTAGTGACTCATTTTTTTCAAGTTCAAACTTGTTGTAATCTATTTCACAACAAGTATGTAAGATAGTTTAAATTATAACCTTGATTCAGAAGAATGATTGAAACTGTTCCACAGCCGTCATGGAATGAGGTGGGATTACACTAAAATCAAAGCTAATTTAAACTTTTCAGAGAGTTTGGGAAGTTATCAATTCTTTTGTAAGTGGAGCTGCAAGAGGGTGCTTTTCGTTCATATTCAAATATTGTTTTGGTTGGGTGTATAACATCTTTGTTTGCAAGTCAGTTGGTATCGAAGAATAAAAGTATATAAAACACAAACTTTATTTACACATTATATACTTTGACAACTAAATGGCTGTTTTCGTGGAGAGGGACAGTTTTTCCGTCAGAATCTTGAAGAGTGAAGCGAATACTTTTAAGATTTCTCCATTTCTGTCCTTCGTCGCCTCCCACAAATATTTCCGTAGAAGCTTGATCGCATTGTATATGGAAACCTGAACAAGGAGTTAATTATTTTTAAATTTAAATATATTGCCACCTTTTTGAGCCGTATAGTTTAGCAGAGCAGCGGCACACTTTCCCCCTTGAACGTCCCCAATATAGCTTGTTCTTTGGCTTTGCAAATCCAAATAGTTTAAAGTTCCAAAGTTTTTAGTTGCTAAGATGAAAGGTTGGTTGAATCTTGGAATTAACTTAGGAAACGGTCTTATGTTTGGTAGCAACTGAATCATTCCAATTGGCAGTGTTTGCTCTGGATAAAGTGATTTTAAGAAAGATGATGATATCCAAATTGGATCAGGAATCTTTTGAATATCAGGAGCAAGATACATCCTGAAGGCGGTTTCCTCTGGAGCTCTAATGAAAACATCAACATTTGCCAAAGGGGTTTGATCAAGTGTCCTAAACCCAATATTAAAAGATGATATAAGTTTATTTGAATTGGCTAAAGAGTCAACATCTTTTAAATCAAGTTCTCCAAAGTAAGCGTTCAGAAGCGAACTATTTTTAATGAAAAACATCAAATTGTTAGAAAACAATCTAACAAAAAGCTCATTTGATTTGTCTTCAACATCAAGATAGTTGAAGTGCATGTTTGAGTTGGGTCTAAAAAGAGAATTTTCTTCAACAGGTTCAACTGAGTGGGTATTTACAAGCAATATGATAATTGGCTCTATTGCTGTAATATCCTTTAAAATAGCCTCAAGTTCTTTTACATCTGACTTACATTTTATTCCTGTTGATAGGCTTTTATTTTTTGGAGGATAAAAACCAAAGAATGGTTCCTCCTCAAACAAATTTTTGGCAGTTTGATAGTATGATGAGAATAGATTTTTATCATCGTTCGAAAAGAACTTAAAGTTTTCCTCTGAGGGGAGTTGAAATGTTTGTCTGTTGAACCTTTGCTCCGGATTCTCTGGCTGTATGACAGAATACAAAGCCTTGGAGTTAGTAAGAACTAAGGTGTTTGGGGGAAGCCATCGCATTTCCATGTAACCGTTGCTGGGGTTAAACTCAAAAAACCCTAGTGTGCGAGACCAGTTGGTAAAAGCTACTCTCTGCAGTTTTCCAAGCATTTTTCCAAAAGCATTTAAAATTTGATGCCTTCTTCGAGTTCCAGTTTGATCGAGGACTCCAACTAAGGTCCTGAGCTGTCCTGGAATGCTGCCATTATATAAATTTTTAAGGATCTAACCTGCATCTATAGCAAGGAGTGTGTTGGAGCCCTCTGAGAAACTTATACCAACATTAATTTGGTTTTTTCCAGCAGGTATTCTTTGAGGGTGAAAAGATATGTTGGTCAGCATAACTTCCTTTGAGTCTTCATGTCCCGTCCAGTCACGTTGAAGTTTTCCTTCTAATATTACGGGTCACTTTTTTAATTTTAATTTATTTTTTTAGTTACTTACCAAAAACTTCATGAGTGGAATCGTATCCACATTTTAGAAAAAATGGTTTATGATGATCAAAGACGGGAAACATATCTGAAAAACTTTAGCTAAAATACGCCTTAGCCACAGGATTTTTTATCAAAGTTATTGGAATAACTACGCCGCGTTCTTTCAGCTTTAAGCACAACTTTTTCCACTTCTTATCCTCTTTTTTATGGTGTTTAGTTTTTTTCCGCTTTTGTATGGAGTTTTTTTCAGGAAACCCAAAGGTTTCAAAATGACTGTTATTAATATCACTTCCACTATCGCTGCTACTGTCTGACATAAAACCACCGACTTGTTTCTGGGCAAATCTTTGGGTAAAGGCTAAAAAATCCATCAAATTAATCTTTCCCAAAATAAGTTGATCTGAATCAAGAACCCCTTTTGCTAGAAGACAACGTGTAATTTTAAACATTTTTGGAAATTGTTTTTTGTTTGTATAGGTTAATCGCAGCTCATTTTCAAAAAAAGTTTCAAGATCTTGTCCTTGTACAAGATTTGAGTTTTGATGCAAAGCAGTATTTCCACTTGCTGAAAAATTTGATATTAACCACCTCTCTTCCTCAATCCCGCCTATTAAATTTTTGTCTACACTGTCGGCCATTTCAGCAGCTTTGACTGGTTTTGTTGAATGTTTTAGAAGTAATAGATCAATAAAGTTTACTATAGTGCTGTGAATGGTGTTTACGTAGCAAATGTGGTGTCCGCTCACTCCTTCTTTCCAATTACGGTTAAAAAAACTTAAATATTTACCTTTTGACAATGAGGATAAGAAGTGTTTAGAGTTTGAGCTGTAAGTCAGATACAGATTAGTGGCATTTTTTAAAGCACTATGAAGACCCTCAGTGTTATGATGGCTGTGAACCACAAGAAATATACTCAAATGAAAATGGTGAGCACAGTAATTTACAACTCTTTGCCACTTGTCAACTTTTGTCAAAAGTTGAAAATCATCAACAATTACAAAGGACTTGGGTGGTAGTTTCTCAAGAGTTTCTTCGCTCAATTGAGATGCTGTAGGTAAAACTTCTACAGAATCAAATTTTGATAACTCATTTTCAACAAACTTCCCAGATGTGTCCAAAAGGAAAACTTTTTTATCTGTGGGTATAGACAAAATAAGTTTTGAAAGAAAAGAAGTTTTCCCTGTTTTTGAAGCTCCTAAAACCCAATTGACAGAATCAGAGTAGTTAAGTATTTCTGAGAGGCTTGCCACATCACTTTTCGTCAGAGGGAAGGTCATGTGCGCGCAAGCTGCTGAAATAGAAAAAATATTTTTATTTTTTATTTTTTTAATTGGTTATTACCTGTTTTTGTTCTTTCTGAATCCTCTGGACAACAAGGTTGATCCCTCTACCCCTCTATGAAATCTCATCAATACTCTGAAAGAATTGTTATTAAACTGTGTATGAGCTGCGTGGAGCTAGATCTGATAACAGGTACCACTCGTTGCTCCCTGTTACTTTGTATAACTGAATAACATTTTTGCCATTGGAAGCAAGTTCCCATTTGTGGGCACGTATTTTCCTTTCTTGTATTTTTGTTCTCTCTTGGTCTTTAGAATCCAACAGCCGACCTTCATCATACCCCACTAAAAATGACATAGATATTAAATCAAGTTTGTTTGATTAGCAGCTTACCTAGGGAGCGTTTAAACCCTGGCCTGTCTTTGGATGCGACACCTTCCGTTGTTGCTAGTGCTTTTAAAACTACTAAATCACCAATTTGATAAACAAAAGGAAGATTAGGTAGTCCCAAATATTGATATTTAATTGGGTTATTGTCATTGAACAAATCGCTGAACAGTGAAAGGTTATTTGAAAGTTTTTTATTTTCGTTAATATTATCTACCGCTCTTTTTATGTATTTTGCCCAATTTGAAACATGGACTTTCTTAATAAATATAATTCTACCAATTTCTTCTTTAAACTGAAGAATAAAACTATTAAGAAAAAAAGAGAGTCTTACTGTTCTTATTGCCCTCTCGGCGATTGAAACTTTTCTTCCTGTTGATGGCCAAATTCGAACAGCTTCCAAATCATCAATACCCAGAGTGTTCATGTTTTTTTCAGAAAACGCAGACTCTCCATCGATCATAATTCTAGAATGTGATATTATTTGCTATTTCTTAAAAGTACCTCTTTGTTTGTTCAAATCCGGGTGTCTTCAACATTTCTAAAACAGCAGGTCTGATATCGGACCATTTTTTACTACTTATCTTTTTAACAAAGACACGCTTTGTGAGTGTTTGAACAGCGATAAAAAAGTTTCCATAGTTTTTTCCTCTCAGCCGAAAAAAACCTGAGGAAAAATGCATAAAAAGAGTAAGTTACCTAGGTCAGAAGCTACCCAAGCTATATGTCTGAAGGCTCTTGGAAGGCTACCCGACCTTGTTGATGTGGCTCTACCATCTGGCACTTTACTAGAAACAATTGGAAGGCTGTTTCTAAACCTTCTTACAATTTCCTTGACTTTGCTCCACTTTATATTTGGAAGAATTTGAAGAGTCCATTCTTTCATTGCTTGTAATTTTGGTGGTCTTAGATATTTTTTTATCCACTTATCTGTTTTTGATGCCAGATTTTTCATCAACAAATCTTTTTCTGGGAAAAAATAAAGACAAATAATTTCTGTTCTTACCTTTTATTTCAAGTATTGTACTCCTTTCTTTTTTAATGTCTGTTCTAAATTTAAGTGTCATTTCTCTGAAAGACGTTTGTATTTTTGAAAAAATGTCTTACACATATTTTTTGACAAGGGCTTCTTAATAATCTTACTTGATAAAATGAAACTACAAACAAATAGGTTGTTGTTATACTTCAAATATTTCTATGGCTGCAGCAGTTTCCCACATCAAAAATTCAGAGCTGCTGTGTGTCTTGCATTTCTTGAGTCTCTTCAATATCTTGGGTCTCGTTGATTCTTGGTTCCTCTTTTTTTGTTAGGTTTTCTTGTTTTTTCTTGCTTTCTTGGTTTTCTAGATCTACTTGATTTTTAATAAATTTAGCTTTTGTATCTTCAGTTATCCATTGGTTTGTCCTTGCGTCATACCGCTTTACCAATGCTGTTGCTTCCTTAACTTGGTCAATTTCCTGCTGACCGTCTGAATTTGAAAAACCACTCTCCATCTTTGTTCTACCAACAGCTGACATGTCTGTAAAAAGATGGACATAATTATTATACTTTTTATACATTTTTCAAACTTTTAATGAAATCACAACAGTAATAAATTTGAACTTAATTTATTTGAAGAAATACAAATAAAAAAGCATCACATATATAGATCAAAACTGACTGGGCTGAACACAAATCATTTAAGAAAGAAATTACTTAATTTTGTATTTCTTAACTGAAGCTAAACAATTTGAAATGAAGGGTTTCCTGTTATGGGATCAAACTTTAATGATACAAGATACTCAGATACGATAATCATATACCAATTTTTGTTAAGTGCTGATGTAAATTCCAATTTGATTTGAATGTTGTTGCTCTTCAAACCATTTGAAGAAAAATAAGCAAAATTTTGTCTGATGTTTTCGTCAAGAAGGGAGACTGGAAAGTAATTGCTGATGCCAACATTACCAGAAGCAGCTGACCCTTTTGCAGACTTTTGTGCATATGAAAGTTCCCAAAATTGTCTTTTTTGTTTAAAAGAAATCCACCCATTTTGCGCTGCGTTTTCAACAAACTTCCACATGGAGGGGTCCAATTGGTCGTATGCTAAGTTATTAACATCCATGTCATTAAAAACAATTGGCTCCCCTCCTTGATCTCCTCCCTCAAGAACTGTGATACGATTCAAAGAAGGTGGGCGATAACAAGTTTGACTGGAAAATGCATGCGGTTTTGAAATATCCCTTTCCATTTCCAGTTCGCGTCTAAACATGATAACAAAACCCAAACCAAGACTTTGCTGGTCAATAAAGTATGATATAACAGGATACTTATTATCATCTAATTTTATTTCTTGTAGCCTTCTGGCTGTGCAAAAAGAATTAAAAAGGGGAAGTCTGTTTTTTAATGTTCCTGAAATTTGTCTGATAAAACCACATAAATAAATTTTTGCAACGTCAAGTTTCACATTTGTTATGCAATATTTTGTACCGTTAGCAGCGTTAAAAGTTCTATATTGGTAGACATCCTTATCTAAACCTGCTTGATGACTAGCTATCATATCCGTTAATCCAGGCCAATAAAATTCATGAAGGTAGTTTTCTTTGGGTGTTTTAGAAAAATCAAAGCGAAACATGGTCTTGGGAGGAAAAATTAAAGAGGAAACCTCTTCACGTGTATCACCCCCACTGTTTTCAGCCATTTTCTTTTTCATACGAGGAGAAAACTTTGTGAATGGTACACAGGGTAACCTGCCATATGCATAGCGATAACCCTCCCCAGCTGGAGAATTTGCTCCTGCCGAAGGATCAGGAAAGTTAAGGTTAGGGGTATAACATAGTTTCTGTTTTAGGTGGGCTATTGTTTTGCCATTATTGTTATACATTGGAATGTTGCCAAGGTTATGTGCTTGTTCCAAATCATTTTCATTTGGGTTTAGAAACATGTCCATGGATCCCATCGTGTTAAGCTCGTCAAGATTTATGGAATGAAGCACTTCCGTATCATTCGTGACAAATCCATTGTAACTTGTTCTCACTTTGTTAAAATATCCTGTGGCGCCTGTTGATGGCCAAGGCCAACAACCATGTTCTTCTGGCTTCAAGTCCATATTTAGTTCAGGTTGCGTTGTATCTGGTTTCCCTGTTGCAGGGTCTGCTTTCTTCACAGTCATTGTAAATTTCCAAAGAATCATCAATTGATGGGTATCATTAAATTTGAATTCAGCATCTCGGAAAGGCCCAATATTCCAGGACAAATGGTTTGCGTCATTTATATTGGCTTCGTTTGGTGCGAATAGCATAGGACGCCATTCTGTTCTGTCTGATGCTGATACCTTCAGTCGAGACTTTGCTTGTTTAATGGCTGCTATCTCTTCTAACTCTGCTGCACTTAGAAGTTTAATGGAATTTTTATTTCGTTTTTCATGATTCTTTTCTTTCTTATTCTTTTTTGGTTTATTATTAGATTCCATGTTTGACATTTACTTAGTTTTCTTAGCCTTCAAAGACGCAATTTTTCTAGTTATTCTTAAGGCAGCTTTATTATGTCTTTGCTCGGCAGAAAAAGTTTTGAGCACCAAGTTTAGTTTTTTGTTAACTTTTGATGTACGGCTCTTATTTTTGGCAATTAAACTTTTTATAAGTTTTACACTTTTTGTAACTTTGTTTTTTTCTTTTTCTGTTTGTTTACTTTCTTCACCTTCTTCTTTAACTTGACCAGATTTTGTATCTTTATTGATAGTTCCTTGTTCTTTCTTTGTATTTCTTTTTGGAGCTTCTTTACTTGACTCACACTTTTCCTTAGAGCACTCTCCATATGGTTTTATTAAAGCTGCATTAATTTCGGTGTTACTACCACTGCTACTGCTGCTTGTGCTAGAGTCGGTATCACTACTGTCACTATTGCTTCCTCCAATGAAGGACGCCATTGAACTAGGTGAGTGCCAGAAAGTTGACTATTTATGACTCACAATGACGAAACACGTAAAAGAATCAGGATTTAACAGGATCCTGGTAGGGGGATGATATTGGTTGAATGTTTACCTCGCAATATTGGCTGTATTGCTGTGTGGCTTTCCTTTTAACCTTGGTTGCAGAGTCTTTGCAAAAGGTGTGTAAGGTGCTTTTTTGGGGGTGTACCATATTTTTCTTTAATATTCAAAACCTTGAAAAACCTCGAAAAACATCGATAGAAGCTAGGTACCCCAATTTTTTTAAAAATGTCACGGAATCAATATTGTGGTGTGAATTGTGATAACAGATTTATTGTTGCTGGTTTAAAAATACAAATGATGACTATGAATATTATACCCTGTGTTAGGCTGCAAAATGTACAAAGCGTCTCATTGGCACAATAGGTAGTGCGTTGGGACATCAACCCAAAGGTTGCAGGTTCAAGTCCTGTATGAGACATAAATTTTATATAAGTTAGTAGGTTAAAGGCTGAATGTGTTGGGTATGAGTCATCCTTTCTGCCCAACGGCTTCCCACGGATTCAAAACGGGGGGTCACTGTTCGAAACCGTGCCAAAATAATCAGGAGGTTAGAACTCAGCTGGAGCTCCAGAGGACTGTGCGGTACCTACCCGCTGTCCATGGGTCAATACCTGCGCATGTGAATTTTTGCTGGTCGACGGGCCTGCCAAGTCGTCTTTTTCCAAGGTTTGCCGCGGAACCCTGGTAGTGACACCGCAGTCAGACCGCCATCTTAGGTATTGTCAAAGGTATGGGCAAAACTCTGAAGAAAAAACTTATTAAGTTGAAGAGAAAAACCGCAAAACTGCGACTGCTACTGCGACTGCAAATAGAAATACAAAAGTTGGAAAAAGAGATACAGAAGGTCAACAAAGCCAAACAGAATCAGTGAAACCTTTTAAAAATGGGCTGCCACCATTTTAAACAAAAGAAACCTTCTTAATTATTTGTATTGTAAATATATTTGTTACATGACAACAGTACATTTTTATCATTTTCAGAATGGATTTAGACACAATTCTTCATCTTCCTCTTGAGCCTTTGTACATTTGTGAAGAAACCAAACAGGGCATTAAGCTGATCAAGACAAAGACTGGTGAGTCTTGCTGCACCAAGAATGTCAAGGTTTGCTGCACCTCTCCTGACGCGGAGGCCAAACATGAGGTGCCTGTTGTGAAAAGGGGTAGAGGAAGACCAATTAAGACAGAACCCATCCATGTTACTCAAGTCCCGTCCAAAGCAGAAGCAGAATTAGTTGGCATATCTGGTAAGGAACTGACAGAGCTCAAGAAACAACGCAAGACTGAGCTTAACACTATAGCCAGCAGGAAGGCAAGAAAGAAGAGGAATGCCAGGCTTTCTAAGATTCAGACAGAAGAAGATCCGATAGAAAAGAGAAAAGCCCTTTTGAAGAAGAAACTTGCTTTCTATGAACTGAGGTGTAAGGCTATGCGGCCCACTGCCCCCATGGATTTCAGATGGCTCGAAGCTGTCGCTGATGGGTCTTTGATTCCTCCTCCGTTGACTGTCATCAACTGTAGGGATGAACTGCAGGGGTGAAAACTCTCAACCGTCCATAGTAGTAGAACTAGCACGAACCCACTATAAAATGTTTTCTCAAAATGTCAGGAACATACTTGGAACAACTGAAACTCCATTAAAGATTTGAACTTTGCGAAAAATGATTTATGATACTCCCACCTGAAAAAGTTACTTTTATTTCAATTTGTTTAGCAGAAATATAATATTTGAAATTTGTGGTGTCATTCCTTCTAAAAAGTCTCATCCCATCTGGGAATTGAACCCAGGACCATTGGATTAGAAGTCCAACGCACTATCCACTGTGCTAATGGGACCACACAAATATTTTAGGGTAACTTTTTCATAGTAGTAGTGTTTTGGTGTGTGAGTGAACTGTTGCTTCAGGCCTCCATACCTGTTCTGCCATCCTGGTCCCGGCCTGTCAAAATTTTGGGTCCCGTCAAAATTTTGGGTCCCTTCAAAATTTTGGGTCCCTTCAACATTTTGGGGCTCGTCAACATTTTGGGTTCTTCTTATTAGTAGTGTTTTGGTGTGCGAGTGAACTGTTGCTTCAGGCCTCCATACCTGTTCTGCCA
>Ga0307389_10000073_pt1 | contig 10091 bp, 21 predicted proteins | sample SouOceMePS1033R3_FD_203178 | JGI IMG/M metagenome (GOLD analysis project Ga0307389, IMG submission 203178) | Metatranscriptome of marine eukaryotic phytoplankton communities from South Atlantic Ocean - PS103-3.R3 (Eukaryote Community... | ecosystem: Environmental > Aquatic > Marine > Oceanic...
AACAATGTCTGGTTGAAGAGATGGAGAAAGAACACCAATGCTCAACAATGGTACTTCGATGAGGTCTCAAAGACACTCAAGAACAACCACTGGAAATCTCACTCTCTTGACATCCAATCCAATGGAGGATCAAGCAACATCAGATGCACTACTACTAACTCAAGATGGTGGTAGTTGTTCAGATACCAAGATGCATTCGTTGTCAACGAAAAAGGAAAGGTATTAGATGTTCAAGGAGAAGTTGATGCTGAAAACAGAAACATCTAGATCTATGCTAAACACGGTAGAATCAACCAACAGTGGGACATCGTCTATGCTGATGAATGGAAGGGAGAACCAACTAAGGGACAACTCAATGAGAAGTTCGGTCTCTATGTTGAAAGAGATTTCCACATTGTTTCTTAATTACCAGAAAACAGATACATTGATCTTATCAACAACAGAAACATGGTTATTAAGACATCAAATGGAAGAAAGACTCAAGTCTGGTATTTCCATCAACAATCTTTGACTATCAGAACTAGATACAACAACCAATCATGGGATATCAAGAGTTCAGGTAAAACAAAGAACATGCAAATCTGGAGCACTAATTCTGGATGGTGGTAGATCTTTATATTCTCTGGAGAACACTTCTGCAACATTCAAGAAACAAACAGATGTCTTGATGTCTACTAAGGTAAAGATGAAGAGATGCAAGCTATTCAGGTTCACGGCAGACATAACGGAGCCAACCAGAGATGGAAGGTTCTCTATCTTGATAAGAAGGCAAAGACTGAAACAAAGGGTTTGAATGAGGAATTCGGTTTCCACATCAACAGACCATTCTATATTGTCTCACAACTTCCATTCAACAGAGTCGCTGAATGCCACGGTGCTAACAACGTCTGGTTGAAGAGATGGAGAAACAACGTCAAAGCCCAACAATGGTACTTTGATGAAGTCACCAAGACAATCAAGAACAACAACTGGAAGTCTCACTCACTTGATATTCAATCAAACGGTGGTTCAGCCAATATCAGATGCACTACTACCAACTCAAGATGGTGGTAACTCTTTAAAGCTGAGGGAGCATTCATTAGAAATATCAAGAACAATAAGGTTGTTGCTGTTTCAGGAGGACTTGACAATGAAAACAGAAACATCGTTGTTGAAAATAATAATGGAAAGATTCACTAACAATGGAAGGTCATCTATGTTGACGAGTACGAGAAGGAACCAACTAAGGGACAACTCAACAAGAAGTTCGGTCTCTATGTTGAGAGAGATTTCTACGTTGTCTCTGCATTACCAGATAACAGATACCTTGATCTCATCAATAACAGAAACTTTGTAATTAAGACTCCAAATGGAAGAAGAACTCAAGTTTGGTACTTCCATCAACAATCTTTGACTATCAGAACCAGATACAACAATCAATCTTGGGATATCTAAAGTGCTGGTAAAACCAATAACATGCAAATCTGGAGCACAAACTCAGGATGGTTCTAGATCTTCAAGTATGAGAACAGCCAATTCGTCAACTGGAATAACAACAAGGTCCTTGATGTTACAGGAGGCAAAGACGAGGAAGGTCATGCCGTTGGCGTCTAGGGTAACAACAGAGGCAAAAATCAACAATGGTAAGTTGTCTATCTTGATAAAGCTGGAGCTGTTGCTTCTAAGGGAGTAAACAAAGACTTTGGCTTCCATATCAATAGACCATTCTACATCAGATCAAGACTTCCAATGAAGAGAATCATCGAATGCATTGGTGCTAACAATGTTGTGTTGAAGAGATGGAGAAACAATGTCAGATAACAACAATGGTATTTCGATAACGTTTCAAAGACTATCAAGAATAACTACTGGAAATCTCACTCACTTGATATCCAATCAAATGGAGGATCAAGCAACATCAGATGCACCACTACCAACTCAAGATGGTGGTAACTCTTCAGATACCAAGGAGCATTCATTGTCAATGAAAAAGAAAAGGTATTGGATGTCAGTGGAAATATTGATGCTGAAAACAGAAACATTCAAGTCCACAAGAAGAACGGAGGAATGAACCAACAATGGGACATTGTCTATACTGACGAATGGAAGGGAGAACCTAAAAAGGGAGAACTCAACGAAGACTTCGGACTTTACGTCGAAAGAGACTTCTATGTTGTGACTGAACTGAAATCGAACAGATATCTTGATTTGATCAACAACAGAAACTTCGTTATTAAGACTCCTAATGCAAGAAAATCACAAATCTGGTACTTCCATCAGCAATCCTTGACTATCAAAACAAGATACAACAATCAATCTTGGGATATCAAGAACTCTGGTAAAACCAACGACATGCAAATCTGGAGCACAAACTCTAGATGGTGGTAACTCTTCAAATACTCTGGAAACACTTTCGTCAACTTCACCAATAACAACAAGGTCCTTGATGTTAAAGGAGGTAAAGATGTTGAAGGACAAGCTGTTTAAGTTTGGAATAGAAATAATGGTACTCATCAAAAATGGAGAGTTCTTTATAAAGATAAGGGACCAAAGGATGAAACCAAGGGATTGAATGAGGAATTCGGCTTCCACATCAACAGACCATTCTACATGGTTTCAGAACTTCCATTCAACAGAGTTGCTGAGATGCTTGGTGGAACTAACATGGTTCTCAAGAGATGGAGAAACAACCAGAGACAACAACAATTCTGGTTCGATGAGAAGACCAAGACTATCAGAAACAACTACTGGAAGAACTACTGCCTTGATATTCAAAGCAATGGAAATAGCAACAATCTCAGAACTGTCTCAGGCATCAGCTCAAGATGGTGGTAGATGTTCAGATTGAAGGATCAAAGATACATTACCAATGAGAAAGGAAAGGTCATTTCCGTTCAAGGTGGACTTGATAATGAAAACAGAAACATTGTGATGGAAGGAAGAAACAATGAGGTCCATCAACAATGGAGAGTAGTTTATGTTGATGAATACGAGAAGGAACCAACTAAGGGACAACTCAACAAGAAGTTCGGTCTCTATGTTGAAAGAGACTTCTACGTTGTGTCAGCATTACCAGACCACAGATACCTTGACTTAATCAACAACAGAAACATGGTCATCAAGACAAGAAACAGTAGAAAGACTCAAACCTGGTACTTCGACCAACGATCTTTGACTATCAAAACCAGATACAACAATCAATCATGGGATATCAAGAGTTCAGGAAAAACCAACGACATGTAAATCTGGAGCACCAACTCAAAATGGTTCTAGATCTTCAAGTACGAGAACAGTCAATTCATCAACTGGACCAACAACAAGGTCCTTGATGTTACAGGAGGCAAAGACGAGGAAGGTCATGCCGTTGGCGTCTAGGGTAACAACAGAGGCAAACATCAACAATGGTAAGTTGTTTATCTTGACAAGGCAGAGAAAGAAGCTACAAAGGGATTGAATAAAGACTTCGGTTTTGAAATCAATAGACCTTTCTACATTGTTTCTGCACTTCCACTCAACAAAGTTGCTGAAATGCTTGGAGGAACCTAATTGGTCACAAAGAGATGGAGAAAGAACACTAGACAACAACAATTCTGGTTCGATAATGTTTCAAAGACAATCAGGAACAACTACTGGAAGAACTACTGCCTTGATATTCAAAGCAATGGAAAGAGCAACAATCTCAGAACTGTCTCAGGTATCAACTCAAGATGGTGGTAATTGTTCAGAACTCAAGGAGATTTCGTGATCAATGATAAAGGTAAAGTCATGGATATCTAATCTGGACTTGATGAAGAGAATCAGAACATCATTATGAACACCAAGGACGGTAAGATCAGTCAGAGATGGAAGATTGTCTATGTTGACGATTATGAAGGAGAGCCAACGAAGGGACAAATGAACACCAAATTCGGCTTGTATGTTGAAAGAGACTTCCATATTGTCTCAGCTATGGCTAGCAACAAGTACCTTGATCTCGATAACAGCAATAGATACACTGTTGTTAAGACACCTAATGGAAGAAAACAATAAGTTTGGTATTTCCATCAACCTTCATTGACTATTAGGACCAGATACAACAACAGATCACTTGATATCTACAACTCAGGAAAAACTGAGAATCTGTAAATCTGGAGTACCAGTGGAAAATGGTGGTAATTATTCAAATTCGAAGGTGGAAGCATCGTCAACTTCAGAGATGAAAGAGCAATTGATGCTGTTAAAGACACTGAAGGACAAAGAACTAAACTTGCAACAAGAAGTGGAAAGACTGAACAGCTTTGGAAGATTGTCTACCTTGATAAGAAGGATGCAGACATCACTAAGGGACTTCATCCAGACTTCGGTCTCCATTGCAATAGACCATTCTATCTTGTATCTAGACTCCCAATGAACAGAGTTATTGAGATGCAAGGAAGCACCAATATTGTTCTTAACAGATATACCAAGAATACACCTGCACAGAGATTCTCATTCGATTGCGTCTCCAAGACTGTCAGAAATGAGTAATGGAAGAACTACGTCATGGACATCCAAAGCAATGGTAACAGCAACAATTTGAGAACTGTCACGTCTAAGAATTCAAGATGGTGGTAGATGTTCAGATACCAAGATTCATTCTTCGTCAATGATCACGGAAAGGTTATGGAGGTTTAATCATCAATTGATTCAGAGAAAAGAAACATCGAAATGAACAAAAAGACTGGAAAGATTAGCCAACAATGGGATCTCATATATGCTGACAAGTATCCAGAAGAACCAAAGAAAGGAGAATTGAACAAATCTTTCGGATTGTATGTTGAAAGAGACTTCAACATTATCTCTGATCTACCACAACACAGATACCTTGAGGTAATCAACAACAAAAACATGGTAATCAAGACTTCAAATGGTAACAAGGGATAAGCTTGGTACTTCGATCAAAAATCTAAGACCATCAAATCAAGACTCAACAACAAATCTTGGGACATTGTTAGTTCTGGAAAGACAAACAAATTCCAAGTTTGGAGCACAAACTCTGGATGGTGGTAACTATTCGGCTTTGAAGGAGGATTCTTCTCCAACATGTGGGATAATAGAGTCCTCGATGTCTCTGATGGAAAAGATGCAGAACATCAACCAGTTATTGTCTACAAGAGAAATGGTTAGAGGAACCAGAAATGGAAGGTTCAGTATCTTGATGAAGCAGCTAAGGGACAAAAAGAAGGTCTTGTTGCTGACTTCGGTTTCTATGCTAACAGACCATTCTACTTCAGATCAAGACTCCCAATGCAAAGAGTCATGGAGTGTATTGGAGCCAACAATATCACCCTCAAGAGATGGAGAAAGAACACCATTGCCCAACAGTGGTACTTCGATCCAGTATCAAAGACCATTAGATCTCAACAATGGAAGAACCGTGCAATGGAAATTCAAAGCAATGGTGGAAGTGCTAACCTCAGAGTAACAACTACTATCAATTCAAGATGGTGGTAGATGTTCAGAATGAAAGGTTATTTCATTACCAATGAGCATGACAAGGTTGTCGATGTTTCAGGAGGAGTTGATTCAGAAAACAGAAACATCATTGTCCATAACAAACATGGAAAGATCAACCAACAATGGGACATCGTATATGCTGATGAATGGAAGGGAGAGCCAACTAAGGGACAATTCAATGATAGATTCGGTCTCTATGTAGAAAGAGATTTCTATGTAGTTTCTAAGCTTCCATCAGGCAGATACCTTGACTTGATCAACAATAGAAACATGGTAATTAAGGTTTCAAATGGTAGAAATACTCAGAAATGGTACTTCGACCAGAGATCTTTGACTATCAAGACAAGATTGAACAACCAATCATGGGACATCTAGAGTTCAGGAAGAACAGACAACATGCAAATCTGGAGCACCAACTCAGGATGGTGGTAGATCTTCAAGTATGAGAATGAACAATTCATCAACTTCTCGAACAACAAGGTCCTTGACGTTAAAGGAGGTAAAGACGGAGAAGGAAACCCAGTCGGAGTCTTGACAAACAACGGAGGCAACCACCAAAAGTGGACTGTTCTTTATGTTGACAAGGCTGGAAAGACTGATGATAAGGGTCTTGATAAAGATTTCGGATTCCATAGAAATAGACCATTCTACATCAGATCTAGACTTGGAATGAAGAGACTTGCAGAATGTATTGGAGCCAGCAACGTTACTTTGAAGAGATACGCAAAGAATAGAAAAGCTCAACAATGGTTCTTCGACCCAGTTACAAAGACTTTGAAGAATAACTACTGGAAATCACATTCACTTCATCTATAAGGAAGCAACATCAGGTGCTAAGGAACTACATCAAGATGGTGGTAACTATTTAGATATCAAGGAGCGTTTGTAGTTAATGAACAAGGAAAGGTCTTGGATGTTTCTGGAGGAGTTGATTCAGAAAACAGAAACATCATTGGACACAAAAAACATGGCAAGATCAATCAGTAATGGGATATTGTTTATGTTGATGAATGGAAGGGAGAACCCAAAAAGGGAGAACTCAATGAAGACTTTGGTCTTTACGTCGAAAGAGACTTCTACGTTGTTTCCCAACTCCCAGATAACAGATATCTTGACTTGATAGATAATAGAAATATGGTCATCAAGACTTCTAACACCTTGAAAACTCAAACTTGGTACTTCCATCAACAATCCTTGACCATTAGAACCAGATTAAACAACCAGTCATGGGACATCCGTAGCTCTGGAAGAACAAACAACATGCAAATCTGGAGCACTAATTCAGGATGGTGGTAGATCTTTACATACAAGGGTGAGCATTTCTGTAACATTCAATAATCAAACAGATGTTTGGATGTTACATCATCAAAAGATCAAGAAGCAGCAGCTGTTGGTATTGCAAACAGAACAAATAATGCTAACCAAAGATGGAGAGTTGTCTACAAGGATTAATCAACTATTCAGACTAAGGGACTTGACAAAGATTTTGGATTAGAAATCAACAGACCATTCTACATTGAGTCAAGATTACCAACTAACAGAGTGCTTGAATACCAGGCTGGTCATGCCTTGAGAATATAACAATGGGTTATGAACAGAAGATAACAACAATGGGTCTATGATGAATCTAGAACTATCAAACCAGTTACTAACAAGAACCATGCAATCAGTATCCAGAGCAATGGCAGAAGCGACAGTGTCAGATGCGATAAACCAAACTCAAGATGGTGGTAGATGTTCAGATACTAAAATGGTAACCTTGTCAACGAGAAAGGAAAGGTCTTGGATGTCCACAAGGGTGTTGATATGGAGAACAGACAAGTCATTGTATGGAACAAGACCAATGGAACCAACCAACAATGGAATATTGTTTACGTTGACGAACAAAAGCCAGAGCCAACCAAGGGACAAATGAGTCCAAAATGGGGCTTCATTGTTGAAAGACCATTCTACATTGTATCAGAGATGAAGTCAAACAGAGTTCTCACTCAACTTACGCACGACAAGTTCTCAATTATCAAGACTCCAAACGGAAACGATAATCAGAAGTTCTACTTCGACCAAAAAACTAGAACTATCAGAATGGTTTGGAAAAAGAGTCACGCTCTTGAATTCAAGAACAACTACTGGGTAGGATATGGTAGCGGACTTGCTATTCCAAAACAACAGTTCAAATACGAGAAAGGTTATATTATCAGTGTTAATATTAACAAGGTATTTACTATCGAAGCTAATAAAGATATTGAGGCTCAAAGGGTCATTGTTGCCAACAAAAACGGTGGAGTAAACCAGAGATGGAAGATCGTGTATGTTGATCAATTCAAGGAGCAAACCAAGGGATTGATTGATGAATTCGGTTTGTTTGCCAACAGACCATTCTACATCAGGTCAAGACTTCCAAACAAGAGATTGGCAGAGTGCCAAGGTAACTACGATGTTAGACAGAGAAGATGGAGAAACAATGAAACTGCTCAACAATGGTACTTCGATCCAACCATGAAGGTCATCAGATCTAAGAAATGGAACAACAGAGTACTTGAAACTACAAACAAATCGACTGGATTAGGTAACATGAGATGCTACACTCCAAGTGCCAGATGGTGGTAATTGTTCAAATACGATGATTCACTGATTGTCAATACCAAGAACGGAGTTTCAATGGAAGTTGAAAATAACAAAGATAATGAGAACTAGAACATCATTCTTGGCAAGAAACATGGAAAGACAAACCAGCAATGGGATATCGTCTATGTTGATCAATGGAAGGGAGAACCAAAGAAGGGAGAACTCAATGAAGATTTTGGATTCTATGTTGAAAGACCATTCCACATTGTTTCAAATCTTCCAAGAAGAAGATACCTCCAAAGAATTGATCCAGCCTCATCATAAGAGATTGTTATCAAACAACCAAACAGCTACAAGAGTCAAGTTTGGTGGTTCGACCAAAAGACATTGACCATCAAGTGCCAGAAGAACGGACAGTCATTGAACATCAATTCAAATGGTTCAAGCAAAAACTTGAATACAAGAAACAGTCAAAATAACTGGTTCCAACAATTCAAGTTAGATGGTCTTTACATTGTCAATGTAGGTAACAACAAGGTATTGGATGTCTCTTCAGGAAATGACAAAGAAGGCAACACTGTTGTCGCATGGACCAGAAATAATAGAGTTAACCAGCAATGGAAGATTCTTTATCTTGATGAGAAGGATGCTGAGCCAACTAAGGGTCTTGATGAAGACAGTGGACTCTACAGAAACAGACCATTCTACTTGATATCTAGACTTCCAAAACATAGAGCTCTTACAGTAAGCAGCGGAAGATACTTGAGAATCTCTGACAAGAATAAAGATAATGCACATCAAATATTCTACTTTGATCACTTGACCAGAACTGTCAAGTCTAAGGCTTACACCGCCAAGTCTATCAGCATTCCAAGCAAGGGAAGTAAGACCGGACTTGATATGGAGACTACCAATGCTAGATGGTGGTAACTGTTTGATTTCAAGGAGGGATACCTTATCAATGAGAAAGGAAAGGTTATGGATGTCAGTGGAGGAAAAGATGCAAACAATCAAGACGTCATCGTATGGGGACGCCATAATGGATTGAACCAACAATGGGATGTTGTCTACACTGACCAACCAGAACCCCCAGTAAACTTCCAACCAAACAAGCCATTCGTACTTGTTAATCAAATGAAAGGAAAGAGACTTTTGACTCTTGATGGTGCTAACTTCGTTATTCAATCAAGAAACAATAGTCCAGAACAATTGTTCCAATATGATCCAAATACTAAGACAGTCAAGATGTTTGCCAATCAACGTCACTCTTTGAGCATGTCTCACGCAGGTAAATCAAGAAATCTGATTGCTCATAAGACTGATGGAGCATGGTACCAACACTTCACCCTTGACGGTAAATTCATTTATAATGAAAGAGGACTTGTTCTTGACGTCTCAGGATCAAAGGACAGAGATGGACAAAATGTCATTGTATGGAAGAAGAACGGAGAAAACTCTCTCAACCAACACTGGTAAGTTTCCTATGTTGACCCAGACACTGTTCAAAATGGTATCATCCCAGACAAGCCTTTCAGAATCCTCACAAAGATGAAATCTGGAAGAGCAGTCACCAGATCAGGTGACAATGTTGTCATTAGAGATGTGTCAAACGGCAGCAAAAACGACCAGGTCTTCGTTCTCGACTCAGAATCAGGAAGCATCCAACCATAAAGAGATACCAACATCTCTTTGGATATCGGTGATGAGGGAAGAGGAAGATATTCTCATTTCGTTAAGGAGAAAGATGTCTGGCATCAACACTTCCAACTCAAGGGAGCGAACCTTATCAACGAAAGAGGACTTGTGCTTGACGTTGCAGGAGGACAAGACAGAAACAACCAAAGTGTCTTAGTCTGGAAGAAGCACAGAGGATTGAATCAAGAATGGAAAATCGATTATGTATGAGCCACAAACGGCAGCCATGAAGATTCTAAAAGCTAGCTGAAAACAGCAGCAATTATGAACTTGATGTTGTGATGTAGATATTAAGCGATATCAGAAACAATATTTAAGATTAATCAAAGCCACTCATTTTGAGATGGTTCTTTTAAAACTTTTGATAAGATAAAAAA
>Ga0307389_10000079_pt1 | contig 9937 bp, 15 predicted proteins | sample SouOceMePS1033R3_FD_203178 | JGI IMG/M metagenome (GOLD analysis project Ga0307389, IMG submission 203178) | Metatranscriptome of marine eukaryotic phytoplankton communities from South Atlantic Ocean - PS103-3.R3 (Eukaryote Community... | ecosystem: Environmental > Aquatic > Marine > Oceanic...
GTGAAAGAGGCCCTCGATTCTCTCAACGAGATGATGAATGATTTCCCCAACAGACTGAGGTCCCACAATGTCTATGATGAGTACAAAGCCCTTCTTCAGAAATACAGAAAGACGAATGCATTGTTCCTCGAGCTCAAGAGCGAAGCAATGAAGCCACGTCACTGGAAGCAATTGCTTACCAAGCTGAGGATTAAAGTCAAATTCAATGACCTTATCCTCAACAATCTTTGGCAAGCTGACCTCATCAAGAACAACAAGATTGTCGCAGAAATCCTGAACGAGGCCAGAGGAGAGTTAATCTTGGAGGAGTTCATCAGAAGCATCAAAGATTGCTGGGCCAAGTACGAGCTCGAACTGATCAGATACCAGAGCAAGTGCAGACTGATCAGAGGCTGGGATGACCTCTTCACTCAAATCGATGAGCACATCAACAACATTGCCTCCATGAAGATGTCTCCATACTACAAAGTCTTCGAGGAAGAGATCGTTCCCTGGGATGAGAAGCTTCAGAAAATTAGAATCGTCTTTGATAATTGGATTGATGTGCAAAGAAGATACGTCTACTTGGAGGGTATTTTCTTTGGCAGTGCTGACATCAAGTCCATGCTTAGCGCTGAGTTCAACAAATTCCGAGGCATCGACAACGAGTTCACCCAGCTCATGAAGAAGGTAGCTCAGAAGCCAATTGTACTCGACGTTATGTCAATCCAAAATCTTCAATAGAATCTCGAAAGATTCGCCGACATGCTCAGCAAAATCCAGAAAGCTTTGGGCGACTACCTGGAGAAACAAAGATAGAGCTTTGCCAGGTTCTACTTCGTGGGAGACGAGGATCTGCTTGAGATCATTGGAAACTCCAAAGATGTAAGAATGGTCCAAAGGCACTTCCCAAAGATGTTTGCTGGTATCACTTCAGTTCAATTCGAGAAGGAAGGCGACCAACTCAATGGTATGTATTCAAGAGAAGGCGAATATGTCAAGTTCTCCAAAGAAATTCTTATCTCAGAGGACCCCACCATCTACGTCTGGCTCACCAAGGTTGAGAATTCGATGCAAATTTCTCTTGCCCATCAGCTTCTGCAAGCAATCAACGAAATGCTGATCATCAATGTTGAAGATGAGCAAGAAGATTTTTCAAAATGGATTGAGAAGTTCCCAGCCCAAATTGTCATTCTTGCAATGCAAGTTTCATGGTCAAATAAGGTTGAAGAGTGCCTCAAGACAGCTGCCGGTGCCAAATCTCTGTAGCATGTAGACAATAGGACGAAATCAATCCTTGAAATGCTTGCAGATCGCGTCCTCACTGACCTACAGAAGGACATTCGACAAAAGTACGAACAGCTCATCACCGACCTGGTGCATCAGAGAGAAGTGACCCAGCAATTGATCAATCAAGAGATTCAATCCATGTCGGACTTTGCCTGGCTCTATCATATGAGATTTTACTTCAACCACAAGCAAAAGAATGCTCTTGAACAGCTTCAAATCAAGGTGGCAAATGGAAACTTCTTCTACGGCTTTGAGTATCTTGGTGTCGGTGAAAAGCTTGTGCACACGCCACTGACAGATAGGTGCTACTTGACGCTTACTCAGGCCTTGCACTGGAGACTTGGAGGATCACCCTTTGGACCAGCTGGAACTGGCAAGACAGAGTCTGTGAAGGCACTCGGATCACAAATTGGTAGATACGTCCTCGTCTTCAATTGTGATGAGACCTTCGATGGAAACGCCATGGGAAGGATCTTTGTTGGTCTTTGCCAGGTGGGTGCTTGGGGATGCTTCGATGAGTTCAATAGGCTCGAAGAGAGAATGCTCTCAGCCGTGTCTCAGCAAATCTTGATCATCCAAATGGGCTTGAAGGCAAACTCCAAGAGAATTGACATCATGGGCAGAGATGTGAGACTTGATAGTGCTATGGGTGTTTTCATCACCATGAATCCCAATTACGCAGGCCGATCTAACTTGCCTGACAATCTCAAATAGCTCTTCAGATAAATTGCAATGGTCAAGCCAAATAAAGAGATGATTGCCAGGGTCAAACTTTACTCTCAAGGATTCAAATCTGCTGAAAAGCTCAGTGGCAAGATTGTCTCCCTGTTCGACCTTTGCCTCAATCAGTTGAGCGCACAGAGTCATTATGATTTCGGTCTGAGAGCTCTCAAGAGTGTGCTCGTCAGCTCAGGTAACTTGAAGAGAGCTGAGAAAGCAAAACTTACCGATGCCAAGAAAGAAATTGATGATGAATGGGAGCAGACTATTTTGATAAGAAGTCTTTGTGCCACGCTCGTGCCAAAGCTTATCGCCCAGGATATTCCTCTGCTGGAGAGTCTGCTCCAAGGTGTATTCCCAGGCTCTTCACTGATCCAGTTGCAAGAGCAGAACATTCGAGACCACCTCGCATAGCTCCTTGGCAAGTACAACCTTCTGAACAATGCTGACTTCATCGAGAAGGTGCTCCAACTCCATTCCATCTTGAATCTGCACCACGGCGTGATGATGGTTGGTCCAACAGGCTGCGGAAAGTCTCAAGCATGGAAGATTCTGCTCGAAGCTTTGGAAATGGACGATGGCATCAAGGGAGAGAGCTATGTCATTGATCCCAAGGCAATTACTAAGGATGACCTGTATGGCAGGCTAGACTCGACAACTGCTGAATGGACAGATGGTGTTTTCACACAGGCTCTGAGAAAAGTCATTGACAATCATAGAGGTGAGTCAGGCAAGAGGCACTGGCTCATCTTTGATGGTGATGTCGACCCCGAGTGGGCAGAGAACCTCAACTCTGTGCTTGATGATAACAAGCTGCTCACTCTGCCCTCAGGTGAGCGTCTCTCTATTCCGGACAACGTGAGGATTATGTTCGAGGTAGAGACTCTCAAGTACGCGACACTAGCCACAGTGTCAAGATGCGGTATGGTTTGGTTCTCCGATGACACTGTCTCAGTTGAGATGATCTACTATCATTACCTGCAAAGACTCAGGCAAGATGACTATGATGCACTTGGCGAGGATCCCAAAGAAAAAGCCAAGCAAAAGGAACAACAGCAACACCAACAAAATGTTGACCTTGCGGGATAAGAGTTGAAGCAAACAAGGAAAGTCTGCGTCGATGGCATCCTGCCGCTATTCGATGACTCTGACTCGCCCAGTTTCATAACGAGAACGCTCTAGCAGGCTGAAGGCCTTCCTCACGTCATGGAATTCACCAAGATCAGGAGCCTCGAGTCCTTCTTTGCTCTGGTCAGGCGAGGCATCTCCAACGTCATTGAATACAACGAGAATCACTCTGATTTCCCTCTATCTGATGGCTAGACCAGCTCTTACATGAGCAAATGGGTCGTTTTTTGTTGCATTTGGGGTATTGGCGGCTCGATGAACTTACAAACAAGGACAGATTTTAGTGAAGAGCTCCGCGCCGACTGTGGCATGGTCGAAATGCCTGCGCAATAGGCGGATGCGGCTCTGCTTGATTACGAGGTCAGAGTGGACGATCAAACCTGGCATCTCTGGAAGAAGAGGGTGCCCACCATTCAAATTGAACCAAGTAAAGTTACAGATGCAAGCACAGTCATCAACACAGTTGACACGACGAGGCATCAGGAGGTTCTCTGCAGCTGGCTGAGCGAGCACAGACCATTTTTGTTGTGTGGACCTCCAGGATCTGGAAAAACAATGACTCTAATGGCTACACTCAAGATGCTCACCGACATGGAGATGGTATTCATTAACTTCTCATCGTCGACTCGCCCCGATCTCATCTTGAAAACCTTTGACCACTATTGTGACTACAAGAAAACTCCTCAGGGAATTGTACTGAGACCAAAGCAACTCGACAAATGGCTAGTCGTCTTCTGCGATGAGATCAATCTTCCAGACGAGGATAAGTATGGAACTCAGGTTGTCATTGCCTTCTTGAGGTAAATAACAGAGCAACATGGCTTCTGGCGCTCTTCAGATAAGCAATTCGTCAGATTAGAGAGGATCCAGTTTGTTGGAGCTTGCAACCCACCAACCGATGCAGGTCGTCATCCTCTCTCGGAAAGGTTCCTGAGGCACGCACCTCTGATTTTCGTTGACTTCCCAGGACCCGAATCCTTGAAGCAAATCTATGGAACTTTCAACCAGGCCATGCTCTCCAGACTACCAGCTTTGAAGAGTTACGCAGAATCACTTACCGAGTCCATGGTAGAATTCTACACAACCTCTCAAAGGCACTTCACCGCTGACCAGTAGCCACATTACATCTACTCTCCGAGAGAGCTGACCCGATGGAAGTACGCAGTCTTTGAGGCTCTCTCCGCTGTCGAGGATCTCGAAGATCTGGTGAGACTGTTCGTGCATGAAGGCCTCCGCCTTTTCGAGGATCGACTTGTGTACGCAGAGGAGAAAGAATGGTGCAACCAGGCTATTGACGAAGTCGCCAGAAAGTGGTTCCCAAGTATGGACGCCGAGAAAGCTCTAAAAAGGCCTCTTCTATTCAGCAGCTACATCAAGAAAGATTACGTTTCTGTCTCTCAAGAAGAGCTGAAGAACTACATCGAGGGTCGATTGAGAACTTTTTATGAGGAGGAGCTCAACGTTCAACTTGTTGTTTTCGACTCAGTCATTGATCATATTCTAAGAATTGATAGAGTCTTGTGCCAGCCTCTCGGTCATCTGCTCTTGGTTGGAGCATCAGGAGTGGGAAAGACAACTCTGACAAGATTCGTTGCTTGGCTCAACAACTTGCAGGTATTCTAGATCAAAGCAGGCCGCAATTACTCAGTCTTTGATTTCGACGAGGATCTCAGAACCGTCATGAAGAGGGCTGGCTGCAAGCACGAGAAGATCTGCTTTATCTTCGATGAAAGCAACGTTCTCTCTTCTGCCTTCCTCGAGCGAATGAACGCTCTATTGGCTGGTGGAGAGGTTCCAGGTCTCTTTGATGGAGAGGAATACATGGCACTAATCAATCAGTGCAAGGAAGCCGCCTTGAGAGAAGGTAAAATCATTGATACTGAAGAGGAGCTCTACAAGCATTTCATTTACAATGTTCAAAGAAACTTGCATGTCGTGTTCACAATGAATCCCTAGAACCCAGACTTCTCCAATAGAACTGCAAGCAGCCCTGCGTTGTTCAACCGTTGCGTCATTGACTGGTTCGGAGATTGGTCTGATGATGGACTGCTCCAGGTGGCAAAGTAGCTTACGGAGAATGTCGACATCCCATCAGACAGCTTTTCGAAGAATGTTGATGCGGACGAACAAGTTGCTTTTGGAGATGGTGCCAAGCAAGTGGATCCAAAGAACGAGCTCCTTGCTGAATGCCTCGTGAAGGTCCACTTGACGGTTCGCGATCTCAATACCAAGTTGATGCGCTCAGCGAAGAAGTACAATTTCATCACCCCTAGAGACGTCCTGGATTTCATCAAGCACTTTGTGGAGCTAAGGGCCGAAAAGAAGTCTGAACTTGTCGAGCTGCAAGGTCATCTCAACAGAGGACTCGACAAGCTCAAGGAGTCAGAGGATGAAGTTGTCGAGCTGCAAGGCTAGTTGAAGGTTTACCAGCGAGAGCTCGAAGGCCAAGAAAAGGCAGCCAACGAGAAGTTAGTCGTCATGCTTGTACAACAGAGGGAAGCTGAAAAGCAAAAGGAGCTCTCAGTGAAAGCCGCAGCAAATTTGTGCTAAAAGCAAGAAGAAATAGAAATCAGGAAGACCAAAGTTGATGAAGATTTGGGCAAGGCTGAGCCAGCACTCATTGCAGCACAGCAGAGTGTGTCGGGCATCAAATAAGAGCATCTGACAGAAATGCGTAACTACAGGAACCCACCACCAATGGTTGCACTGGCATTGGAGCCAGTCGTTTGTTTGCTGTCCAAGAAGGCACAGAAGCCTGACTGGATGGACATCAAGTCGAATTGGCTGAAACAAGCGAACTTCGTGAGTCAAATCATGTACTTCAACAAAGACGACATCCCCGGCAATGTCAAAGCCTACATCATGAATAATTATCTCAAGGACGAGAAGAACTTCGACACTGACAAAATCATGAAAGCCTCCCGAGCTGCAGGTCCTCTTGCTCTCTGGGTCAAGTCCATCATTATATATTCTGACATCTATCATTCGATCACGCCACTGAGGAATGAGCTTGCCCAACTCGGACAAGAAGAAATAGACTTGAAAGAAACGGCCAAGGAGCTCGATGACAAGATCACAGAGCTCGAGCAGAATATTGAAGGTCTGAAGGCTGAATACGCTGCTCTCATCGCCAAGGTCGAGAGCATCAAGACAGACATGAAGCAAGTCAAGGACAAAGTTGACCGCAGTGTCCAGCTCATCAAGAACTTGAGTTCGGAAAGAGTCAGATGGGAGGAGAGCAGCAAAAACTTCGTGCATCAGATGGCCTGCCTCGTCGGAGATTGCCTCTATGCTTCTGCTTTCCTGACGTACATTGGCTTCTTTGATCATTATTACAGAGGCGTGTTGACCTCAGACTGGGCCGACGCACTCGAGATGATCAGCCTCAAGATGCGGTCGGATCTTAAGTTCACTGAATTCCTGAGCAGCGCGAGCGAACGACTGACCTGGCAGCAGCAGGGTCTCCCAAATGACAATCTTTGCATTGAAAATGTCATCATCGTCGAGCGCTTCAACAGGTACCCGCTCATCATCGATCCGTCTGACCAAGCTTTCAAATTCGTGATGAATCACCACTAGGCAAGAAAGATTTAGAAAACGAGTTTTGCAGATGACGGCTTCATGAAGCACCTCGAGACAGCTATCAGGTTCGGTCTGCCTCTGCTGGTCCAAGACGTAGAGAGGATCGACCCGGTGCTCAATAGTGTTCTCAACAAAGAGGTGCAAAAGGCTGGTGGCAGAATTCTCATCAGAGTCGGAGACCAAGAAATTGATTACTCGGAGGACTTCGTCCTCTACATGCACACTCGTGATCCCAACGCAGCTTTCACACCAGATCTTTGCTCTCGTGTTACCTTCGTCAACTTCACAGTGACTCCATCAAGCCTTCAGAACCAGTGCCTCAACATTCTGCTCAAAGAGGAGAGGCCTGAGATCGACAAGAAGAGAAACGACATCAGCAAGCTCCAAGGAGAGTTCCGAGTGAAGCTCAGACACCTCGAAGACTAGCTGCTGAATGAGCTCAATGCGTCAGAGGGCAACATTCTGCAAAATGACAAGCTCATCAAGACATTGGAAACTCTCCAGAAAGAGGCCCAAGATGTGGCCAAGGAAGTCGCACAGGCTGATGACACCATGCAAGAAGTTGATGCCGTCACGGAGGACTACGTGCCTCTTGCAAACATGGCATCAAGAATCTACTTCGCCCTTGACAGTCTACCTACGATCCACTTCCTGTATCAATTCTCTCTTCAGCAATTCATGCACATCTTATTCGCAGTCATCCAGAAGAGTGAGAGATTGAATGGCATTCCCAAGACCAACCATGAGGCCAGGCGCTTATGCCTGACCGAAGAGCTGTTCGATAAGATCTACGACTTCGGCGCCAGAGGCTTGCTGGGAGACCATCAGCCTCTTTTTGCAATGAGACTCGCGCAAATCAGGAAGCATGATGATGAAAAATTTGAGAGACTGTTCGCTCACCTCATGCGCTCCTCAAGCATCCTTGAACCCAAACTGTATCCACAGCTTCTTGCTGGAAAGCTTTCCAAATCTCAGTGCGCTACCATTGAAGAGCTTGAGCATGTTCATGAATTCCAAGGACTTGTCACCAGTATGCAAGACGAAGAGGCCAGGTGGTTGACTTTCATGGAGCACCCGACCGCAGAGACAGTGACGCCTGAGCCTTGGCTGCAGAATGATCCTGATCTCAGCCCTGATCTGAACCAATTGATGAAGGCGATTGTCGTGAGGATCCTGAGGCCAGACAGATTGATCTTTGCTGCCAGGTTGCTGATTGGAATGGTCTTGGGCGATGCTGCCGTCAATCAATCACAGCTTGATTTGGACGCCACCGTCGAGACTGGAACAACTGCCAGGAGTCCTCTCCTCCTCGTTTCGGCCCCAGGATACGATGCAAGTGTTATGGTCGACTAGTTGGCCAAAACAAAGGTGAAAAAATGCGCCTCAGTGGCCATTGGAAGTCCAGAGGCTTTCGAAGAGGCAGAGAGTGCCATTAAATTGGCTGCCAGGTCAGGTTCATGGGTCCTCCTAAAGAACGTTCACCTCGCTCCAGCCTGGCTTGTCGAACTCGAGAAGATGGTGTACAAGCTTCAACTGCATAATAACTTCAGACTGTTCCTGACCATGGAAATGAACCCGAAAGTGCCCTCAACTCTCATTAGATCAGCGCGCGTCCTCATGTTCGAGCCACCAGCAGGAATCAAAGCTGCCATGCTTCGGTCGTACACTCACGCCCTCTCCAAAGAAAGATCGGACCAGAGACCGGTGCAACGCGCCAAACTGCATTTCATTGCCGCATGGTTCAATGGTGTCGTTCAGGAGAGGCTCAGATACACTCCAATTGGCTGGTCGAAAACCTATGAGTTTAACCAGAGTGACCAAAAGTGTCTTCTGTTTTGCATTGACGAGTGGCTTGACTCCATGGGCCAAGGACGTGAAGCCATAGACCCAGATAAGATTCCATGGGATGCACTCAGAGCTCTGGCAAGCCAATCAATATTTGGTGGTAAAATTGATAATGAATTTGATTTGAAGATTCTGCAATCGCTGGTCGACTACTTCTTCAGGAAAGAGACTTTCAATGTTGACTACCCTCTGTTCAATTCTGTTGAAGATGGAGCTGGTGAACAGCTTGTCATTCCAGATGTGAAGAGCTACCAAGACTTCTTTGCATGGGTCAAAGCGCTGCCAAGCACTGAATCACCAGCTTGGAGTGGCCTTCCTCTCAACGTGGAAACTTTGAACAGGATCAAATAGGCAGAGCGCCTCATCAACAACATCAAGCTCATCCAGGGTACAGGAGACGATGGACTGGAAGCCGGTGGTGCCGGAGAAGATGCAACTGGTAAAGCACAATGGCTCGTGAACTTGCAGAAGAAGATCTAGCTCTACGTCGACCTTCTTCCAGGAGAGCTCCAGACCCTCAAGAGAGTCGGCTCACTGGTGAAGAATCCTCTGTTCCGCTTCCTGGAGAGGGAGTGCCAAGTGCTCTCCGTCCTCTTGTAAACAGTGAGGCAGGATATGCTGCTTGTTTTTGAAGTCTGCACTGGAGAGAGAAAATCGACCAACTACATCAAGTCTGTCGCAGAGAACCTTCACGCAGACGTTGTGCCCAAGCATTGGATCAAGTACATCATTCCAGATCAGACTTCTGCTCCTGATTGGCTACAGGACTTCACGAAGAGAGTCGAGCAGCTGCAGCACCTCGCAGAGAGCACAGATCATGGCAGGAGTGGCATTTGGTTCGGCGGACTTCTCGCGCCAGAGGCTTTCCTCATTGCGACTCAGTAATCCGCGGCCTAGCTGAACGAGTGGTCGCTCGACGAGTCAGAGCTCAAGCTCGAGTTCGAGCCGACAGAGGCTGAAATGAAGAAGGCTATCGATGAGGAACAGGGCTTCATTATTAGAGGACTCTCGATTGAGAGTGCAGAGTTTGATGCAGGCGACAGGATGATCAAGATGGCCACCAAGCTCTCTTCACCACTGCCAACTGTCATTTTGAAATGGCTCAGGAAGGACGCACAGCCAACGCTATCAGCGGCAGAGCAGGCGAAGAGCTTTGTCGATCTCCCCGTCTACTTGAATCGCTCAAGAAAGAATCTCCTGTGCTCCGTGACGGTGCCAACCGGCGGAGTGCCAGCACATACCTGGTACCAGAGAGGCGTGGCCCTCTTCGCAGCTGGCGACGAATGCTGATTTTGATTGGACCCCGTGTTAATGGAGGCATCATTATTGCTGATCCAGATGTGAATATCTTCACCATCATGATCACGATTACTTGACATGATTTTAAATAGTA